>ERZ825159.757-NODE-757-length-37777-cov-6.969461_pt1 | contig 37777 bp, 45 predicted proteins | sample MGYA00519932_ERZ825159 | MGnify/ENA primary metagenome ERZ825159 (study PRJEB31778, sample SAMEA3449191) | human gut metagenome | biome: human gut; feature: human-associated habitat; material: faeces | place: United Kingdom | collected 2010/2012 ... | reverse complement strand
TTGCCTACGCAAAACACGCAGGCTGGCTCAACGGATACGCTGACGGAACATTCAAGGGCGATAACGCTATTACCCGTGCGGAAGTGGTAACGGTTGTAAATAAGGCAACGGGCAGAATTGCTGACGAGGGATATATCAACAAAAATCTTTCATCGCTGAACAAATTTACTGACCTTAAAAATAATTTGCATTGGGCATTTTATGCAATCGAGGAAGCGAGCAACACCCACATTGCAAACTCAGCAAACAACACTGAAACTTGGGTGAAATAATCCTTTGTGCAAATGGGAGAAAGCAGTCGGAAACGATTGCTTTCTCGTTGTTTCTGTGGTATAATATTTGCAAGATAAATCGGGATTTATAGAATAGAAAGGAAATGTGATTATATGAAAAAAATATTATATTTAACAGATTTATATTATCAAGCAAAAGGTAGAAACTATTATGAGGAAGATATTTATATAACAGGAAAATTAAAGGATTATTTTGATGTTGTATTATGCAATCCAAAAAATTCAGAAAGTTTTGAAAAAGATGTTGATTTAATTGTTTTTAGAAATACAGGAGGAGTAAGTGGATTTAAAGATATTTATAATTCATTTGTAGATAGAGTAAAAACAAATAGTTTAAAAACTTTTAATGAGTTTACAGGAAAAGCAGATATGAGAGGAAAACAATATTTGCTAGATTTGACATTAGAAAAATACCCTGTTATTCCTACAATAGATACAATTAAAAATATTGATTTACTACCAAATGTAGATAGATATGTTATCAAGCCAAAAGATGGTGCTGACTCAATAGGACTTGAATTTTTAACAAGAAATGAACTAATAGAAAGAAATTTAACAGATGGAACTACTTTAATACAACCTGCAATAGATTTTAAATATGAAGTATCATTTTATTTCATAAATGATAAATTAGAATATGCTTTATATGCACCAAATAAAGAACAAAGATGGAAACTAGAAAAATATAATTTTTCTAGTGAAGATGTTGAATTTGCACAAAAATTTATAAAATGGAATGGAATAAAAAATGGTATTCAAAGAGTAGATGCTTGTAGAACGCAAGATGGGAAATTATTATTAGTAGAACTTGAAGATTTAAACCCATATCTATCAGTGTTAGAATTAGATGAAGAAACAAGAGAAGTATTTATGACAGATTTAATAAATGCTTTTAATAATATGATTTAATTAGAGCTACAAATTCCTGTTTATATATCGGCTTTCAAGGCAACCTGCATGGGTTGTCTTTTTCTTTTGAAAAGTTTGCGGATTTGTCTGGACTTTCGGAAAATGTTGTGGTATTGTTTGTGTTGCCCGAAAGGGAAAATTTATAAATTGGAGGAGCAAATATGAAGTACAAAAGAATTATCAGTGCGGCAATGGCGGCAGCGTTAATCGGAACAAGCGGTGTGTTTGCGGCAGATGTTAAAGCCTCCGATAAGGCTGAAAACACAGGCATATACACCGAAATGTTCGATGATGAGAACTACACCGTCACACTTGACGCAAACGGCGGATTTATGGGGCAGGGATATGTCAACACAGTGGCAAGCGCCACATTCACAACCCGGAAAGGGCAGATTAAATTACCGTTGCCTTACAGGGATTCGGATTACGAGTTCGTGGGATGGTTCACAGAAGACGGCGAAAAGGTCAGCTCGGATAAAGTGTATCATTCAGACACAACGCTGACTGCAAAATGGCGGATAACGGGTACAAGAACACTTACATTTGCCACAGAGGACGGAAGCTACATAAGACCGGTTACGGCAGAGTACGGTTCGGTGATAAGGCTTACGGATTACATTCCAACAAGAGCAGGATATACATTCAGCGGTTGGTACACTGATCCGCAGACAAAGGAAAACAAGGTAACAAGTGTTGAGCTGACGGATGATGAAACTGTATATGCAAAATGGACTCCGACTGTCAAAGCCAATGCCGGGCATACGCACAAAGATATCGTGTATATGACGGATGATGAAATCAGGCTGAAAACAGAAACGGTGAAAAAGCAGGCAGAAACACCGGAACTGCAAATGCTGAGATGGAACAGGGTTATACAACTGATAAGACAGATATATTCGGCATCGAAATAACAACAAAAGGGCGCATCGAAAGGTGCGTCCTTTAATATTTGAAAGGTGGAACAAATATGGACAGCATGAGAATACCAACGCACGAAGAAGTAGAGAGGCTGAGAGAGCGATATCCCAAAGGCACAAGGGTAGTGTTAAACACTCCTTTTGACGATCCGTATGCAAAGCAAACCGCCGGAGACAGAGCAACGGTGGAATTGGTGGACGACTTGGGACAATTAGTGTGCCGATGGGATTGCGGAAGTTCACTTTCGTTAATTCCCGGTGAGGACGATTTCAGAAAACTGACCGAGGAAGAATTAAAAGAGGAACAGACGCAGGATGACATGAATTTGAGTATGTGAGGTGAGAAAATGTCGTTGAGAGATAAAGTCGTTGCGGAAATAGCAACTGTAAATTCCATAACAAGAGAATATATTTATACGGATTTGATTTTGCCTGCGACTGTAATGCAGATAGAAGACGCACTGCAAAAAGCACGGATCACAGACAGTTATGACGATATGACAGACATAAGTATCATAAACTGCCCGTATCTGCCGGAGCTTACAAACACGAGAATTGATGGAGTCAATATAAAGGAACTGAATCTGTTTGCAAAGCGTGTGGCGATATTGTCGAAATACGAACTGATTGCATTAAACGGAATATTCCTAAATCAAAATGCACAGGGGAAATATGATGACGGAATACCTATGAAAGACCTCATAAATCTTACATATGGGTTGGATAGTGTCCCGGTAATCACGGATATATCAACAGACAAAGAAATCGGAGAATTTGTGATTGAGAATGACCTCAATGAAGAAATTGTAAAAATGGGTGATGGCGCGGTTGAACTGCTTGACAGGGCAACAGTAGGCAAACAGCATCGTGAGGCGGAATATGGTGAGTTTGTTGCGGGCTGTTATGTGTCAACTGCGGTTTATCAGTTTCCGCAGGAATATACAGGAGCAACAGAGGAGCAGTTAAAGTTTGAGAATACAATTGTGTTTGCACTTGATGTTGCCGAGGCTCCGGTTAATGACAGTATGGAAAATGCTGAGTCTGCGGAAACAATATATCTGCCGATACCGAAAAGCAGGGCAAATGAAATAGCGAAGGCTCATGATGAAGGCTGTATAGAGGACTGCGTGTACTATGGCTTTGAAAGTGCAATTAAAGAAATTGACGGTCAGATATTCGGTGATATGCAGGATTTTGATAAGCTTAATGATATAGCCGAAAGATATGTGTCATATTCGCAGTCTGACAGAATAAAGTTCAAAGCTGTAATTGAGAGTGAAGAGCCTAAAAGTCTTGACGAAATAACCGATATAGCAGAAAACCTGTACAGGTACAAACTTGCATATTATGCGGATACTGCAGAAGCCTTTGCAAAGGACTATCTGGCACACAATCTGCCGAAGGGTTTTGATATGAATTTCTTTAAGCAGACGAACCTTACTCAACTCGGAAAGGCACTTGCCGAAAGACTCGGTGCGTCATTCACGGAATACGGAGTGATATCGGCAAGAGATAAGGGACTGTATGACATAGTCCCGTGTGATGATGAGCAAACGGAAAAACAAACAGAGGAGATGGGAGGAATGCAGATGTGATTAACCGTGAAGAAATTGCGAAAAATGTTCAGCGGCTGTTGCAGGGATATGCAGATTCAAACAACGACATTAAAATAACCACAAGAACACCTAAGGAAGCCGATGTGTATATAGACGGCAAGCTGTTTAATACATATCTGACAGAGGAAAAGAGGTTCAAAAACAATATCGTCAAGCCGCAAAAGCTTGACGATATTTTCAAAATAACCATTAATATTTCACGAGATGATTTGGCTGAAACAAAATCACAGTACGAAGGTGCGGAAATTCAGCTTCCGGCAACGGAAAATGAGATTAAAGACGCTTTCGAAAGAGCGAGAATAACCGGGGAAGAGCAGCCGTACACAATTAAAAAATGCAGACTGTACAGGCAAGACGCAGAAATTGATTTGAGCGCCGGGGCGGACTATATTGCAAAACTTAACTACCTTGCGAAAGTTATGAGCAGATTCTCGGTATATGAACATAAACAGTTTCGGGGGTACAGACAGAAAAAAGGTCTCTCGCTTACGGATATTGATGACCTTATAAATATAGCATACAACCTGCATTGCTGCGAATTGGTTGACGGTGTGTGCGATGCCGAAACACTTGGCAGAATGTATGCCGATAACGGAATGCTTGAATGGCTGGAAAACGCAAATAAAGAAATATGGCGTTTCCTTGATTACAAAGCAATCGGGGAAAACATTCGGGATACCGAAAAAGGAATTTTCACGGAGGACGGGTATTTTACTTGCAATGAAAATGAATTTTCAAAGGTATATGACGGAGTTAAATTCCCCGAAATATTTGACGATGATAAATACATTTTCAAACTGTATATAGCGCCGAAAAAATCAGACGGCGAAAAGCCGGAAAGGTGGCTTACACTCCCGGTTTCAAAGGAAGGTAAAGCCAACTTTTTAAGGGAACTCGGTGCAGACAGCTTTGACGACTGTGTTTTGCTTGCAGTGCAGAGTATGGAAGCCAATATCCCTATGTGTGTTAAAGATCTGTCGCAGCTCGGGCTGTTAAACTCTCTTGCCCACAGAATGCGTGATATGGAAAAGTCGGGCGAGCTTTCTAAATTCAAAGCCGTACTTGAAGGATTCGGGTGCGAAACTCTTGAATGTGCCACCGAATATGCAAACAGACTGCAGAATTTTATTTTGTATCCCGAAGCGTCCTCTGCAATAGAATACGCAAAGGAGATATACACCGAAACCTTTGGCAGAGTTATTCCGGAGGGCTTTGAAAAGCACTTTAATTTTGCGTCATATTCTGTTGAGCTTATGAAAACCGACAAGATCGCAGTAACCGAGTATGGCGTGATTAAGGATAAGGCGGCACAAAACGAACCGTCCTAACGGAAAGACGAGGAGGTGCGGACTGTGAATAAAGTAAACATAACGGATAAGGGCATTTTGGAGTACTACGGAAACAGAGTAGGGTTTGTAAAGAATGACACAGCTTATGTGGACGAAATGTTCAGAAAAAAAGATATCGAGGAATTTCTGTCGGGTGAAAACGGCTTGAATATCGAGTGGCAGAATGACATCTATGACAGACTTGTGCAGGGCAATGTTGAAGTTTCGGAAAGTCTGACGGTTAAAAGATGCCGTTTGTATCAGCTTAAAGCGGCGACCGATATCCGTATGCGTTTCATCGGGTATGACGAACTGAAAGACCGTGGCTTTGCCGAGCCGAACATTGACGATTACAGAGTTGTATATGACGGAAGTATGGGGACGGATAATCTGGAAGAAATATATACAAAGTTTGACGCGCAGGAAAAGCCGAAAGGCTTTGAGGAAAGCGGGATATACATATCCGATGTAATAGAACTTTATGATGAGGAAACAAACGAGTTTTACTATGTCAACACGCAAGGCTTCCGAAGGTTAGACGACTTCGCAAAGCCGAAATTTGAGGTGTGCAGACAGCAGACAAAGGAAATCGAGAATGTACCCGAAAAAGAGACGGAAAGAGCCGACAGGACGGTTTTTGAACCGAAAAAAGAACCCGAAACCATAGAGCCGACACAAGATGCCGAAGAAACATTTCAGGTCGAAACCTTCAGAATTACAATGTAGCATATATGCGTATGAGAGGAGGTGAACGCCGTGAAATTGGAGGCAAGAATATCGGCAATTATAGCCGATGAAAAGTTAAAGGCATACGCAAGCGTCTGCGTCAATGATTCTCTTTTGATTAAGGGAATCAAAATTATTGACGGAAAGCACGGGCGGTTTGTTGCGATGCCGTGCAGAAAAACAAAAAACGGAGAATTTAAGGACATAACTTTTCCGATAACCGCCGAACTGCGCAAAGAGGTGGAACAGGCAGTCCTTGAAGCATACTCAAAGAAACTGGAGGAAATGTAATATGATGAAACTTATCTTGTCAAAAGAAAACTTTAAGAACAAACTGCGCGATAAAAGCGGTCAGGGGGCTTTGGACACAGCAGTCATTTGTGAACCTTTTTACCGTAAACGGAGGTGTGATTTGATGAAAAATAAAATGATGAGATATGCAATAAAAGCAAAAATATTTAAGGATAAATTTATAAGTACGATACGTGATAATAGCGGACAGGGGGCAGTTGATGTTGCAATTGTTTGCCTACTATCGGTAATTTTGGGGGCACTTATACTGGCAGGGCTCTATGCTCTTATGGGGGATACGGTACTCCCATCTCTTAAAGAGAAGATAGAGGGTATGTTTAACTATTCCGGCTGATATGTTTTTTTGATGCCCTTGATATGGTATAATACTATCATATTAATTCAAAGAGGTGATTACTATGTCAAGGGCAAAAAAGAGATTTTCTCTTGAAAAAATAATGGAAAACAACATTGTCAGATATGCAATATTTGATAACGGAATGTACGAAGAAAAACTGTCGCAATGGGTTGTATGCAAATGCATTAGAAAAACAAGTACAGGCAGAGAGTATGGCGGGAGACTTGTCTTTTATTTAAACTATTTATATTCTATCGGTATTGAATATTCAGAGGCTGACAATAACACAGTAAAGAGGTTTATAAATCATGTGATTTATGGTAGCAGAACAGATGATAATGTAATTCATTCAGAACCACAAATTACATACAGTACGCTTAATGGATATATTGTTGCTGTAACAGAATTCTATAAATGGCTCGATAATAATTATGAATCAAACATGGAATTTGAAATAATGACAGACAGGCACTATGTGAAAAAATCTTTCTTTTATGGGCAGATATATTCTCAGGATTATAAGTATCTTGTTGATAAGAGGATACCGCTATTAAAGCCGAAAAGAGAATTTATTAAATGGTACTCTGATGATGAAAAAGAAAGTCTTTGCAAAAGCTTTAAGAGTCTAAGGGATGAAGCCGTATTCAGACTTACATTGGAGGGATTTCGTATTGATGAAGTTCTCAGCATGGAGCTTGAAAACTATGATTCTTTGAGAAGACTTATACAACCAATGCGCTCAAAAGGTAAATTGCCAGCTTATTCAACGGAAAATAATACATTGAGGATGGTAGCGTTGCCGCAGAAGACATGTGATATTATAGACAGATATATTTTAGAGGAACGCTCGGTTGCTGAAAGTGAAAGCGGTGTAATAAATCAGAATCTATTTATAAACATCAAGAAAGGCTCTGATTTCGGTCAACCTCTTGCATACAGAAATTATCTGAAAATATTAAAACGATGTGCTAAGAGGGCAGGTCTTAATTCTGATAAAATACGCACTCACAGCGGAAGAAGTACTAAAGTTATGGAGTACATAGAGCATCAGATAAAGCACCCGGAGGATGGCATTACAGATGCTATCCTCATGGAATGCTTTGGGTGGAAAAATATTGATTCAATACAGCCTTACAAAAATCACAACAATCCGGCTATAGCTATTGAAATAATGAAAAAGCTTCATACAAAGGAGAATTTCGATGATTGAGTGTGTAAAAATTGAACGGGCAGCTGCTACTTGGAATATATATGGCAATATAATATCCCTTCCGTATAGGAATGACATGGGGGTCGATACAACTAAAGCTGTTATAAAAGAGTATATTTCAGCTTTGAAAACGGGTGCATATAAAACAGATAATTATGTATTGTGCAATACTTTTACAAAGCTGGGTGGAATAGCATTTGTAAAAATCGGGTATGTGACCGAAAAGGAAAATTTTGTTTTAATGTTTAGGCATTATACAGAAAAATTTATTGATAAATGGTTTTTAAACAATAAGCGCATTCATTCAAAAAATGTTGGTATTGGGCATGTCTTTGAAGAGATGCTGAGCAACAAGATGTTCAATATAAATTATAACTTTATGTATATATTGGATGATAAATTAATAGACAGTACGATGTTTGTGAATTTAGTAAATGAAATATTTATTGAAAAATGTACCGTAGTTTTGACAAACATCATGGAGGCCGGAAAACCAATATTGCCAATTGCAATAAAAATAGGGTTGATAAAAGTATATAAATGCTTTTTGAATATTTGGGATTTAACAGAAAAGTATATAAAGGGCGAAGCATCAAAATTCACGGAGCAACGTGAAATTATAACTATGCGCAAATTGCAACATAAACTTTTTGGCAGAGCGATGGACTATAGAGAATACTCAAATTTATGGGAGCTTCTTAAAAGTATTGTATCAGCAGAGTATGATTTACAATGTAAAAAATTTATTCGGGAAAATATTAAACACTTGGATTTGAAAAAAGATGTATGGATTTTTTATCAATTAAGAGGTGTCTCGCTTATATATAATAAATCCGATTTTTCAACTATAAATAAGCCTTTTTTGAAAATAGAAATTAAAAGCTATATAAGATACAGGTTTATAAGCAATCCTAATATAAACGATAGTGCTTTTAGTGATATATTAAAGTGTATTGAAATTTTGCTGAATAACAATCCCAATATAGAGTACATGGCTGATATAGACACAGTTGATATAGGAAGGCTCTATGAGTCTTTAGAAAGTGTTGATACAATAAAAAACGGAAGAAAGAAAAGCCCGCTGAATACAATGAATATATTTTATCAAATGCGTGATTTTGTAAGATACCTTATGGGTGAAGATAGGGATAAGGTATTAAAGACACCAAGACCACAACAAAATATATTTGAAAATTATTCTTTTGTAAATTCTGATTCTTTCAGAAATAATACAAAAATTATTCCGGAATCCGTTGTTGAAAGTTTAAAAAAATATTGTGTTGAACTGCCCAAACCATATGATTTGTTGTTTAAAATATATATACATACAGGACTCAGAGCCAAAGAGATTGCACTTCTTGAGTATGACTGTATAGAACCGTCAAAATATGAAAATACAGTACAGTTGAAGTACAGAATCTATAAAACAATGGTCGCTTATAGAAAAGCAGGATTGAGCGAATACAGACGGCTTCCGATATCGGCAGAGTTAGGAAAAGAAATCTTGCTGCAAATAAGCAATACAAAAGAATACAGAGAGAAAACAAATTTGCCATACATATTTTTGAAAAATGGAAAAGGTCGCATAGTGATAGCTGATACAGGTTATTTGAGCGTTTTGGTAAATGATTTGATAAGCAAACATAATATATGTGATGAGAATGGCGACCTATGGCACTTTACAATAAGACAGTGCAGAAAAACAATAGCGGTGACACTTATTGAAAATGGTGCAAGTGTTGATGAAGTGGGATATTGGTTGGGACATCTTGGCAAAAACAATACCATGAAATATTATGCAGAAGTTAGGCAAAATAAGCTTTCGGAACTGAACACTCGGTTTTTTAGGCAAAAATTTGACTTGCTTATCTCACGGGAACAGCTAACGCAATTTTCAGAAGAAGAAAGAAAACTTTTGTATGTTGATTTTTGTATGGAGCAAAGAAGGGTTGAATTAGGATTTTGCTTGCAGAAGGTTGCAGATGGTGGTTGTACAAACAGAAACAGTCTATATAACTGCGTTAATTGTAAAAATCTTTGTACAGGGAAAAAATACTTACCGTATTGGAGAGAATTGTTAGAACAACAGAGTGTTATTGTAGAACGATTGCTTGCAATATATGATTCGGAAGGAGTTACAGACTATACGGAATATAAAGAGTATAAACAAGAAGTGTTTTTGAAAAATTGTTATGAGAACATTGTAAATGCAATTGAAACAGCGGAGGGAATAGAATGAGTGGAGTAGAATTAGCAATTATGCCAAGCTATGAAGAATATCAAAAGGGCAGATATATTGAATATATAGAAAGCTTAGGTACGAATATTGATTTTAATAACGATAAGTGGATATGCGATAAGAAAAAACGCAATTTTACGGAAGATGATAGTTGTGTCACTTTGTATTTCACGAAAATAAAGTCGAAGTATAAAGATATGGTAAAATACTTTGCTATTATTCGTTTATTACATGATGTGGGAATAAGAAGAGTAAAACATAACGTATTTGCTATATCCGAATTTTTGGATTTTATTGAAGATAATCTTTTAGTTGACTACAATACCGCTGCCCGATATAAGGCATATTTAGATTCGTTGGGATTATCAGAGGTAACTCTTCACGGAAAATGGAGTAGTGTAAACAAATTTTTAGAGGTAATGAACGGATATGAAGGGCATAGATTTAAAATGGCATTTGCTGAGAATCCGTACAATTCTCATAAAAAACTTGATTACAAATACATACCGGATAAAGTAGCTGAACAACTGGATAATGTATTCTATAATGCTGATATTGATGAAACGATAAGGTGTATATATTGGATACTCAGACTGATTCCGTCAAGAATCAGTGAAGTGCTAAATATGAAAATTGACTGTTTAAAACCTTATAACGGACATTATTGTTTGTTTATTCCTTCATGGAAACAAAACGGAGGACGTAAAGCTCCTATTATGCGATGCATCCATATTGAAGATGAGGGCATGGGAAGATTTTTAATCAGTTTGATAAAAAAGCAACGGCAAATGGCTGATGAATTTCAGAAGTATATGCCGGAAAACAGTAAAGGTGCTTTATTTACATACAGAATTATTAATCATATGCCCGATGGCACTAAAAATCTGACAAACCAATATAGAGTAATCAAATGGCCGGCAATATCGGAAAAACTAAGCGCAATCTGTAAAGGGCATAGAGTAGTTGATGAAAATGGAAACATATATAAAGTTACCACACATCAATTCAGACATAACGGAGTAACAGATCGGCTTGAAAAGGGATTTACGATTGAGCAGATTACTGATATGACAGGACATCATGGAAGTACAATGCTGCTTGATGCATATTCACACTTGAATTTAAAACCGGAAACGATCAATAAGGTGCAGAATGCTGTTATTGACGAAATAGAAAAGGATTATTCGGTCTTTAATGGACAGGTTCTTGATATGGATGAAAAAACAGAAGCAGAAATAATCAGAAATGTGCGTGCTCATAAGGTAAGGGGTGGAATATGCAGAGATATAACCGGTTGTAAAAGTGATATGATGAATTGTTTGGAGTGCAAATTCTTTATGCCTGATACAAATCAAATAGAATATTATAAAGAGCAAATTGAGCTGTGGCGACTGAAAGCAGATAGATTTAAATCTATTCCTATGATAAAAGCAAATGCCGAAAGAAATATAAATCTATATAAAAATGTTATCGCTAAAATAACGAGAAAATAAATTTTTTATTGTATTTGTATTGACTTTTACACTTATCTGATGTATAATATAAGTACAAAAGTAACAGGAGGAGACAATGAATTATTTTGAACAACTTAAAAATTTGATAGTTGAAAAGAACGGATTTGTTGTCACATCCGATGTAACAAAAAGGGGCATTCCAAGAGAGTATCTAAGGCGAGCTGTTAATCAAGGAATTCTTGAAAAGATTGATAGAGGAGCATATATTGCCCCGGATACAATTGATGATGATATGTATCGCTTGCAAATGCGTTTCAAATCTATTATATATTCTCATGATACTGCTTTATATTTTAATGGGTTAAGTGACCGAGACCCTATTGAATACACAGTGACTGTATATTCGGGTTATAAAACCACAAAATTAAAGGAAAATGGCTTAAAAGTATTTTCTGTTCAAAAAGACTTACTTGATGTAGGTGTAATAAAAAGGCATACTGCGTTTGGACATGAAATACAGGTTTATAATTCTGAAAGGGCAGTGTGTGATTGTATTAGAAATCGTAATCAGATGGATATAGCAATCATAACAGATGCATTAAAGAGGTATACTGCCGGCAAACAGAAAAATATTCCGCTTCTTATGAGATATGCGGAAATGTTTAAGGTTGATACAATACTCCGGGGATACTTAGAGTTTCTGCTGTAAAAATATGAAATTAATTTATGTTAAAAATATTGCGTATGGAGGTTATTTATATGGGTAATGCGTTGATTTTGTCAGATGAACAAAAGGAATTAAGAGATAAATTACAGGAACTGAATAAAAGAGCTTGGGATATTGTTAACAATCGAGATTATTCTTCTCAACAAGACATCAATGAAGTGTTTTATAAAATGGCCAAAACTGCTCATGATTTGCATATGTCACTTAAAGAAAGTGGGCATGAACCCAAACATCATAGGTATATGATTGAAAATAGAGGTGTTCCCGTAGAAGATATAGAGTTTTATAATCATGTGCATCCGGTAGATGACTTATTAAAATTTATTGATGATGTTAATGCTAATGACGATCCGGAAGATACAACTATCGGCAAAGAATTTACGCTGAAAATTTACACAAGACGATGGGGTCATTACGACTATTATACTATAAAAAGAATTGAAGATGGTTGGGAATTTAAGGGACCACTGATACACAATAGTGGTCTGTGCGATAAGAGTTGTAGCCCTTACTTGTGCGAGAATTTAGAGCATGATTGTGTTTGTTATCCCAAACAGATTGGCGAGTTTATGGAGTATCTATGGAATCAAGCTGCTGAAGGGCTAACGGAAGATGAAGTCAGAGAAAGTATTGATATGGTAGGAGAATGGATCAGCTCTTGTGAAATGAATACACCAAGAGGAATATTTGAAGGATTGATATGATTGATATGATGGATAAAAATTACTTTAAAAAAGAGAAAGGTGCTGCCACTTTTTTAGATGTATTGGGATGGAAGGGAATTTGGGAAAGAAATCAGTCTGCGATACTTCAGTTGCAAAGTTTTGTAAAGCAAATGCAAAAAAATCTCAAGAGATTTCTGACAAGTATATGGATTCACCTGATTTAAGAGGTAAATCTAAACCTACAGAAGTTATCAGTATATCTGACACTGTGGCAATTTTCACAGCGGCATCTCCCCAAATTGCTATTAGCATACATGCCGAATTATGCTCATGGGCATTATCTTATGCGCTGGAGCAAGAGTTACCTTTGCGTGGCGCAATAAGTTATGGTGAATATTCTATTGCTGATAACATTATGCTGGGATATGCAGTAGATGAAGCAGCAAGCTGGCATGAAACTACAGACTGGATTGGTGTTATTTTAACACCGTCGGCAAAGATGTATTTAAAAAACGAATTGCCGGAGTTTGTGATAAAATACGAAAGCATTCCTTTTAAAAAAAGCATGAAAACATTGAATTTGTGTGTGAAATGGAATTTTGATGATGATACGAAATTATATGACATTATTCAGAAAAAGGGACCGCACGTACCTGAAATTGCGCCAAAGTATTTAAACACTTTACAATTTTTAAATAGTGAAAAAGAACGGCGTTAGCGTATATAAGAGTTGGAGAAATGAGTATGGGAAAAGTGATTAAAGATACCATTAAAGCTAAAGGCTTTGACATTGGAATATATACTGAAGACTTTAAAAATGAATACATATCGCTTACCGATATTGCACGGTACAAAAGCGATGATCCGACGGCGGTTATTCAAAACTGGATGCGAAATCGAGATACGGTTGAGTTTTTGGGATTATGGGAATCATTACACAATCCGAATTTTAAACCCCTCGAATTCGAGGGGTTTAGAATGCAGGCAGGACTTAATGCATTCACTCTTTCAGCAACTAAATGGATAAATGCGGTAAACGCAATAGGAATTGTTTCAAAACCCGGTAGATATGGCGGAACATATGCACATTCTGATATAGCATTTGAATTTGCTTCTTGGATTTCGGCAGAATTTAAGCTTTATATTATTAAAGATTATAAGCGATTAAAGTCTGATGAAAACAGTAAAATGGCATTAGGCTGGAATCTAAACAGAGAATTATCCAAGCTTAATTATAAAATACATACTGATGCTATTAAGGAAAATCTTATTCCGCCGGAGCTTACTACAATTCAAAAAACAATGACATATGCGAGTGAGGCAGACTTGCTTAATGTTGCCTTATTTGGCATAACAGCAAAAGAATGGAGAGAAAAAAATCCCGGAAAACAAGGTAATATCAGGGACTATGCGACACTTAATCAATTACTCGTCTTAGCAAACATCGAAAGCTATAATGCAATATTGATTGAACAGGAATTTGCACAAAATGAACGGCTGGAAAAACTGCGGGATTTGTCAATTAAGCAGTTAAAAGCCATTGAGAGAATTGATTTATCTTCAATTAAGATGTTGGAAGAATCAAATAAATAGTAAGAAAATAACACGATTGAGTAATACAACTGAGTCGTGTTTTTTCATACATAAAATTAAATAGGGAGGGAGATTTCAATGAGAAATCTAAAATGCTTCACTCAGATGTACTTATACATTATGGGTGATTTTTTGTGAGAAAAATTAAAATTTAAGATGAAAGGAGAGAGTTGAATATGGTCTTGAATGTGGTGATATTGGAAAAAGGTTCACAAAAGCTGTGGTTGTGCTTATCAGCATAATTTTGGGCGCACTCATACTTGCCGGGCTTTACGCTTTGCTTGATGACACGGTACTCCCGACATTGACTACCAAAATTCAGGAAATGTTCAACTATACACATTAAAACGGAGGCACAGCATGTAACAATCCGGTGATAAAAAAGTCTCCCAATAACCTTAAACACAGTATAACCTATTGACAAATAGGTTATACTGTGATATAATAGGATACAGATAAGGGAGGCGGAAGAATGGATAGCGTTGCAAACAGAATCGATGAACTTAAAACCAAAATCGGTGAACTGCCTGTCGGGTATATATCAAAGAAAAACATAAACGGAAGAGTGCGGTACTATCATCAGTGGACAGAGCTGGGTAAGATAAAAAGCAAATACATTAAAGACGGAGAGCTTGAAACACTGCAAGAACAGATAGAACTGCGGAGAAAGTTGCAGAAAGAGCTGAAAGCTCTTGAAAAGGAGGTGCCGAAGATGAAAAATGTGCCTTTTGCGGAATTTCACACAAAGGTGTCGGCAGGCGAAAGCCTTATGCGAATGACGGAATCGGTCAGGCAATATGAACGGCGTGACTGCTTCAAAAGTATAAAAAAATTTCTGGAATTGCCGAATGAACCAAGAATTTGCGTTATATACGGTCTGAGGAGAACGGGCAAAACAACAATGCTGTTCCAGACGATACAGGATATGTCGGCAGAGGATTTCTCGAAAACGGTATATATAAAAATCGAAACCGATGATACAATGGCGGGGCTGAATAAGGATTTGCAATTGCTCTATGACAGCGGAATAAGAAATGTGTTCATAGATGAAATAACGCTGATGAGTGATTTCATAGACTCGTCCTCTCTTTTATCTGATGTGTATGCGGCTATGGGTATGAAAATCATACTGTCGGGTACCGACTCGCTGGGATTCTGGCTTGCAAAAAATCAGGAGCTTTATGACAGAGCATACAGTATCCATACAACCTTTATACCGTTTCGTGAATATTCAAAACTTCTTAAAAAGGATGATATAGATGAGTATATCCGATACGGCGGAACGCTCCGTGCAGGCGAAATTGATTTTGACGATGAGGATTTGCTCTCGGAGGAATCGGCATTCCGCAGCGATGAATCGACAAGGCGATACATCGATACGGCGATCAGCAAGAACATACAGCATTCACTTGTACACTGTGAAGACGGCGGACAGTTTCGGCATCTGTACACATTATATGAGGCAGGTGAGCTGACAAGTGCTATCAACAGAATAATCGAGGATATGAACCACAGATTTATACTCGAAGTTCTGACAAGAGATTTTAAGTCAAATGATTTGAAGCTTGCGGCAAAAAATCTGCGCGGTGAGGCAAACCCCGAAAAGAGGACGGATATACTCGACGTTATTGATATTGAGACGGTAACTCAAAGGCTTATGGATATACTCGAAATCCGCAACAGTGAGGATCGGAAAATCGGTATAACCAAAACGCATATAGAGGAAATCAAAGAATACTTGAAAGCGCTTGACTTAATCTATTATACTTCGGTTGAAACAACAATTCCGGGTGCGGCACCTTACGATAACATAGTGTTTACACAGCCGGGAATGAGATACTGTCAGGCACAGGCGCTTGTTCATTCGCTGATGAAAGACAGCTTATTCAGCGCTCAGAGTGAGCAGATGAAAGAACTTGTTACAAACCGTATTCTTGATGAAGTAAAGGGCAGAATGCTTGAAGATATTGTCCTTATGGAAACCGCAAAAAAATTGAATCCGAAAAGGTATAGGGTGTTTAAGCTGAAATTTGCGGCAGGAGAGTTCGATATGGTGATCTATGACCGTGAGAAAAATGTATGCGGAATTTATGAGATCAAACACAGTGATAAATCCGACGCAAATCAGTACCGACATCTTGCAGACGCTGATAAGTGTGAGCAGACAGAGCGCAGGTTCGGGCAAATTGTGAGCAAAGCCGTGCTTTACAGAGGCGAGAGCTTTGAAGCGGAAAACGGAATTGCATACCGAAATGTTGAAGAATATCTGAAAAACGATATTGTGGATTTCAGTCTTGAACAGGTTATGGACAACGACATACAAAACGGAATGGATCTGATATAAAACGGAATTGCCGGGCGTTTTACACTGCCCGGCTTTTTCTGTGGGAAAAGAGGAGTTGCGATTGAATGTGTTAAAACTGCTTCTCATACTGTGCATTTTAATTTTTGCATCGGTAACGGACTTTAGGAAAAGGGAAGTTCCGAACATATACATCATACTGATAATACTTACGGCACTGATAGATTTTCGGGCATCGAATATGCTCGGAAGCGTTATATCGGTGCCTTTTTATTTTGCCCAAAAGGACGGGAAAAGTATGGGCGGAGGCGACTTAAAACTCGCTTTCGCTCTCGGCTTTTCATTAGGGCTTGCCAAATCTTTAATGACCGTTATATTCGGGTGCATTGTATTTATCACGGCAGGAGCCGTATGTGAAATTGCAAACGGAAAGAAAGGAAAGCTCTTTCCGTTTGTTCCGGCGCTTACGGCAGGATATATTATTACAATTTTAATGGAGGTGTTAGCTTGAAAATTCTTGAAGTATTCAAAAACAGAACCGTACTCGGCATAACCTGTATTGCCGTTTCGTTTGTCATTTGCTTTGTTGTTTCTCCGCTTTTAAGCAATACGGGCAATAAGACAGTGAATGTGGTGAGAGCCACACAGGAAATAAAAAGCGGGGATGAAATTACAAAGGATATGGTATCTGAAATTAAGATGTCAGGCACAAATCAGCCGGAAAATATTATCGGCAGTATAAAGTCGGCAGTCGGGAAGTATGCGACAATGGATATGACAAAGGGCGATTATGTTCTTGAAAGTAAAATTGCCGATACGCCGTATGTTGAAAACACATACCTTGCAGGACTTGACGGCAGTAACCGTGCAATATCGGTAACGCTGAAAACATTTGCAAACGGACTTTCGGGGAAACTTAAATCGGGCGATATTGTTTCAATAATCGCACCCGATTATAAAAAGACGGGAATTACCGAGGTGCCGCTTGAATTGCAGTATGTTGAAGTAATTGCCGCAACCGCAAAATCGGGCAGTGATGTGAGCGAGGATGCAAGCGATGAATCCGAGCTTCCGAGTACGGTAACACTTTTGGTGTCGGAGGAACAGTCGAAAATGCTTGCCGACCTTGAAAAGACAGGGACAATACATATGTCGCTTGTATATCGGGGAGACAGAAAAACAGCGGAGAAATTCTTAAAAACGCAGAAAGAACTAAATGACAGCCTAAAATCCGACAGCGCAGAAAACGCATCACAGCCGGAAGAAAGCGAGGCGGCAGGAGATGAAACACAGTGATAACAGAGTGCTTGCCGTATGGGGATCGCCGTCCTGCGGCAAGACAACAATAGCCGCAAAAATTGCGGGATATATTGCGGATAAAGGTTTTGATGTCGCACTTTTGCTCTGCGATACCGATGCACCGCCGCTGCCGCTGCTTGTGCCGCCATCAGATATCGAAACGGAGAAATCTCTCGGCAGTATATTGGCGGCGGCAAGGATAACGGAAAATCTTGTTATGCAGAACGCAATAACCTTTAAGAAAAACAAGCATATAGTGGCATTCGGTCTTATGAAGGGCGAAAATTCTTTTTCCTACCCGAAATATACACAGGTGCAGGCAAAGGACCTTATATACACACTTCGGGATATTGCGGATTTCGTTGTGATAGACTGCTCCTGTCATTTGTCTGACGATATACTCTCGACCGTGTCGCTTATCGAGGCGGACTGTGTGCTGCGGCTCATAAACTGTGATTTAAAATCAATATCATATCTTTCATCACAGTTGCCGTTGCTTGCAGACAGCAGGTTCAAAAGCGATAAACAGCTTAAAGCCGCAAACAATGTGAAAAGCATTCACTCACGGGAAAATATCGAGCAGATTATTGGCGGAGTAACCTTCACAGTTCCGCACAGCGATTTGGTGGAAAGACAGTATCTTGAAGGCGAGCTTTTGAAAGATACGCCGGTAAAGAGAGAGTCAAAGGAATTTCGGGTAATGATTGAACAGATAGCCGAGGAGGTGTTTGAGCTTGATTAACCAGAATACTTCACACGATTTGTTTTTTGAACCGACAAAGGTCAGTGATTTTCCGAGCGTGCTTGAATCGGTTCAGAAATATATATCGCAGAATTATGCGTCGCTGCTCTTGGAAAAGGACAAGGACGAGGTAAAGACGCAAATAATGTTTCAGATACAAAAGTATCTGTCCGATAACAGGCTGAGGGTTGACGGTATGGATGAAAACGGGCTTGCAGATAAACTGTATACGGAAATGGCTGAGTATTCATTCCTTACAAAATACATATTCGGCAAGGGGATTGAGGAGATAAATATAAATGCTTGGAACGATATCGAGGTATATTATTCGGGCGGAAGAAAAGAGAAACTTGACGAGCATTTTGAATCGCCGCAGCACGCCGTGAATGTGGTGAGGCGAATGCTCCACGCATCGGGAATGGTGCTTGACAATGCCGCTCCGGCGGTTTTGGGAAGTCTTACGAAAAACATAAGAATAGCCGTGCTGAAATCTCCGCTTGTGGACGATGACGCAGGAGTGAGCGCCTCTATCAGAATTGTAAATCCTATGAACTTTTCCAAACAGGATTTAATAGATTATAAAACGGCAACGGAACCTATGCTTGATTTTCTTTCACAGCTCATACGGTACGGCGTTAGCGTGTGCGTTGCCGGGGCGACAGGCAGCGGAAAAACAACCGTAGCAGGGTGGATGCTCTCCACATATCCCGATGACAAAAGAGTGTTTACCATAGAAAGCGGCAGCCGTGAGGTGTCGCTCGTAAAGACGGAAAACGGCAAGGTGGTCAACAGTATTGTTCATACGCAGACAAGACCTTCGGAGAATGAGGCACAGAACATATCGCAGGTAAAACTGCTTGATATTGCTCTGCGCTTTAATCCGAACCTCATATTTGTCGGCGAGATAAGAGATGCGGAGGCATATGTTGCACAGGAGGCAAGCAGAACGGGCGTCCCGGTGCTTACAACAATTCACTCAAACTCGTGCGAGGCAACCTACCTAAGAATGGTAACGCTGTGTAAAAGAATGTTCGATGCAGCCGATAAGACGCTTTATGATCTCGTAACAGAGGCATTTCCCATAATCGTGTATGCGAAACAGCTTGAAAACGGCGAAAGAAAAATTATGGAGATAATGGAATGCGAAATCAAAACGGATGGAGAAAGAGTTTGCAGAACCATATACAGATACAATATCATAGAAAATTATTATGACGAAACCGGCAGACTTATCATAAAAGGCGAGCATGAGTTCATCGGTGAAATATCAGAGGGGCTGAAAAAACGCCTGGTTGAAAACGGTCTGCCTAAAAGTGAACTTGAAAAAATATGCAGAGGGGAGGCGGCAGTATGCTGACATTAAGACTTTTTGCGTTCATCGCAATGGTTGTCGGAGCTTTGCGGTTAGCCGGAATACGATTGCCGGACTTGTTCAAAGCGGTGGTTTACAGACCGAAGTCGATAAAGGAGCAGATAGATGAGGCGACAAATAAGAAAAAGAAAAACTTTATACGGCGTGAAATTGAAGAAATAACCGATATTCTTAAAATGACGGGGCGTGAAGATAAAATCCCCGTTGTTTTTATTATCTGCGGAGTATTTGCAATAGCGGGGGCGGTCTTGGCGGCGCTGTTTGATAATGCGTATATGATACCGCCACTTGCAATCGGAATGATGTTCATACCCGTGTGGTATATAAAGCTAACGGCAAGCCACTACAAAAAAGATGTTTCGGAGGAGCTTGAAACGGCTCTGTCGATTATAACCACAGCATATATCCGAAATGAGGATATCGTAACCGCCGTTGAAGAAAACATATCATATCTGAATGCACCGATAAAAGATGTTTTTACGGATTTCCTTGTTCAGTTAAAACTGATCGACTCGGACACCGATAAGGCAATATTAAGCCTTAAAGAAAAGATTGACAATGATGTATTCCATGAATGGTGCGACGCACTTTTACTGTGTCAGCAGGATAGAGGACTGAAAACAACATTGAGTCCTATTGTTGCAAAGCTCTCGGATATCCGTGTGGTAAATTCGGAGCTTGAACTGATGCTCGCAGAGCCTCGCAAGGAATTTATCATAATGGCAATTCTGGTGGCAGCCAATATCCCTATTATGTATTTCCTGAATAAGGACTGGTACAATGTCTTAATGCATACGGCAGTCGGGAAAATGGTGCTGGCATTGGATATATCCGCAATCTTTATATCATCGGCATTTGTGGTAAAGCTGACAAGACCGATAGAGTTCAGGAGGTGATTGGTATGAAACATAAAATTTCTGCGTTCACAGACGAACAGGAACTGTTGTCGGCGATATTGGAAATTCATAATAACGGTAACCCGATAGAACTTGATCCGATGTATCATAAAGGCGGTTTTTATAAAGAGTTGGTAGAAAGACCAAAGCTGATATTTGACATAAATCCGCGCAGAGATTATTGCGCAAAGGGCAATGCCGAAAATTTGCCGATTGATGATGAAAGTATTTCGTGTATGATTTTAGATCCGTTGTTTCTTTTCGGTACACACGGAAAGACGGATAAATACAACATATCGGTAAATATGGGGATATTGAAGGATTTTAATGAGCTTGAAAGACATTACCGAGCCATTTTAACCGAAGCACGCAGAATACTGAAAAAGAAAGGAATACTGATATTCAAGTGTCAGGACTATACGGATTCCAAAACAATAATGACGCATTGCTATGTGTATAATTGGGCAAAAAGTATAGGCTTTTATGCGAAGGATATAGCTATACTCGTCAGAGAACATAAGATATACAATCCGAATGTAATACAGCGACATTTGAGAAAAGTGCATACTTATTTTTGGGTATTTGAAAAGAGTAAGGTAAAAGTGAGTTGAGTTTGTTTGGAGGTGATTGGTATGAAAAATACAGAGTTATGCCCGAAATGTCAGGTCGGAGCTGATGCGTATAAGCTCGATCCCAAAGAGCCGATGTGTCCGTATCTGCACTGTCATAACGGAGAAAAATGCACAATGTTCAAAGAAATGACTGGAGGCGATGACAAATGAGAGTGATAGTTCTTATGGCCGGAATTGCCTTCGGTCTTTATTTTATTATAGCGGACAGACTGAAAATACCGTATCTTAAAGCGTCAAAAGCGATAATGAATATGGGCAGGAAAGACCGCAGACTTACAACGGTAATCGAGGCAGTGATAATGGATTTGAGCATTAAGCTGTCGAGATTTATACCTATGGATATGTACAGAAAAAACAGACTTGCGGCAACGCTGAAAGCAGCCGGAATAAGTATGACTCCGGAATGCTATCAGGCGCACGCAATCATAAAGGCATTGGCAGTCGGACTTTTAATACTGCCGTGTCTTTTCATATTTCCGCTTATTTCGGCGGCTGTGGTTGTGCTTGCGGTGCTTGTGTACTTTAAGGAAATACAAAAGGCAGAAAAGCATATGGAATCGCGCAGGGAAGAAATTGAAACAGAGCTATTAAGATTTGTTTCAACGGTAGAACAGGAGCTTGCGTCAAGCCGTGATGTGCTTTCAATTCTGGAAGGGTTTAAAAAGAATACTGCTCCGGCATTTGCTGATGAGCTTGGAATTACCTGCGCAGATATGCGTTCGGGCGGATACGAGGTGGCGCTGATGAGAATGGAGGCGAGAGTTAATTCTCCGCAGCTTTCCGATGTTGTGCGAGGACTTATATCCGTAATTCGGGGTGATAACGGAAAAGTGTATTTTCAAATGCTTTCGCACGATTTCAAACAGATGGAACTTCGCAAGCTGAAAGCAAAGGCACAGAAAATACCCGGAAAAATCCGTGTGTTCTCGATAATTATGCTGATGTGCTTTCTGGCGACATATCTGATAGTTATAGCCTATCAGATCATTCAGTCGATTGGAGTTATGTTTTAGGAGGGCGGTGTAACCAAGTTTTATATTTGAACGGTTTTGTAGATTATTTTGCATATTTTCTACATAACTAAAAATTAAATAATAGGGGTTTTGTAGATTTTAATAAGTAAGCCATTTTGATATAATTGTATTGGGGAGTATCGACCTTTTAACAAGTCCATACACAATGCAGAAAGATAAAATCTTACCGGAAACAAAGCATAGACACGATATCATAAACTACATCATTGATCATATACCCGAACCTGATTTTGAATCCACTGGAAAATGGGTGGATTTTTTCAGAGATTTGCAAATGAATGCGATGGAAGATACGGAGCTTGAAAATAATCCGTATTCCGAGTTCCAAACAGCGCTCGAAACCATTGAATGCACATATGGTACGACAATTCTGCAAAGAGTTTATGATATGGCAAAATCAAATCATCTTATTCTTGAAAATGAGTTGGTCGGAGCAGCGGACAGTTTTAATGCGGGGAAAACCGAGGAAGAAATTGCAAAAATGTGTGAGAACGGAGAGCTTCAAAGATTTTCCGTCTACGGTGAAGAAAATACCGGAATAGATATGTGTTGACAGAAAGGGGTTCAGAAAATATGAATAAACAAGATTTGTTACTTAAAAAGACAGACAGAGAATATGAAAAATACATCTACAGAAAAAGAAATCAAACACCGGATGAAATCATTGCAAATGCTGAAGAAATTGCAGGGATTAAGCTTATGTATGATGCGGTTAAAGAGGGAACCTTCAGTGAAGAAGAATGTGAATATCTGCTGACTCTGAGCAAGCCGCTTCAAACAATGTATTTGCACCATGAGATGGACGAAGGACTGTATGACAGTATCGGAAGAACAGTTGCAATGATGGCTGATAATAATATCAGCGATTATAGGGTATTTGATAAAGAAGATTTTAAGGCAAGAATTATCCAAAAGATTGAAACCATATATGATGAGTATTATATAGGAATAAGACAGCCGGAATCCGTTGAGGAGGCTTCAAGAATGACAGGAGTCATATCAACTATCCGCTCCCCCGAATATAACATAAGCGCTTATGCGGGCGAGGTACTGCTGCAGTTTAAAAATCCGCTTTATGTACTTGTCAAAATGCAAAGCGGTATGCAGGGGAATTGTATAGATTGTTTTGATGAAAGTATAATAAAACTTTTTAACTCGGACATTCTTGAACTTCCGTATGAATTGGACGAAGATAATGTGATGCAGGATACATATGACCGACACAAGGCCTTGGGTGATACAGGAAAGATAATTCCGAATGTTCCGAGGGAAACAATATTAAAATGGCTGTATGTCATAAGAGAGGCAGCGGTGGAAATGACAATACCGGAGGAAAGAAAAGAAAATCCTTATCAAAATTTTATTGATAATATCATAGCAATAAAAAACAAATACGGCTCCGATATTGCGGCAGATGTGTGTGATTTGAAAAATCAGCATAAATATATAACAGAAGATAATATGGTTCCTGCGGCTGAATATATAACAGAATTCGGAAGAGATGACAGACTTGAAAGACTCATAGAAGATGAGGAACTTGAGGATTTTATGGAGCAGAAACAGGAAGGTATGGATTTATGCTGAAAAGGCTGAAAGATAAAAGAGGCAGCGGATACATAGACATTGCGGTTATCGTACTTTCCGCAATCTTGGTAATCGCACTGGCAACAAGCGTGTTTCCGGTATATATAGCAAAATCGCAGCTTGACAGTTTTACGCAGGAATTATGCCGTGAAGCCGAGATATGCGGAAAAGTAGGAAGTGAAACCTCAAGCCGTGAACTTACACTGAAAGAACGGCTTGGAATTTCTCCGAATGTGGAATGGTCAAAATCAGGTGCAATTCAGCTGAATGAGGAATTTACCGTGACGGCAACATTGGAGTATGATATCGGATTCGGAGCATTTGCGTCGTTTCCGATAACACTTATCTCAAAGGCAATCGGAAAGAGTGAGGTGTATCACAAATGAGAAAGTTTAATAACAAAGGCAACGCAACTGTTCTCGCCGTTTCTGTGTGCCTTGCCATAATCTTTGTAATGTGCGTGATTTTTGAGTATATGCAGATACTGATCATAACCACAGGTATAAGAAATGCGGTCGAGTCGGCGGCAGTGTCAACAGTGGTGGCAAACTATGATGAAACATACAGTCAGCTTCGAGAGGGGTATAGCGGAGGATATGTATATCAGGATACAGCGTTTAGCGAAAGTATAGATACGGGAAATATCTATACGCGCCTTGATTCGCTTCTCGCTTTGACGGAAAGCGGAGATGAGCATATTAAACGGCGCAGTGACGGTACGGTTGAGTACAGTATATCAAATATGCGGCTGGAATTTGAGAATGCCGATTATGCACCGGGGAGTACTGCAAAGAACTTGAATGCAACAGTGTATCTTGATGTAAAAATTCCTGTCAGATATGGCGGAAGAATAATTGCGACACTTGCACCGACAATGCGTGTGAAGGCATCGTATGCCCCAAAGTTTTAGAACTGTGCGTCAAATATAAAGGGTGATATATGTTGCTTGTGCCGAAAAATTGCACACAGATAATATCTTCGTAGACTTTTGAAAACTTGTGTGGTATGTTTGTGGTGAAATCAGAAAGGGTGATTTGAATGAAAAAGAAAACAAGAATTGTCTTGATAGGAACAGCGGTAATACTGCTGTCGGTTATATCCGGTGTGGTTGTTTATCAAAACACGATTCCCAATAAGCCACAGGAAACTATAACAGAAAACGAGACTGAAAAATTAAACTCAAATGTGACTGTAGACATCAACACGGAACGGGAGGATATTCCGGAATATCGGGAAATCACGGACGAAGAAACGGGGAAAACGGCGATTGCCGAGGTGCAGAAGAACGAACCTCCCGAAACAAAACCGACAACACCTCCCGAAAAGCCGAAATCCGAGGATAGTTACACTAATCCGGAAAAGCCGCCGGAATATAAAAAAGAGCAGACGGTTGTTGAGAAAAAGGTTGAAACAAATTCCGAAACAAATAAAAAACAGACTTCCGAAAAAGGGAAGGTATATGTAGACGGATTCGGATATGTTGATAAAGCGGGAGAAACAAAAATACAGACCGGAGTATCTGACGGCGACATCAATAAAATGGTCGGATCTATGGATTGAGGTAAAAAAGAAGGAGGAAACATATGAAACGGATTATTGTGTTTATACTGACGGCAATAATGCTGTTTAGCATAACAGTCAGTGTTTATGCGGTAGGCGATGGCAATGTGGATAACGGCGGAGGCGGAATGGGATCGGGAACATCAACGGATAAGTGGATACCCGGCGAGGAGGGCGTCAGGGTAACTGTTGTCAGAAAGTCTGACGGTGCGCAGGTGTCGCAGTCATTTGATATGACAAATATCAATTTAAGAAGCAATGTATACACCTTTGGAATATACAGTAAGCTGAAGTACAGAAACGGAGATGTTTCCCTCGTGCTTGAAGCGGCCGATTATACGGTTGTAAGGCCGACAATATCAATGCCGAAGATTATCTCATCGGGGAGCGGTGCGACAAGCATAGAGGCAATTAAACGGTATTTTTGCAGCGAATATGCGGTAAAGCTCGTTGCAAATGTATGCGGAATAGAATATGCCACACTCATAAACGGTCAATACAAGATATTGATTGAGCCTGTGGCATATTTTTTGTTTAAGGGAAACTATTTTGCAATGAGCGCACATCAGGCGGCTTTGTATGACCAGATGTTAAGCGGCGGACTTCGTGCGAAAATGGTCAGCCTGACTCATAAAAATTTACCGTTGGCAATGTTTTTGGAACGTGCAGATTTGGGATATCCGGCGTGGACAGGTTTAACAACGAAAGCGGTGTCAAATGATACTATTATAAACTTTCTCGGTCTTGGTGTTGTCAGATTTACAGATGAGCCTATCCCTGATGAATCCATAGAAACGCCGACAGATGACGGCTGGTGGTTTGGTTTTGGGTGGCTGTATGGCGGAGGCGGAAATCCTGCCGGTCCGCAGTATGCGTACAGAACGAATACTGATGTTATCACTTCAATCAAGGTAACGGCAGATAAGGAATATAACCCGGATAATCCGCTGAGTGCGAGGTTCGTGATAAACGGAAACAATTATCTGGTCGAAAATATTGTAATACCCGAAGGCGAGTCGCAGCTTATATGGGTAAAATGGCATACGCCGGCAGAACCGGGAGAGGTGCCGATTCGTGTAACGGTCGGAGGCAGAACGAGAAGCACAAGGGCGGTAATTGAAAAGATCGAGGATAATGAGCCGCCCGATCCGAAAGCCAATGACAGAAACGATTTATTTCAAATGCCGGAAGTGCCGGCACAAACCGAAACACAAATTCTTTCTTGGGGTGTATGGTCGGCATCGTGGCATACTCATTGGGAATGGATTTCAAATTGGGAATGGACAGGTACCCGTTGGGTGGATAACGGTCAATGGGTTGACAATGGTTGGTACGATTTCACATTTAACAGATATTCGGCAAAAATGAACGCTGTGCAAAGCATAACTCCCGATTCAAAGGTTCCGACATCGGTCGGAAACAAGATGAAATCAGGGTATGGTTTCAACACCTCGCTTGAATGCAGCATTGAAACAAATGCTCCGAAAAGAGCATATACAGAGGCACAGACGACACAAATGTTTTTCCCGGAATTTGATTACGGCACATATTTCAGAGCGCTTGACAGAAATGTGCTTGCCTATAAATCAACATTCAAATTCAAAGAAAACAGATATTCCACATACAAAAGCAGGTCGCATTTTACTCCGGTGTGGTTTCCAGACGGTACATATAAAACATACACTTTTGTGTATGATGCGTGGACTCCTGCCGGAATGTTAAGGGTAAATAAGACGGCGTCGCTTGAAATTGTCGGAAATCTGTTTGAAGATTGGCATATAGCGCCTAAAAATATACGATAAACGAAGGAGTAGATAAGTTATGAAAATTAAAAGATTAGCGGTTGTAATTATGGTTCTAACAATTCTTGCCGTAACAGCGGTTTCGGTGTATGCGGCAGGCGATGTTGCATCGGCGGTTGAAAGTACATGGACAACGGCAAGGGGACAGATAAAGACAGTGGTAAACAATGTTGTGTTTCCCGTGCTGGATTTGATTCTGGCGGTGTTTTTCTTTGTGAAACTCGGCAGTGCATATTTTGATTACCGAAAAAGCGGTCAGTTTGAATGGACTGCGCCTGCAATCCTGTTTGCGTGTCTGGTGTTTGTTTTAACCGCTCCGACATATCTTTGGAGCATACTCGGAATGTAAAAAAAGAGCCGGCTGTGCAGCGATGCACAGTCGGTAACTTATATACGGAATGAGAGGTAGGATAAATGAATACAACATTTGAAAATGAGCTTCGCAAAGTCTTTGATAAGGTATCGAATCTTGAAAACAAAAAGTATGTCGGCAGAGCATTTTATGCAAGTATAGACAAAGATATAAAGCTAAAAGCTGAATTCATATCTACAGAAACGCACGAAAGATTTGATGCTATGAAAATCAGAGTTTTGCATAAGGGTGAAGGAGAGCTTGACACCAATACAATAAGGTTAAAGGAAATATGGGGAATGAAACCGGTCAGGAACGGAAATTTTCCAAACGGTGTTTCGCCGCATATGTGGATTTATAACGGCAGGCTCGAATGGTATGCATATACTCCCAACACCGCTGATTATGCTAAACTTGCAGATCAGATTACAGACTATGCGGAGGTCTTTCAGGACGAAGATATGCACATAGAAATGAACGGTATGAGTATGTAAGGGGTGATAAGATGAATGATAAAGAAAAATATCCGTTGCTTATAGGACGTTCGATGATAGGTAACAGGCGTTTGTATAATACAGACGAGGCTGCGGACTTTATATGTATGAGTGCCGAATACGGTGATACAACTATTACTGATGTTAATGGCATAACGGTATTAACCACATACGGAATGTATATTGATAAAGCCGTAGACACGGAATACAGAGACGAACTGCTGAAAGCACTGAAACCAAAACAGGAAGAATTGGTCGGCGCGGAAAACTGTCTGATAAACGGCGGAGAAAAGGAATATGCTCAAAATCTTGACCGAAGGGCAGAGGAATATCTCAAAACAGAAGCATATAAAAACGATTTTGCAGAGATAAGAGGGATATATAACCGGACACATGAGAATAAATCCGATGAGGAAATCAAACAGATGGTAATCGGAAGATTTAAGACACAGTGTATCAAAGAGGACAATACCAAACTGCATCAAAAGATAAAAGCTATGGTCAAGGAGTATCTTAACTCCGCTGAATTTGAAACGGATTTCAATACTGAAATTAACAATTATATAGCACGAGGAGAAGAAGTTCCGCCGGACAGACAAATTCGAGAAATGTTAAAGGAAGAGTGTTATAAGAGGTATCGGCGGGAAATGTTCTGTGAGGAAAACGGGCATAGCCGGCACGAAGTAAATCCCGATATTGAAAACGGCACAAGCGATATGGAATGCAACTGTTGCGGCGGAAGTCAAACAATACATTGGATATAGAACGAGGAGGTGATGAAACTTGTTTGTTTTCGATTGGTTTCTGGACTGGATTTACGGCAAAGTAATGGGATTTATTCAGACATTTTTCACATACATAAGCGGTATGGGCGCAGAAATATTCGAATTGCCGTGGATACAGGCGGTAATAGAATTTTTCAGACTGTTCGGCTGGTCGATGTATGTTGTGGCATTGGTGGTTGCGGTGTTTGATACGGCAATTGCGTGGCAGAATGGGCAGGGAAATATAAAGGACGCTGCATTGGGAGCAATCAAAGGTTTTATGGCAGTAAACTTATTTACTGTCGTGCCGATAGAGTTATATAAGCTGTCAATAGAGGTTCAAAATAGTCTCGGACAAGCAATGTCGGGGCTATACAGCGGTTCGCTTTCCGATTTGTCGGAGTTATCGTCAGCGCAGCTTTTGCCATTCCAATCCGAAATAAATCCGTTTAATTTATTTACCATAATTGCTTTGGGCTATGCGGTAATAAAGGTGTTTTTCGCAAATATCAAGCGAGGCGGCATTATAATGACAAATATTGCGGTTGGAAGCCTGTATATATTTGGACTGACAAGAGGTCATTATGACGGCTTTGTAGATTGGTGCAAACAGGTGATAGCAATATGTGTGACGGCATTTCTGCAAAATTCGCTTTTGTTTGCCGGACTTCTGACATTCGGCGATCATATGCTTTTGGGACTCGGAATAATGCTTGCGGCAAATGAGGTGCCGAGGATAGCCGACAGATTCGGACTTGACACATCATCAAAAGTTAATATTATGAGTACATATTATGCAACGCAGGCGGCGGTACGCACAACACAGGCGGTAATGAAGGCTGTATCAAAATAACTGTGTTAAATCATACAAAAATTGTCATAACCACTTGACAATATTTCGGTATAGCGATATAATAAATATATATAATATATTTGTGGTGATGTAAGATGAACATAAACGAAATATTGAAAGAGAAGAATATGACGAAGTATCGCCTTGCAAAATTGAGCGGAGTTCCAAATGCAACACTCAGCGAACTTTGCAGCGGAAAAACGAGCATTGAAAAGTGTTCGGGAGAAACGCTGTACAGGATATCAAAAGCGCTTGGCGTATCGATGGAATCGCTGGTAAAAGAGGCTGTTTTGCAAAAAGAGGTTGAAAAAAATCTTGAAAAGACATACGAGTGTGCGCTGCCGCAATACCTTCAGCACGACCTTGACGAGTACAAAAAGGGCTTAAAGGAAGGTTCAACTCTTATGGATTGCTTGTGGGGTGAGCTTTACGGCAGTATCAATATCGCAGAGATAAACGATGCCGCCATAACGCATGACCATGCGGAATATTTAAGAAATAAGTATTTGAGGTGATAGAATGGAAAGACCTGATTTTACAAATTGCCGCAGAATTCCCGGAAAGGCATACAACGGTGCAAACGGAAAGAAAATTGCGGTTGAATATAACGGCGATGTGTATATGTTGAAGTTTTCGCCGTCTGCAGATAATAAGCCGACAGAATTGTCGTATACAAACAGCTGTATAAGTGAATATATTGCAAGCCACATCTTTAATATGCTGGGTATAAGGTGTCACGAAACAATACTCGGAACATTTAAGATAAGCGGCAAAGAAAAAATAGTATGCGCCTGCAAGGATTTTACGGCTGACGGTAAAGAACTGTTTGATTTTTGCTCAATCAAAAATACGGTTATTGATTCCGAACACGGCGGAACGGGTACAGAACTTGCGGACTTGTTGGAAACGATAGAAAAGCAGGAATATGTCAGTCCGCAAATTTTGACAGAGCATTTCTGGAATGTGTTTGTTGTCGATAGTTTGCTCGGAAATTTCGACAGACATAACGGCAACTGGGGATTCCTGTATGATAGGAATACTGAGAAAGCGGAAATTGCCCCGGTTTATGATTGCGGAAGTTGTTTGTTGCCGCAGGCAGATGAGAATACAATGAAAAAAGTATTGGAAAATGAAACAGAGCTGGAAAGCCGCGTATACAGATTTCCGACATCCGCATTAAAGTTAAACAATGTAAAAATAAACTATTATGAATTCCTTATGAATACAGACAATGCAGACTGTAAAGATGCAGTTGAGAGAATTGTGCCAAGAATAGATATTGATGAAATTAAGGAATTTATAGACACAGTTCCGTATATCACAGATATGCAAAAGGAATTTTATAAGACATATGTTTCGGCAAGATACGAAAAAATAATTGCACCGGCATATGAACATATACACGATGTGTCGCAGAATGAAGAACCGACAATGAATATGTAAATTACAACAGAATAATTTAATTTGGAGATTGCAAAAAAAGCAGTCTCCTTTTTTGTTGCCAAAAATAATCGAAGGGAGTGATAAAAATGTATATATACCCGGACAATTTAAAGTCAAAAGCCGTAATGTGGCTGTGGGAACTGAAAGATTTGGGGATTATTGCGGTAGGAACGCTAATTTCCATATTAGCTCTCACGCAGACGGGAATTATGATACCGCTTGCTGTTACGGCAGGATATGCGGTGTTATCGATAAGGCTTGACGACACATCAATAAAGCAGTTTATCGTGAATGCGTGGAAATACTGTGTCGGAGTTCAGCAATATTACGAATGGAGGTACACAGATGAGTAAAAAAAGAAAAGAGGAAAAGCAGAGAGCGTCAACAAGGCAGCTTATAGGAGTAAAGGAGATAAGCGATTTTTCAATCGTTACATATGAACACGGCGAGCTCGTATTTTTTCTGATAAAGCCGTCAAATATATCGATGCTGTCGGAGGAGAGCATTAAAGCGAGAGTGTATGCGCTTATGAATGTTCTGAAAGGAATGGCTGAGATTGAGATGTGTGCATACAACAGCCGTGAAAATTTCGATGGCAACAAGCGAAATCTCAAAAAGAGAATAAATGAGGAAAAAAACTATATTGTAAGACAGCTTCTTGAAAAAGATATGGAGCATCTTGACAGCATTCAGATTCAGACGGCAACGGCAAGAGAGTTTTCTATTGTGGTACGGCTTATCAATCAGAATGAAAAGGAGCTTATTCCGTATCTGAACAGAATAGAGAAAACACTCAAGGAACAGGGCTTTGCAATAAGACGAGCGGAAACGGAAGATATAAAGAGACTGCTTGCCGTATATTTTGAGCAGAATGTAACGCAGGAAAGCTTTGAAGATCATGACGGCGACAGATGGGTAATATTCGGAGATTAAGGAGGTGCCGGTAAATTGGCAAGAAAGAACAAAAATAAGGCAGAGGTTGAGTCGGTCAGAATAAAATCCTTTATGGATATGATAGCGCCGTCTGTTATAAAGTTTTTTCCGGATTACTTTATATGCGGAAACACATATAGAAGCGTATGGGCGCTGAGAGAATACCCGACCACAACCGAGGAACAGGCAATATTGAAACATTTGGGAGAAAAAGACGGAGTCAGCCTTAAAATCTACACAAGGCACGTTACGGCGGCAGAGGAGCGAAAGATTATATCAAATGCAGCAAACAAAAACCGCCTGCGTCAGAGCAAGACAAACGATTTGCAGGAAACGGTTGTTGCAGAGGGCAATTTGCAGGATGTAACTAATCTTGTGGCGTCGATGCACAGAAACCGTGAACCGCTTATCCATACGGCGGTATATATCGAAATAATGTCGCACGACATTGATATGCTGAAAGAATTGCAGACTGAGGTGTTGACAGAGTTTATCCGCTCAAAACTCAATGTGGACAAGCTGATGCTCAGACAGCAGCAGGGGTTTGTTTCGGTAATGCCGAGCGGATATAACGCACTCGGTGATCAGTTTGAAAGGGTGCTTCCGGCATCAAGTGTTGCAAATCTGTTTCCGTTTAACTATTCGGGAAAAACAGATGCAAACGGATTTTATCTCGGCAGGGATAAATACGGCAGTAATATCATAGTTGACTTTAACAAAAGAGCAGATGACAAAACAAATGCAAATATCTTAATTCTCGGTAATTCCGGACAGGGAAAGTCATATCTCACAAAGCTGATTATAACAAATCTGCTTGAATCGGGAATGAATATAATATGCCTTGATCCGGAACACGAATATGAGGATATGGCGAATAATCTCGGCGGGTGCTTTGTCGATTTGATGTCGGGTGAATACCTTATAAATCCGCTTGAACCAAAGGTGTGGAGCGATTCTGATGACGATGCCGAAATAGATGCGTCTACTCCGGAGGCATTTAAGCGGAAAACAAAACTGAGCCAACATATATCGTTTCTGCGTGATTTCTTTGCATCATACAAGGATTTTACCGATTCGCAAATTGACACGATAGAAATAATGCTTGAAAAGCTATATCGGAAATGGAATATAAGCGACAGTACAGACTTTTCAAGGCTTAAAGCAACAGACTATCCCAAGATGAGTGATCTGTATGAATTTATTGAGGAGCAGTATAAGGACTTTGACAGAACCGATAAGCCTATTTACACTGAAAATTTACTTCAGGAAATTTTGCTTGGAATCCATTCAATGTGTGTTGGCGCTGAAAGCAAGTTCTTTAACGGGCATACAAATATCAAAACAGACAGGTTTGTGGTGTTTGGGGTGAAAGGACTGTTGCAGGCAAGTAAAAATATTAAAAATGCTTTACTGTTTAATACGCTTTCATATATGACAAATGCACTTTTAACAATCGGAAATACAGCCGGAATTATAGACGAGCTGTATCTGTTTTTGTCAAACCTTGTTGCGGTGGAATATATCAGAAATGCCTCAAAGCGAGTACGAAAAAAAGATTCGTCAATTATTCTTGCGAGTCAGAACCTTGAAGACTTTTCGCTGCCCGGAATTGCGGAATATACAAAACCGCTTTTTGCAATACCGACACATTCGTTTTTGTTTAATGCCGGAAATATAGACTCAAAGTTCTATATGGATACATTGCAGATAGATGAGAGTGAGTTTAATTTGATACGCTATCCGCAGAGAGGTGTATGTTTGTATAAGTGCGGAAACGAAAGATATAATCTGATGGTTATTGCACCGAAGTATAAGGAAGAACTCTTCGGAAAGGCAGGCGGAAGATAATGTTCAGATACGGCAGATATGTAATTAATACTAACCCCGATTATGAGAAGGCAATAGAGAACGGCGATGAAATTGCAGAAATATGGTGCGAGGTATATGAGGAGGCTGATAGCGAGTTTAAGCATTGCCTTAGTGAGTTTAATATGATGCCTTGCTTTGAATATGCGGAAAATACAGTATCTGAAATCGAGAATGGAATAAAAAACATAATTGATAACGACAGTTCCTATCTTGAACTTCAAATAAAAAGCAAAAAATTTGAAAGACAGTCGGAGTTATTTTGGCGGGCGGTTGAATACATAAAACAAAGTATCGGCGGAAGTGATATTGAAACCACACTCTCAGAGGTTCTTGGAATGACCGATGAGGAAATTGAGGAAACACTCGGTGAATCGGAGGTTCAGCAAGACGATATAATTATGTCTTAAAAGCAGGAGGTGTCGGAGTTGAAAAGAGATTATTTTAACACATTTGAAGAAAGCGATTTCAGGATATGCGAGGATATGGAGTTTAATAGTGAAAATAAGAACATATTCATTCCAATGGAGGCGTGGTTTGATGTAGATAAAAAATTCGGAATAAATATAATTGGCGATGACAGTGCTTGGGTAAATCTGTTTGCGGAATATAATCCTGTAATCGGCGAAATCAGAATGTTTTATGACATAGATACAGAAAATAAAGCGTTTGAGAGAGAATATGTTATGACCGATGAGGAACGCAGTACCATAACGCAGTATATCGAAAAAATGTGTATGCAGCGCCATCATGTACCCTGTATGGAGTTTTACATAACCGAATATATTGAAACCTGCGATTGTGAGATTGATCTTGAATGCCGACAGGAAGGCAATGTATGCAGAGTATATAATACAAATGACGGAGCCATTTTGTATCAGGAAGATATGGGCGGAAACCTTTCAAAACATATCGGTCATAAAATTGAGCTTGCCAATTACGGGGACGGCGAGTGTTACAGTATAGAGTGTATGGACTGTAACGAGGTACTGTTCAGCAGCGATGCGGAAAGAATCAGGCTTCAGGATATCGAGGATAATGACGGACAGGAAATGCATATGTAGGGGGTGAATGCTTATGGCGGTAAGTCCGGCGGTTATAAAAGCGGCAATTACACTTGCCACAGACAAACGAACATGGATTTTGATAGGTTCAATCATATGCGGCACTGTTCTGATGATAGTCGGGATAGTAGCCGCATTTTTGAATATCTTTTCTTTTGACGATTCGGGATCGGCGAATGCATCGGCGGCGTATGTTCAGTTTATCAATGAGATGAAATATTGTTATTCAAAGCTTGATGCGGCAGCGGATAATATATCGGGGAATCTTGATAAAGATACAATCCATGCTGTGTTCTACACTTTGTATTTCGGTGAGGATAAGCACTTGCCTGATAGCTTTTATACAGATTTTGTGGAATGTTTTGCGGCAAGAAGTACAGATGAAGACGGTAACGAAGTCATCAGTCAGTGCGGACTGAATGAAGCATTGGCAAGAGTGGCAGCGGTAACCGGCAAGGCAACGGATAACATAACCCAACAGCAGGTAAATGAACTTTGCTCTGTTCTGCGTTTTGGAATGGCAAGCGCCGGAGATGACGGGAACACATATATGGGACCGGTGCCGGGAGCATATTCCGATGCGACATTTGCAAAGTTTATGGAGGAGGCGACAAAATATATCGGATACCCGTATGTGTGGGGCGGCTCAAGTCCCTCAACATCATTTGACTGCAGCGGTTTTGTGTGTTGGTCTTATACACATTCGGGAGTATATAACCTGCCGAGAACAACGGCGCAGGGGATATATAACCAGTGCGCAAAAATTTCAAAGGCAGACGCAAAACCGGGAGATTTGGTGTTCTTTACGAGAACGTATGTGTCAAGTGAACCGGTAACACATATCGGTATATACGTGGGCGAAAATCAAATGTTACATTGCGGAAATCCGATAAAGTATGCGTCAATAGAAACCGACTATTGGAGCAGTCATTTTTATGCTATGGGCAGACTGCCAATCGGCAGCGGAGAATAGAGAGGAGGCATTATGATTACAAAAAGTATAAACAGAGCCTATGAAAATCTTGCAAATGCAATTATCATACAAGCAGTCAAGGATATACGTATAGGAAACTGCTATTCACGCCGTGCAAAAATTTTTTTGAAATCGGAGTGGTGCAGGGATTTGTCAAAGGTTGACGGCAGAATGATACTTAAAAGGCTCGAAGATGAGAAATTAAGAAAACGGAGGTTAATGCAGAATGAATAAAAAAATTCACTTTGAAACAATACAAAAGTTGTTTAAGGAAAAATATGATGCGGAGCCGGAAGTAAAGCTCTTTGAGAACAATAAAACGGGCGAATTGTACGATGTTATTTTTGAAAAAGGGGTGGATATAGCTTTTTTTACAATGCGAAACGGCAATGAATATTTTTGTATAGATTCAAACGGAATGCCGCTTGATGACGAAAAGGTATTCGGATATGTAAATGCCACGTATGCCGAACACGATTCCGGCAAAATATTTTTTGATGCAGACGCATTGGCGTTGAATTATAGAGATACCGCAATAGATAATCATGATTTTGCAGAGCTTGAAAAAAGATTGTTTCCGCAAAGAACAAATATCATACTGAAAACCGAAAAGCTGTGCCAAAAGGAATTTCCGGTATCGCTGGTAAACTTTTGTGTGGACGAGGTTGTATATGTACAAGACAGCGAGTTTGAAATAATCCGAAACGGCGAGTATTCCGATATTTTGAAAGAATACAATAAGAAAAATTACGAGCGAAGCGATAAATATACAAACGGTATTCTCATAATCAACAAAAACGGTGACGGACTTATGGTTGACACTCAGGGGTATGACTATGCAAGATACAAGGCATATGCGCCGCAGGTCGGCGAATACATAAAAAAACAGCAGACTATGGAAATGAGGCAAAGGGCAAACATCGAACTAAACTTATATGTTCCGCTCAATGTGACAAGATGGGATTATGAGTGTGATGCGGAGGAGAGCGTGGACGAAAACGATTATGTTGCCGAAATCAGAGAAGCTGTTCAGCGTGAAAACAGGTTTGAAACGGAACGGGGCTTGGCAGAATATCTTGATGCAGGAAAGGTTAAGGAAAAAGTATATAAGATTACCCCGGCAGTGGAAATGTATAACGGGAAACTGCTTGGAGTTGCAAAATGTCTGCTCACAGAAAACTTGGATGCGGAGGAACTTGACAATCTTAAAGAATACTGCGTCGGACAATTTTCGGACGGCTGGGGTGAGGGCTTTGAACAGCGCGAAATATCAACCTCGGACGGCAATATATATGTCCATTTCTGGGAGTATTCAAATACATATTATATCAAAACCGAGGAAGAACTGAAACAAGACTTTGAGCAGGGACAGGGTATGCAACCAATGCAGGGGATGTAGAAAATTTAATTTTCAGTTATGGATAATTAAACGAGAGAGGGTGAAACTTTGAGATCGTTGAATGAAATGTTTAGCATGGAAGAGGTC
>ERZ825159.754-NODE-754-length-37922-cov-3.300974_pt1 | contig 37922 bp, 30 predicted proteins | sample MGYA00519932_ERZ825159 | MGnify/ENA primary metagenome ERZ825159 (study PRJEB31778, sample SAMEA3449191) | human gut metagenome | biome: human gut; feature: human-associated habitat; material: faeces | place: United Kingdom | collected 2010/2012 ... | reverse complement strand
CCCGAGAGTTGCGGCGCGAAATCATGCAAAGCATGATTTCTGTGCATCGCGAAGCACGTTACTGTGAACGGAGTGAACAGTAACCTATTGTTGTTACTGTTCACTAAAGCATGTTTGAAAAAGGCTTTCTGCAAAATAGCTGAGCTTCCGCCCTGCCTACTCATACAACGGAATCTCATAGCCCCAGGATTTCCTGATTCCATCCATGATCTCCATCACACGCACAGTCTCATCATGAGGCATTTCCAGACATTCCTTTTCGCCCTGTGCGATTGCTCTGGCGCAGGCCTCAACCTCATACTCATAGCCTGTGATCTGTGCCGGCGGCAAATAAACTGCAACCTCCTTATGCTCCTTGTCAAACACTGTGATTTTCTCCGGATTATTAATATTCTGCACCTGAATATAACCTTTGGTTCCAAAAATACTTCCCATTCTGTCAGAAATTTCACGGGCACCACACTGCAAGGTAGCCATGCGGTCGCCTTCAAATACCATAGCAATAGTATCCAGCATATCCACACCTTCACGGAAAATAGCAGTTGCCTGTACATCCTTTAACTTATCCCCAAGAACCATGCTTGCGAAATTAATGGTATAAACACCAACATCCAGAAGCGCACCGCCTGCCAGCTCCGGCTTACGGATACGTTCCACCTCACTGATGGCATAGTTCAGATTGGCAATAACAGCTGTCACTTCACCGATCACACCGCTTGAAATAATATCATCAATCATCTTTCTGGATGGCATATATCTGGTCCAGATTGCCTCTGTGATCAGCAGGTTTTTCTCTTTCGCCAGGGCAAAAAGCTTTCTTGCCTGGTCTGCATTTACAGTAAACGCCTTTTCACAAAGCACATTTTTTCCTGCCTCCAGGCACATCTTTGCATGAAGATAATGATGGGAATGAGGGGTTGCAATATAAACCAGATCCACCTGTGGATCTGCAAGCATTTCCTCATAAGAGCCATAAGCCTTGGAAAAACCATATTTCTCGGCAAAGGCCTGCGCCCGTTCAAAGCTTCTGGCTGCCACTGCGTAATTCTCCACATCCTTCATTCCAGCTACTGTTTTCGCCATCTGAACTGCAATTCCTCCAGCTCCAAGTATTCCAATTTTCATTTATGTAAACCGCCTTTCTAATAAAATTTCCTGTTTCGCCATTCTCAGCTGACTTTCCTGTATGGAGATGTCGCTAAAGCGATACAGTTATTTCGCTCACATGATATTCATATAGTCGCATCTCATGCAGACATAAACTCTACAATCGCATAAGGTTCGCCATTCTCCGTGGAAAGCGCAACCGTAACCTTTCCCATTTCCAGCTTCACTGCCGGATAAAAAACGTCTCCAAGCAGTGCCTGCTTCTTATATTCTGCCCTCATCTGTCGGATCACAAAGCCTTCTGGCAGATAATCTGCCCCCATGCGGATATACTGGCAATTATTAACATGGTGATGGGTGTCCAGATGATGTTTCTGTATTGCAAAAGGCTCCTGGGCTTCCATCCCTTCCGGAAGTGCGATCTTACGGGGCGCATAATCCATCTCCAGCTTTTCATCCAGTTCGTATCCTCTGATGTCTTCATCTGTAAGTCTGGCAGGCAGACCGGTCTCTGTATCAATATTGGTCCAGATACTGTTTGCATAGGATAAAAGCTCTCCATCTTCTGTTTTCAGAGTGAAGTTACGCATTCCAAGAAAACCTTTGAAACCATATGGCGCCGTTGATGCCACAATTGTCTCTCCCAATCCCGGATAGCGGTTCACCACAATCTGCCAGGATGACAACACCCAGGCTCTCTGACGTTCCTCCAGCACTTCCATTCCCTGCCCTATTTCCTCAGATTGAAAGGTGCAGCAATCCTGATAATAATTCTGAATTCCAGGAAGAGTCAGGCAGCCATCCTCGCCTATTTCACTGTATCTGACACGGCCTTTAAAACTGTAACTCATGTTATGTCAATCTCCATTCTAGAGCCTGTTTGAAAAATCATTCCCGCAATCTCCCACAAATTGTGACGCACATCTTGCAGAAAGCCTTTTTCAAACACGCTCTAATTTCTTGTCCGCGAATTTTACTTCATTATATAACAAATCCATCAATAAAGATATGAAAATGTAGATTTTTTTTGTGAAAATCCTCTTGATTCTGCACTCTTTACCATGTACAATAAAGATATAAAAATAAAAACAGCAAACGCTTATATATGTCCATAATCTGGTTGGACGTTTCTACCAACTACCCTAATAGTTGTCTATAAGCTGCATGCGAAGAGGTATGCAGGTATGGCATTTTCCGGGTGGTTTTTTTATTGCTGAATCAGCCCGAAATCACATTTTGCATGTTTCCGGCAGTACGTTCTCAGCCGCAAACTATCCCGGAACTTTACTTTACCTCGCCTCTGGCAGAAAGGATGGTCTGATATGAAAAAAGATTTGTTTGCTTTGAAAGGTACAATTTGTTACAGCAAGAATCAGAAAGAACTTGTTTTTGCAGAAAACTCTTATGCAGTCTGTGAAAACGGGCTCTGTGCCGGTGTTTTTTCCCAGCTTCCAGAGGAATATAAAGATATTCCTGTAAAAGACATGGGTGATCGACTGATCATCCCAGGATTCACCGACCTTCATCTGCATGCTCCCCAGTACGCTTACCGCGGAACCGGCATGGATCTGGAGCTGCTGGACTGGCTGAACACCATCACTTTCCCGCAGGAAGCCAAGTACGCTGACCTGTCCTATGCGAAAAAGGCTTACTCCATTTTCGTGGATGACTTAAAGCACAGCTTCACCACCAGAGCCTGCATTTTCGCCACCTTGCACCGTCCGGCAACGGAGCTTCTCATGGACATGCTGGAGGAAAGCGGCCTGACAACTATGGTTGGAAAAGTAAATATGGATCGCAACGGAGCACCGGAGCTTCAGGAGAAAAGCGCACAGGCTTCTGCACAGGATACACGCCAGTGGCTGGAAGAGATCAAGGGACGTTACGACCACACCTACCCAATCCTAACCCCACGTTTTACCCCATCCTGTACGGATGAGCTGATGACCGAGCTGGGAAAAATCCAGCGGGAATACCACATTCCAATTCAGTCTCATCTGTCTGAAAATTTCGGGGAAATTGCATGGGTAAAGGAGCTTTGTCCCACAAGCAGATTTTATGGGGATGCGTATGATATGTTTGGATTGTTTGGAACGAAACCTGCAGCAAATGAAGAAGTCTCCAATCCTGCTTCTGCAAGCAGCAATACATGCCCTACTATCATGGCCCACTGTGTTCATTCCACAGATGAGGAAATCCAGATGATCAAAGACCAGGGTGTTTACATCGCCCATTGCCCGGAATCCAACACCGACATTGCTTCCGGAATCGCTCCCATCCGCCGTTATCTTGACATGGGACTTCACGTAGGTCTTGGAACTGATGTTGCCGGTGGATTTTCCCTTTCCATGTTCCGCGCAATTGCCGATGCCATCCAGGTTTCCAAGCTCCGCTGGCGCCTGATGGATCAGACCCAGGCCCCGGTTACTCTGGAAGAAGCCTTCTATATGGCTACGATCGGTGGTGGCTCCTTCTTCGGAAAAGTCGGCAGCTTCGAAAAAGGCTATGAATTCGACGCCATGATTCTGGACGACAGCAATATCCGTCATCCCCAGGAAATCTCCACCCGTGACAGACTGGAAAGGCTTGTTTATCTGTCCGACGACCGCAATTTGGTTGGGAAATATGTACAGGGACGGAAAGTAATTTAAAAAGCTAAAAAACCTCTGGTCAGGAAATCAATCTTCGACCAGAGGTTTTTCCTTTTGCTCGTTGCTCGCGTAAATTATTCTGTCCCCAGATACTCCCGTATCCGCGCCTCATTCATATTCTCCCCGATCACGATCACGACTTCCTGGCCTGCGGAAATGGGCCTTAGGGAAAATTCTTTACGGGTGGCGTTTAATTCCAGCCAGTTATTGTCGGCGGACACTTTCTGAGCGGAGCCCGAATTCATTTTTTCGTTTTCGGTTACCGCGGCAGCACTTTCTTCTAATTTCACAAAGCCCTTAATTCGGAAAACATCCCCACATTCCGGATCATCCAGGATCTGATGCGCTGCTTTCTCCAACTGTGTCTCGGAAATCTTCAGCTCCATAAAATACAATGACTGGAACCCTTCTTTCTCATCAAAACACTGTTTCTCGAAATCTTCCATCACATACCCGCTGTTGAAAATCCGCTGAAAATCCTCATCTGTAAACGTTTCCCAATCCTTATTCAGTATCTCATTTTCCGTAAAACGTCGTTTGCATTTCACACTTTCCAGTGCGCGATTCAGATGTTTCACAGTTCCGCTGATTTCTTCCCCGGATGCCTCCTGACTCTTGCTTAGAACAATACAGCCTGCATCAGCTGCCTCTGAAGCCAGAATATACTCTGCCTGTGGCTGCAGCTTCTCCTCCAGTCTGGCATCCAGAATGGTAATCACATTTCCAATCTGATACCACTTATCCAATGGCTCTTCATAAAGGGCATCGAAAAACTCATCCACATCAAAAATCCCGGAAGGCTCAATGAGAACCCTGTCATATCCGCACATTCCCATTGCGATCAGCTTGGTCTTGAAACGTCTTCTGTGGCAGTCCGCATCACATCCACCTGAAACCATTTCCAGCTCGCAGTTCTCACCTTCCAGGTCATGAAGCAGCATCATATCCACATTCACTGCACCAAAATCATTCTCCAGAATTCCAATATTCTGCCCCTGGCTCATCAGCCATGCAGCATATTTCTTTATGAAAGTCGTTTTTCCCGAACCAAGAAAGCCTGTAATCAAATCAACTTTAACCATTTTTTAATCTTCAACCTCATTTTTCAATATAAAGCTGGCCTGGAACCTGTTGCCGACCGCTTCGAAGCGACTGGCTCCGCCGTGTTTTTCGCAAAGTTTTTTCATGGAAAGAATGCCAATTCCTTCCTGTTTGTTTTGCCGTTTTTTTGAGTAAATTTTCCCATTTTCCTGGAATAATATTCCGTCAAAAGAATTGTCTACCGTAATCAGAAGCATGTCGTGTTTCTTCTCCGTAGCAACTTCAATAAAGCGTTTTCCGTCATACTGACCGGCGGCAGTCACCGCATTATCCAGGGCATTGCCCAGAATCGTACAAAAATCAGTGTCCGGAATAGCAATATCTTTCAGATAGCAGCATACGGAAAACTCGATATTTTTCGCCCTGGCAATACAGCCGTAATGATAAAGGACGCCGTCTGCCGCGGCGTTTCCTGTATATGGAATTGTTACTTTTCCCATCTCTTCCAGTTCCAGATCATCACAATATCCCCGCAAGCCCTCCATATCATTTTTATCAAGAAAACCTTTAATAGCAGCTACCTGATGACGGAAATTATGGCGTGCTTCACGTTCTGCCAGAACCTGCTCCGTGAGCGCATGATAGTAGCCTTTCTGCTGATCGATCTGCCGGTTCAGTTCTTTTTCATTTAGAAAATGCTGCTGATCATAAGACACCGCAAAGCAAATCAGCAATGTGGCGACGCCGATCAGACATTTACTCAACATTTGTGGAAAAGTGGTAGTGTAGACATCCACTCCTTCTGAAAAAATACTGGAAAAAAACATGGCAATAGGAATGAACCATAAGGTCTCCCAATAATTTTGGCATTCAATTTCAAGGAATGGTGTTACGGTATAACGGAGCAGGCTGCTAAGCAGCGGATATAGAAGCGCATACACTACAATTGCAATTGCGCTGGTTTCTGCAATTCCAATCGCATTTCCCTGCATTCCCAAAAGTGAACTGACATAAGCTCCGATTGACAGTGCAATCATGACAATATCTGCCACAATTCCAAATACAAACAAATGCACCTTGGTGTATCCAGGGACAAGCCAGATATTTACAGCAGCCATTACAATACAGAAAGCAATAAGATTTATCTTATAAAACGGCACGTCAATTTTCCGGTAATTTCCCACCCACATGCAGATTCCGAAGTCCACAGCCAGACCAATTGCATAGATTACAGTCAGTCTGATCCTGTCTTTATCTGAGATTTTTTCGTGAAACGGAACAATTCGCAGGATCAGAGTGGGGACATGAGCCAGGATACAGAGAAGACTTACAATCGCGATTATAATTGTATTTTCCATATATTTTTACCTCGTTTTAAAGTACTCCATGGGACGGTCCGCCTCTCCGTTTTTCTTCTCCATCCTCTTTAACTCCGGCAATATAGTCAGCAGCATTGTAACGAAACAAAGGCTTCCGCCAATTACATTAGATACCGGCTCTGCCAGGAATACTCCGTGAGTTCCCATTTTAAACACGTAGGGAAGCAGGTATGTCAACGGAACTACAATAAAAACTTTTCTCAAAAGCGAGAAGAAAATGGCCTGTTTTTTCTTATTTAAAGACTTGAAAACAGTCTGTCCAATGTACTGCAGATCCATAAAAATAAAGGCTGCAAAGTAGGTTTTCAGTGCCGGAACTGCATCCTTTATCAAGAGCTTATCGGAGCTGAAAATGGCAATCAGATAATCCGGAACAAAGATAATCACGTTCCACATTACTGCTGTATAAACCAGAACCATTACTGCCAGAGTGACCATTGCCTTGCGGACAAGCTTCGGTCTTTTTGCCCCATAATTATAGCTCAGAATAGGTGATGTTCCTTCATTTATAGCATAAATCGGCGTCTCTACCATCTGACGGACACTGGATACGATAGTCATAACAGATATGTAAACATCCCCTCCGGTGACCCCCAGAACATTGTTGCAGCAGATGGTTACCAGGCTGTTTGTCAGCTGCATAATGAAGCCTGCAGTACCAAGACTGACAATGTTTTTTGCATTCTCTTTGCAGCTTTTCAGCTCTGTTTTTTTCAAAAGCCGAGCTTTCATTTCCGCTCTTTTTTCAAGAAAAAGTAGTACATAAGCAGCTGATAGGAACTGGGAAAGAACAGTCGCAATGGCAGCTCCTTTGATTCCGAAACCAAGCACAAAAATGAATAATGGATCCAGGATCAGATTGGCGACTGCACCAATTGCTACAGAAAGCATGCCAGTTGTCGCGTATCCCTGTGCATTGATAAATGGGTTCATTCCTGTGGCGATCATGGATGGAACCGTTCCGATCAGGTAGATCATCATGTAGGGATATGCATAAACCAAAGCATCCTCAGATGCTCCAAAAAGTACCAGCAGAGGTCTTGCAAAAAGCATACCTGTTATCATCAGAATGATCCCGCTTCCGCACACCATAGTAAAGGAAGTATTCATCACCTCCTGCGCTTTCTGGTTGTCTTTCTTGCCCCTGTTTATGGAAAAAACAGGCGCGCCACCACTGCCGAACAGATTGGCGAAGGCAGTGATAATCACGATTAGCGGGAAACATAAGCCGACTGCGCCAAGCGCCGTAGTTCCCACTTCAGGGATTCTGGCGATATAGATTCTGTCTACAATATTATATAAAAGACTGAGTATCTGCGCCACCAGCATGGGGATTGCAGCGCTGAAAATGTTTCTGGTTACCGTGCCATTTTCAAAATCAATTCGTTTCATTTTGTTTCACAACTTTCTTTTTAATTCATATTTTTATAATACTCTTGTTCTGTCAGTACAAATTGTTCCATTTCTTATGGAAATCTGGTAATCTTCGACATTCAGACAGTCCCCATTTTAGAAGGTTGTTTTTATGCAGAATGGGTTACTGCTGCGTAGGGCATCCTGGCCGGAAAGTGTCTTCTAACTCCAGTTTTCCGGTGCCTTTAAGTGTAAAAACTCCTGTCTCATGATATAATTTCTCCTGAAATTGTTTGAACTTTATAGGTTTATTTTGCACATTACGTGGAAAAATGTCAAGAGAAAAGGGACTATAACAGATGAATGTCACTTCATACGCAGCACGCATCTATTACAGTCCCTTATATATTCTCTTGTTACATTAATTTGATCCGCCTATTGCTTTTTCGATGTTTGAAGATCCAGCTTCTACAACTTCCATACCCGATTTATCCCCTTTAAAGCCACTATAAATACGTGAGTAAAACTGCTCCTTTGCAAACCCGACTTCTATAACAATCCAATCCCAGCCTTTCTCCTTATCGTTTCTGCTTTTAATTTTCAGAGTATCACAATTTAAACCGGCCTCCTTTAATACGGCTTCAACACCAGTATTATACGACTTCCAATTATTGCTTTTTACACCGTTTACTGTAACTCCGGAATTTGCTCCACAATAGATACTTTTTTCATTTAACATATCTGAAGTATATGCGTCTGGCAGTTCACTTGTGCTACGACATATCACAACCCAGACACCACAGCCTGAATTTTCTTGTCCTACAGCTTTCTTTGGAATATCCATTCGTCCTTCATTATATGCATTCGTCAATGCCGACTTAATAATTCGCGCATTTTGCATATCCACTGCCCTGCGTGCTTTTTCCAGCTGTCCATTAAAAATCGGGATTGAAACAGCAACCAATACCGCAATAATTGCAACTACAATCAATAGTTCCGCTAGTGTAAAACCGTTTTTGCTTCGGTATTTCATACAAGACCTCCCCATAACGCAAACAAATATTACATCTTCTTTATTACAATCTTTTTGCTTATGCCTCGTTTTACAAAAACCGTTTTGTAGCTCTTTGCCTTTTTCCTGGGGACGTAGACTTTCATCCTGGATGGAGTGCCTTTGAAGGCATTGGAGCCTACGTATTTGGCTTTCAGGCGGGAGGTGTAGATTCTCATTTCGTTTAACTTCTTGCAGCCATAAAAGCTTTGTTTTCCGATCGCTTTTACTGAGCCGCCGATTTGTACGTAAGAGAGTTTCGTGCACTTATAAAAGGCATAGCTCTTAATCTGGATTACATTGTTTCCTATAATAGCCTTTTTCAGGTATTTATTGCTCTTGAATGCTTTGGAGGCTATTGAGGTTACTTTGTAATTCGCGCCCTTCAGGTTTACGCTGTCTGGAATTGTGACAGTGCTTACCTTTTTCTTTATCGGTTTTATATATTCTACCGTGTCTGTGGCGGTAACTTTATAATATCCGTTTGTCGCTGGATGTTTCACTGTTGTGCCCACTTTATATCCAGTCGGCGCAGGTGTGTTTGTCGGCGTTGCTGTTGGCACCGGCGTGTTTGTCGGCACTGGCGTGTTCGTCGGCACTGGCGTTGCCGTTGGTACTGGCGTGTTTGTCGGCACTGGCGTGTTCGTCGGTACTGGCGTGTTTGTCGGCGTTGCCGTTGGTATTGGTGTGTTCGTCGGTACTGGCGTATTCGTCGGCACTGGCGTATTCGTCGGCACTGGCGTGTTCGTCGGCGTTGCCGTTGGTACCGGTGTGTTTGTCGGTACTGGCGTATTCGTCGGCGTTGCCGTTGGCACCGGCGTATTCGTCGGTAAAACAACCAACTTCGGAATTTCCTCTTCGCGTTTGCTCTGGCACACAGTACAGGTATATGTCTTAATTCCTGTACTCGAAATGGTAGCCTCTTTCGTTATAACTCCGGCATCCCAGGTATGCGTATGCTCAGTTTCCCCGGAACCACCCTGCGTTTCATCGTAAAAAACAACTGTAACCGTATATGTTATCTTCGTTACGCCATCTGGCGCTGTCAGAACATACTGTACCGAATTTGTAAAATCATGAGATCTGCCACTGGTAAACTCATCTGCCACCGCTGTTCCTGTACCAGAACCATAATCAATATTCGGTGCCAGCCTGGTAACATTAGTTCCTTTTGGCAACCGCAGCGTAATCTTACGGTTCTCATTATCAATTTCCCCAACAACATCCTCTTTTAACTGGGAATTAAACGCCTTGTTAAGTACAAAACTATAAAATCTTGCCTCATTAGAAGCCGTAACTATAATTTTTATTGTAACTGGCAAAATTGTCTTTGTTCCTGTATCCACAATTTTATACTGTGACTCATAAATTCCCACTGGTGCAGTGACAGTCCCGGAAAAAGTAAAATATTTACTTCCATAAGAGCCTCCGCCAGGAACCGCAAAAACAGTTAAACCAGCCGGTAAATTCTCAGAAACAACCTGAGTTTCATACTTACCACTTCCACCTGTAACAAAGCCTGAATATATCCACTGCTCTTTTCCAGTTCCTGTAACCGCGTACAGCTCAGTATCTGTAATCGCCAATGGTTCTGTTACGCTCATTATTCCAAGCACAGCGATCACGGCACCATATTCTCCCGGCAGCTTATCAGACGCATAAGCAATAAGATCTTTTCCATTATCTGATGACTCTATTATTCTGCCATTATCAACAATTGCCGATGAACCGCTTCCACTTCCAAGCGCCAAATGTATTCCATAAGTATTCAGATCAGCCCCTGTAATAACCGGCGATACTTTTCCATTGCTATATGTAATCTGAAGCTTCACTCCAGTCAGATTGAGTTTATCTCCAGCTACATAATTCAGTTTATCAGGAGCTGCAAGCATAGTCAAAGCTGCTGGTGCATTCGCTGCAACCGTAATCGCCCACGGTATTTTTGCTCCGAAGTAATCAAAAGTAACCTGAGTATCCGAGGTTTTCAGTGGGCCTGTTTTGTCATAGGTAAATCCACTGTAAATATAAGCTGCACGATCACCAATCGTTGCATACATGCTGGCTCTGGATGGATTAAATATATCTCCTTCCACATAAGATTTCTTCGGCTGTCCTGATATTACAATACTGCTGATATCACTGGTTTTCGGCGCGACAACTTCCATTGAATAGACAACCTGTTTTCCCTTATATTCTACATAAACATGAGTAGTTCCTTCAGCAGAACTGTCAAAGCCGCTTATCATATCGGCTGTAATCTCAGAATAAGTTGTACCATTTATCAAAAGCCTGCCCCAATACCACGGTTTTTCTCCCACGTAACAGGAAGTCCAGTTGTTTTTTACCTCCAATGAAGTAATCTCCGGATTCTCCACCCGCTCTGGCAAACCATCCTCTGAAATCTTCCAGTCAGTTCCAAACTCCCAACCCACGTAAGATTTGGAATCTTTCATCTGTGCCTCTGTGAGAAGTCCACCTGATCCAATGGAAGCAGCAGTTCCGCCGACAAGATTCCCCTCTCCACTCTTTCCATAACAGTTCATCACATGTCCGCTTAAACCGTAAGAAGAGCTGAGTACATTATCAGCAGCAGTTCCGCACATCTGTCCTACACAGTTGTTTGTCGCAGTTACTGTGATTTTTCCTGCATGAAGGCATTCTTTGAGCACACCGCCCATGCCCCCAAACTTCTGGATTTCTCCCGTAATTCCGCCCACATAGACCGGATATTCGTTTCCGTTTGTCTGGGTAACACGAATCGTACCGGTGCTGACACACTTGCTTATAGTACCAATGTTCAGACCTGCAATTCCACCTACCCAGCTTTTCATAGGAGCCATTATCAAATTAACATTCAGCTTTGATGTGCAGCCAAAAATAATTCCGGCAAGTGCATTTTCACCTGCAATTCCGCCAAATTCCGGATATACAACAGCTCCGTTTCCGCCCATATATCCGCTAATCGTTCCTGTCACCATACAGTCTTCAATATTTCCTTCATTGTACTGTGTGATGACGCCCTGCACGTTCTGCATATCATCATCAAAATCTGCAACTACGCGCAGATTCCTGATTTTCCCCTGATTCATGGCTATCAAAGGCTTTTTCAATCCATAGATCGTATGTCCGTTTCCGTCCAGCGTTCCACCAAAATAAGAGATGGTAAAATTAATTCTTCCCTGTGTCTGGATATCTGAGGTCAGCTGATAATATGCGCCCTGATTTTCCTCGATCAAATTCAGATCATCCAGAGAATCAATCTGATAAGGACTGCTGCTTGTACCATTTCCGCCAGCCGGTTTCACAGATGAAGTCCGGCTTCCTATTACACGATAAACAATTCCGCTTTCCCCATCAGATGGGACTGTAAATTTTCCATCCTTCAGTTTCACAAGGATCGCGGAAGCTGCCGGAATGGAATATTTTGAGCCACTGTCTCCGGAAAATACCGGAAATGCAGATGCCTTTTTTGCCGCTATCCGATCGCCTGGAAAACTGTATATACCAGAAGCTTCTCCTGCTGCCACAGCTGTATAAAAATCTGAAAGAAGTGTTTTAAACGGAATTCCTGTTACCTTCTCCAGATAAGCTTCACAGGTAAGGGAGGAAGCATCTACTGTATAAAATCTCGGCAATACAGCCATAGGCTCATAGCTTCCTGCCATACGGTCAATTACGTATCTGACAAACAGGTATGGCATTCCATAGTCCTGGGCAATATCATCGCGATAACTCTTATACATCAAGGAAGAGCCGTTACGAATAGCGGTACTTCCTGCAATTCCGTTCATCCAGCCATTTGTGTCCGTACCGCCCCACAGATAATCCATGACCGTTACTGCAAGACCTTCGTTTATCCACATATATTTCTCGGAGGCATTGAATTTTGTTTTCAGCCAGAATACTGCGTGCTGTCCCTCGTGAACCAGCAGACCGTTTCTTCTGGTCATTTCACCGGAGACATAGGATGCTGCCACCGGAGTGTTGATATGGATTGCTGTAATTCCCTCATCATACTGAAACTGACCACTTGCGCCGCTTAAGGTTTCCAGCACAATAGAGAGTTTGCCGGATCCATCTTCCCAGGGAAGATCGCCTCCTGCCAGTGTTTTCAGGATTTGATAGGGCTGTCTGTCATAAATACTCGCCATGTCTGATGCTATGAGAGATGTTTTTCCAGCGGCATCATAATCCGCTTTCATATTTTTGTCCATCCAGATATAACAATGTTCACCAATCCCAATGCATATATAGGTCTTGCCGCTGCCATTGCTTCTGTAAATATATTTTTCTTCTCCTATTGCATAAGTGGTAGTCGCTGCCTGGACGGATATACCATCGTCAGTCTCATCTGCTGATGTAATGGACGAAATAGCGCTTTTTTCATTCAGCGCAGTGACTGAGCGGGTGCTCCCTGCATTCAGCCCGGCCAGGCTTTGAGCTGCGGGAAGCTCACTTCCACTTGAAACTGACGCAGTACTTCCACTGTCATCAAAGATCAGTGTGCCTGTACTCCTCGAATCAGATGTATCCGTATTAATAATCACTGCATACTCCCCAGTAAGTGTTTCCCCGGCCTTTCCCTCTGTCACTGCAGCAAAAACATTTACAACGTCCAGTATTCCCAGAAGCAGAAGACAGATTCCCACACACAGACCAATGGATTTTCTTTTTTTCATACACTCCTCCTGTAAAAAATTTCCTTTCCTACAGTTTACCATTTTTACATTCTGTACACTATGTTTTTTTCTGCACTTTTCTGGTTAATTTCAACAAAAAATGGGGCGAATGTATCGTTTCCGCTGATACATTGCCCCATTTAGACTTACTTTATTTTCTTATTAAATTACTCTTCCTCAAACTCCAGATCCTTACGGCTCATCTCCTCAATCAGCTCTCTCTTCACCTCAAAAAGCTTCGGAGAAAGATCCACATAAACCTTCTGTGGGTTGGAGAATCGTCTGGACTCGTCCCAGAGAGTGCTCTGTTCTTTCTGGCAGATTGCGCGAAGTTCCATTACTGAAGGAGACGTATAAACGCGTTTTCCCTCCTTAATAACCGGAACCAGAAGCTCACGAACCTCGTAAGTACCGCCCAGAATCTTAGTTTTTTTCCAGGTGTCAACCGGGTCAAATACTACCATAGTTTCATCTGGGTTCAGTTTCTCGTCAGCAAGACAGATCAAATCAGCTTTAATCTTGCCTGTGGACTTGCTGTAAATACGATATACTGTCTTATTTCCAGGGTTTGTTACCTTAGCGGTGTTCTCAGAAAGCTTGATCTTCGGAACAAATTCACCTGTCTCAGGATTTTTCACTGCTGCCAGCTTGTATACACCGCCAAATGCCGGATTATCATTGGAAGTAATCAGACGTGTTCCAACGCCCCAGGAATTGATCTTGGCATCCTGGGCTTTCAAGCTCTCAATCAGATATTCGTCAAGGTCACTGGATGCGGAAATGGTCGCATCATCAAAACCAGCTGCCGATAACATTTTATATGCCTCTTTGGAAAGGTAAGCAAGGTCACCGCTGTCGATACGGATACCATATTTTTTCAGCTCAATGCCTTCCTCCCGCATTTCCTCAAATACACGGATTGCATTGGGAACACCGGATTTCAGCACGTCGTAAGTGTCTACCAGAAGGATACATGCATCCGGGTACATTCTTGCGTAGGTCTTGAATGCAGTGTACTCATCCGGGAAGCTCATGATCCAGGAATGTGCATGGGTTCCAAGCACTGGCACGTCAAACATCTGACCAGTAAGCACACAGGATGTTCCGACACAACCACCGATCACAGCTGCACGGGCTCCAAAAATACCGGCATCCGGTCCCTGGGCACGGCGAAGACCGAACTCCATGATTCCGTCACCTTTCGCCGCATAGCAGACACGTGCTGCCTTAGTAGCAATCAGGCTCTGATGGTTCATAATGTTCAAAATCGCAGTTTCCACAAGCTGAGCTTCCATAATCGGTGCTACCACTTTCACCATTGGCTCTCTAGGGAAAATAACAGTGCCTTCCGGGATGGCATAAATGTCTCCGGTAAAATGGAAAGAGCGAAGATATTCCAGAAAATCCTCCTCAAAAATGGAAAGACCGCGAAGATATTCAATGTCTGCGTCTGTAAATCTCAGATTCTCAATATATTCAATTACCTGCTCCAGTCCTGCACAGATAGCAAAACCGCCTCCGCATGGGTTATCACGGTAAAACATGTCGAATACGACAGTCTGGTCAGTTGGGTTCTTAAAATACCCCTGCATCATGGTAAGTTCATAGAGATCCGTGAGCAGAGTCAGGTTATTTGCTCTCATGTTTATTCTCCTTATTAATGAGGCCAGTCTGAGACTCAATTACCTGAATAATTTTAAACAGGCTCCAGACAGGCTGTTTAATTATAAAAATTTTATACGGTAACCATAGACTCACAGGAACAAAGCGAAGTAATTTCTTATAAAGTAAAAAAGTTTCTGGCACTACTACCTTAGAGTGTGTCGAAAAAAACTCCAAAAGCTTCCCGCCAGCGACCTATGCGATTCCGTATATTTTGCTTGATTATAACACATTCATCTCAAAATGCACAGGAAAAAGAAAAGCGAAATCTTAATTTTTCCCCGAAAAATCAATGCTTCACAGAAATTGAATAAATTTTTAAAAAAATTTGAAAAAAGGGGTTGACTTTTATATATGCATTGATATATAATACAACATGTCGCAAGCGAGAAACGACTTGCTAAGACACATAGGGCTATCGCCAAATGGTAAGGCAACGGACTCTGACTCCGTCATTTCAAGGTTCGAATCCTTGTGGGCCAGCTAAAGAGAACTTCGATAGAAGTTCTCTTTTTTTCTTGTGTAATAATGCGATTTGTTATAAAATAAAAACGTATATGACTTAAATAGTTATAGAAGGATGGTGTAATATGAACAAGAATTTTTTGAGAATTATTAATCTTATAGAAGAACTCGGCTCTGAAAAAAAGACACCAATTACTATACAGCAATACCAGGATATCATTAATAAAAGCTCAAATCTTTGGATGTCCAATGGTGTGGATGAAGCGTTTAGATTTATCAGAAGTTACTTCAATTTTATAGACTAGAGGAATTAGATATGGCTTTTTCATTTGACAGCAGAATACGTTACAGCGAGGTGGATTCGTCATGCAGACTGAGCCTTACGGGGCTTACCAATTATTTTCAGGACTGTAGTGTGTTTCACTCACAGTCACATGATGTGGGAATCAGATTTCTTGCGGACAATCATATAGCATGGGTGCTTTCATCATGGCAGATATGCATAAACAGGCTTCCACTGCTTAATGAACAGGTAAAGATATCCACATGGGCATATGGTATGAAGGCGTTTTATGGTTACAGAAATTTCACACTTGAAGATGCAGGCGGCAGCACACTGGCATATGCCAATTCTGTCTGGGTACTTGTTGATACACGAACCGGCAGACCGGTGAAGGTGCCTCAGGAGTTTGCGGATACATACGGTCTTGAGCCACAGCTTGAGATGGAGTGTGCAAAGCGCAAGCTTCATATTCCTGATGATATGGAGAAAAAGGGTGAGATTGAGGTCCCTCAGTTTTTTATAGACAGCAACCATCATATGAACAATGAGAAGTATGTTATGCTGGCACAGCAGCTTCTGCCGAATGATTTTGAAATATCTGAGCTTCGTGTGGAGTACAGAAAAGAAGCAAAGCTTGGTGATACAGTTATATCATACGTGAAGTACACATCAAAGAGTGTGACAGTGGTGCTTGCGGATACGGATAAAAAACCGTATTCGGTGGTGGAGTTTTTGAGTAAGCCGGTACCGGGAAAATAATTATAATTCCATTATTTAACAACGATACAGTTTTGATACAGAAAGGACGGAAAAACATGAGATTAGGAGAATATCAGGAGCTTGTATGTGTAAAGAAGGTTGATTTTGGCATATATCTGTCAACATCTTCGGCTTCGGAGGAGAGGGTACTGCTTCCGGCAAAGCAGATTCCGGATGGAGTAAAGCAGGGGGATAAGCTTAAGGTCTTTGTATACAAGGACTCTAACGACAGACTTATTGCTACGACAAACGAGCCAAAGCTGACACTTGGAGGTTTAGCAGTGCTTACTGTCAAGGAGGTGACTAAAATAGGGGCGTTCCTTGACTGGGGGCTTGAAAAGGACCTGTTTCTTCCTTACAAGGAGATGGTCAGAAAGGTCAGCGCCGGAGATGAGATACTTGTTACATTATACATAGATAAAAGCCAGAGGCTTTGTGCTACCACAAAGGGTATTTACCATATGCTGAGCACCGATTCACCATACAAAAAGGACGATATGGTTTCAGGCCGTGTGTATGATTTTAGCGACAATTTCGGTACATTTATCGCTGTGGATGACAAATATTCAGCAAAGCTACCGGTTTTTGAGAATGCCGCTTATCTGAAGCTTGGAGATGTGATAGAGGCAAAGGTCACTGATGTCAAGGCGGATGGCAAGCTGGACCTGACAATGAGGGAAAAGGCATATATTCAGATGGATTCCGACGCTGAAAAGCTCCTTGAACTGCTTGATTCATACGCAGGGGTGCTTCCGTTTTCGGAAAAGGCAAGCCCGGAGGTAATCAAGAGAGAAACAGGACTTAGCAAAAATGCATTCAAGCGTGCAGTTGGTCATTTATATAAGGAAAGAAAGATTGATCTCACAGATGGCAAAATCCGTCTTAAGAAATAACAGTCTTTTTAATAAATTTTAACAGGAAAGAAGGACAATAACATGAAAAACGTTATCAGTACAGACAAGGCACCGGCAGCAATAGGACCATATTCACAGGCTATCGAGGTAAATGGTATGGTATATACTTCCGGAGTGATACCGGTAGTTCCGGAGACCGGTGAGATTCCTGAGGGCTCACAGGCACAGGCTAAGCAGGCATTTACAAATCTGTCACATCTGCTTGAGGCAGCAGGAACAAGCATGGACAATGTGGTAAAGACTACAGTTTTCATCAAGGAGATGAATGACTTCGGTGCAATAAATGAGGTATATGCCACATTTTTTAACGGAGCATACCCTGCAAGAAGCTGTGTTGAGGTCGCAAGGCTTCCAAAGGATGTAATGCTTGAGGTTGAGGCTATTGCTGTAAAATAAAATTATTACATAAGTATTTCATGCGACATAAGTCCTATTCGTTGGAAAAGGTCAAGATTTTCTTAAGAATTCTCTAAGAAAACGTTGACATATATATGTTACTTTGCTATAATGACAAAGTAATATTTGTAACAAATTCGTAATAACTGTTACAAATTCATACAACGGAGGGTAAAATGAAAGTAAATTATGTGAAACTCACAGCCGGGGTACTTACAGGTTTTATGGCTCTGTCCTCAGTGCCATATGCAGTATATGCGGCTGGACCTACTGCAGGAGTAGCAAGTTATACATCAGATATTGTTAGTACATCAAACACTCTTACAGCCGGTGTTACATCTATGTTGACAGATGTAATGTTAAAAGGTGATGAGACATCAGAGACTGCAACAGATGTTGCGACAACAGATGCTGAGCCGGTTAAATCAGCATATGCTGATACAGCAGTTGCACAGGTTAGCGACAGCGTTAATATACGTGCGAGTGCAGATGAAAACAGCGAGTCTCTTGGAAAGCTCTATAACAATGGAATTGGAACAGTACTTGAGACAACCGATAACGGATGGTACAAAATCCAGTCCGGTTCAGTAACAGGATATGTAAAAGGTGATTATGTTGTAGTTGGTGACGATGCACTCGTACAGAGCGCAGGCCGTCGCGTGGCAACAGTCAATACTGAGACACTCAAGGTCAGAACAACAGCATCTACTGATGCAGAAGTACTTGGTCTCGTGTCCGGAGAGGATGATCTCACAGTTGTGGATGAGTCAACAGACGGATGGGTAGGTGTATCTACAGCAGACGGTACCGGATATGTATCTACAGATTATGTGACACTCGATACAGAGTTCACTTATGCTGAGTCTAAGGAAGAGGAAGCAGCAAGACTTGCCAAGGAAGAGGCAGAGCGTAAGGCGGCTGAGGAAGCAGCTAGAAAGGCTGAAGAGAAAGCTAGAAAGGCTGAGGAAGCAAAAGCAGCCAAGGCAGCAGCAAAGAAGTCATCTAAGTCTTCAAGCAAATCATCAAGCAGTTCTTCATCAGAGAAGAGCTATAGCGCACCAAGTGGTTCAAACGGACAGGCTGTTGTTAATTATGCATCACAGTTCGTTGGCAATCCTTATGTTTACGGTGGCTCAAGTCTTACAAACGGAACAGATTGTTCAGGATTTGTAATGTCAGTTTATGCACAGTTTGGCATCAGCTTACCACACAGCTCATCAGCAATGAGAAGTGTTGGATACGGTGTGAGCACAAGCAATATGCAGCCTGGAGATATCATCTGCTATAGCGGACATGTTGCTATCTACTGTGGTGGAAACACTATTGTACATGCAAGCAACCCATCAGACGGTATCAAATATACATCACCGGCTAACTACAAATCAATCATTGCAGTTAGAAGAATTTTCTAATAAATTCATGCCGGATAGGTAAAAACGGATCTATAAAGACCTTCATCTCATCGAGATGGAGGTCTTTTTTACATAGAGAAACTTTATTTTTGTTTATGATATTTGAAATAAGTGGCCTATATGATATACATATATATTTAAAAACGGGATTAATTTAAACAGAATGGAAAACAGGGCTGTCAAGCGTAATTTTTATTACATATATCAAAATAGCAACATGCACAAAAAAGTGGATATGCTAAACCCGGTAAATTCGGATTGGGGATAAATGTGGATAACTATCAACAAAAGTAAACCTCAAAGTGCCCTTAAAATGAGTTATGCACGGAGTTATGCACATTATCCACATTTTTGAATGAGAGCAAAAGAACAACTGTTTTGTAAAGTTCTGATAAAGTTGCACTAAATTAGTAATATTTCGGAAATAATATTGACATTTTAATTGTAAATAATATGATTAAAATGCTTTATAATTGTCGGACAACTTGAAAAGTGTTGATTATGTAAGTTAATTTTGTTATACTTCAAATTATGATTAAAAAGATAGATATTGCAGGGCTACAACTTGATAACTATACAGTACGTGAGATGCTCATGAGAGTCGACAGGCGTATTTCAGAGAAGATACTCACTACAATAGAGGAAGTGAATATGGATACGCTGACATTGGCGGAGTCTGATGAAGAGGTGAAGCAGTCACTGGAGGCATGCGATTATACTGTCATTGCGGATGAAGGTATACTAAGGGCGGCATCGGCAGATACCTTGCAGCGTCGGCATGAGATAGAAGATCATGACTTCTTTTATGAGCTTTTTAAGAGGCTTGAGAGAAATGATAAAAAAATCTTTGTGATTGCAGAGTCGCAGAAAGCTGTTGATGAGGCTGAGGAATTTCTGCTTGGATTATTTGACAGAGCGCGAATATCTGGCAAGGGTGTTCTTGATGACTCACCGGGATGCAGCGAAAATCTTGTCAATGAAATTAACATCGTTTCACCTGATGCGATTGCATCATTTCTTCCGTCTCCGTCACAGGAGAAGTTCCTTTTACACAACAGGGAAAAGCTGTTGATGAACCTCTGGTACGGAATCGGAAATAATAAGTTCATGGGGAAAAAGCATGGATTTATTGGAAAAATAAGAAAAATGCTTGATGTGAAGCGCCTTACGCATCTTATCAACACCTATGAACATAGACAAAACAGTTCAATATAGTTAATTCTTATAACAATAAAAGAAAAAATAAGAGGAAATGTGTAAAAATTGTACATTTACCTCTTTATTTTTTTGTGCGAATGTATTAAAATAATAGCAAGTATTTATGCAATTAGTTATAAAGTGACTGTGAGGGCAATGCACAGTTACCAAAAAGGGGAGAAGGAGAACGATTTATGATTTCCAATCAGATACTTCAAAATACAATTGATGGCCTTAAAGGAATTACGAGAACCGATCTTTGTGTGATAGATGTTGAGGGCAAGATTCTTGCAGCTACGTTTCCGAATGCAGAGGCGTTTATAGAGCCGGCACAGGCCTTTGTTGCATCACCGGCAGACAGTCAGGTGATTAATGGATGCCAGTTTTTCAAAGTCTTTGATGATCACCAGCTGGAATATGTGCTTTTAGCTTATGGTGACAGCGAGGATGTCTACATGATAGGCAAGATTGCAAGCTTCCAGATTCAGAATCTTCTGGTTGCGTACAAGGAGCGATTTGACAAGGATAATTTTATAAAGAATCTGCTTTTGGATAATCTCCTTCTGGTTGATATATACAATCGCGCGAAGAAGCTTCATATTGATATTGAAGTGCGACGTGTAGTATTTATTGTTGAGACAAACAGGGAGAAGGACGGCAACGAGCTTGAGAAGATCAGAAGTCTTTTCGGCGGCAAATCAAAGGATTTTGTTACAGCTGTTGACGAGAAGAATATAATAGTAGTGAAGGAACTGGCAGAAAATGAGACCTATGATGATCTCAGAAAGACAGCCGAGGTGATTTTGAATCTGTTCAGATCCGAAGCGGATGGGGTACATATTGCATATGGTACTGTTATCAATGAGTTGAAAGAGGTGTCGCGCTCATATAAGGAGGCCAGGATGGCTCTCGATGTCGGAAAAATCTTTTTCGAGGAGAGGAATATTATAGCATATTCCCAGCTTGGAATAGGCCGTCTGATATATCAGCTCCCGATTCCTCTATGCAAGATGTTTATCAAAGAGATATTCGATGGCAAATCCCCTGACGATTTTGATGAAGAAATATTATCTACTATAAATAAGTTCTTTGAGAATAGCCTGAATGTATCTGAGACTTCAAGACAGCTCTACATTCACAGAAATACTCTTGTATATAGATTGGACAAGCTTCAGAAAAGTACAGGGCTCGACCTTAGAGTGTTCGAGGATGCCATCACATTTAAGATTGCCCTTATGGTAGTCAAATATATGAAATATATGGAATCAATGGACTATTAAGGAGAAAGTAATGATTAAACTTGAACATGTCAGTAAGGCATATTCTGCAGGTATACCTGCTCTCAATGATGTCAATCTCGAGATTGATGATGGAGAGTTTGTTTTCGTATGCGGAGATAGCGGATCCGGTAAATCCACTTTGATTAAGCTTCTTTTAAAGGAGCTTGATCCTACAGACGGAACGATTACTGTTGACGGAAGGAATCTGACGCGCATTCGCCACAAGCAGATTCCTAAATACAGAAGAAATGTTGGAGTCGTTTTCCAGGACTTCAGATTATTAAAGGATAGAAATGTTTATGAAAATGTAGCTTTTGCACTCAAGGTTATCGGTGCATCCACAGCGGTTATTAAGAAAAAGGTGCCACAGATGCTTTCTATGGTAGGGCTTGCTGCAAAGTACAAGTCAAAGCCGAGAGAGCTTTCGGGAGGAGAGCAGCAGAGAGTAGCTATTGCAAGAGCTCTTGTCAATGAGCCGAGCATGCTGCTTGCTGACGAGCCGACGGGTAATCTGGACAATAACAATGCGTGGGAGATTATGAAACTGCTTGAGGAAATCAACGAGAAAGGCACAACTGTTATCGTTGTAACTCATAATCTTGAGATTGTTAAGGTTATGAAAAAACGTGTTATCACTATAAAGAAAGGTCTTGTTGTATCTGACAGCAAGGATGGTGATAGTGATGAGGATTAATACGTTTTTTTATTCAATCAAGCAGGGATTTAAGAATATTTTCAGAAACAAGATGTTTTCACTGGCATCCATAGCGACAATGGCAGCCTGTATTTTTATGTTTGGTCTGTTTTATATAGTTGTGACGAACTTCTCAAGCATGGTTAAGACAGCTGAGGAGGGTGTTGCTGTCACAGTGTTCTTTAATGAGGGCACTACAGAGGATGTAATAAAAGCGGACAAGGCTCAGATAGAAAAGAGGGCTGAGGTTGGCAAGGTGGATTATCAGTCAGCGGCCGATGCATGGAGTGATTACCAGAAGGAGTATTTTGAGGGCTACGATGATGCTGCAGCTTCATTTGGTGATGATAACCCTCTCAGTAATTCAGCAAATCTGCAGGTTTATTTGAATGATGTCTCTATGCAGCAGACTCTTGTCAACTATATCAAGGGGCTGGAGGGCGTCAGAAAGGTAAACCAGTCGCAGGATGTGGCCAATACACTGACCGATTTAAATAAGCTTATCAGCTATGTATCGGGAGGTATCATTCTGATTCTTCTGTGTGTTGCGATTTTCCTTATAAGCAACACAGTTACTACAGGTATTGCGGTCAGACGAGAGGAAATAGCTATCATGAAGCTTATTGGAGCGACTGATTTTCTGGTCAGGTCTCCGTTTGTGGTAGAAGGTATTCTCATTGGACTGATAGGATCAGCGATTCCTCTGGGATTGCTTAGTGTCATATATGGAAAGATTTGTGCATATATTGCTAATAAGTTTAGTTTTATAGGAAATATGATGACATTTATCCCGACAAAGGAGATTTTCTCTACACTTGTACCGGTAGCACTTATACTGGGCGTTGGAATTGGCTTTTTGGGAAGCCGATTCACAATTCGGAAACATTTAAGAGTATAATAATAATTATGACGGCCTGGCTCCGATCGGAGACAGGCTGTTTTAAGTTCATATCATAATATAGAGAGGACAGGACTGAAATGGATAATTCAAACAACAACGGCTTAGAATACGATGATAATTCAGATATGAGCGATAAAAAGCCTCATAGAAAGGGATTTAGAAATGGGTTCGGTGTCGGGATTGCTACAGGTATAGTGACCACCATTGTGCTTGGATTGATTGTGCTCTTTGCATACACAATGATTACAGGCAGGAGCGTGCATACCGTTGCAAAAAGCGCAGATGTGCTTGACGACAAGACCGTGCAGAAAATCGATGAGCTTGCGAACTACATAGACGAGTACTACTATGAGGATTACGATAAGGATGATTTGGAAAACGGTCTGCTGCATGGTGTGATGGAGGGGCTAAATGATCCTTATTCGGTTTATTATACCGCAGATGAGTATAAGGAACTGCAAATCAGCACGACAGGCACTTATTATGGTATCGGGGCTGCGTTAAAGCAGGACCCGAACACAAAGCAGGTGACAGTTTCGAAGGTATACAGTGGTACACCTTCTGAGGAAGCGGGACTTAAAAAGGATGACGAAATAGTTTCTGTTGATGGTGTTGAGGCAACATCCGAGGATCTCACAAAGCTTGTTGCCAAAATCAGAGGTAAGGAGGGCACTAAGGTTACGCTTAAAATCAGACGTGGCGAGGAGGCTGACCCATTTACCGTTGAGGTGGAGCGTAAAAATGTTGAGCTGCCATCAGTGGACAGCAAGCTGCTTGACAATGGAGTGGGATATATCCAGGTCAGCGAGTTTCAGACAAACACGGCAAGTCAGTTTGAGGATGCACTTGACGGACTTACAAATCAGGGTATGAAAGGCCTTATAGTGGATTTGCGTGCTAATCCGGGAGGACTACTTACCGCAGTGACAGAAATGGTTGACAGACTGCTTCCGGCAGAAACAGTTGGCAAGCTTCCTGCAGGAACTGTCGTGTATACAAAGGATAAAAACGGAAATATCCAGACCTTTGGTGATGACGATGGAAAACAGATTGACTGTCCTATCGTAGTGCTTGTCGATGAAAACAGCGCAAGTGCGTCTGAAATTTTTGCGGGAGCCATGAAGGATTACAATGAGGATGGTTATATTGATGCAACACTTGTAGGCAAAAAGACATTTGGAAAGGGAATTGTACAGACTATTTACAATCTTTCCGATGGCGACGCTGTAAAGATTACCACATCGAAGTACTACACACCAAACGGCCACAATATCCACAAAAAGGGTATCGAGCCTGATGTAGAGGTCGATTATGAATATACAGGAGATACAAATGCAGACTATGACATGAAGTATGATGTACAGATTCAGAAAGCGATTGAGGTGATGAATGAAAAGCTTAAATAAGATTGCATGCTTTCTCATGCTGTGCTGGATGGTAGTCATCTTTATGTTTTCGGCGGAGCCGGATACCGAGTCGTCTGAGCTCAGCGGCAGCGTCAGCTATCGCATAGTTTCTGTGGTCAATACCATTACCGCAAGCCACTGGGATGAGAAGGAGCTGCTCGATAAGGCGGAGCTTATAGACTATCCGGTTAGAAAATGTGCCCACATGAGTGAGTATGCCATTCTCACATTGCTTGGATATGTGGCATTTTCGTTTTTGCATGGCAGAAGAAGATTTGTGATTCCGATAGGCGTGACCTTCCTGTATGCCTGCACAGATGAAATCCATCAGCTGTTCGTTCCCGGCCGGGCCGGCAGATTCACGGACGTACTGATTGATACCACAGGCGGTATCATTATGCTGCTATTTATTGCACTTGTTACACATGTGGCGCATGCGAAGCATACAGCAGGAACTGTGAAACAGAAAATATGAAAACATGAAGACACGAAGATAAGTGGGCTGTAATCGTTGCCAGTCACAACACTGTTAGGTGTGAACAGTAACAGTCATGATAACAAGCGTGATGACAGGTATGATTATAAGTGCCAAATTTAGTTGCAGTTTTCACATTTAATCTGTATAATAAAAGTATTGACGCTGGCCGAAAAAACATGGCATATAACATACGTTTTTAATATGTGCCACAACCAGCTTCCCGCCCAGTAAACCCAGGTTTACGGACGGCACATAGCATGTTCCGAAGAAAAATATGAACTGCCACGGGGTTCCATTAAAAATATGAATGAAACAAAGTGAAAATAAAAAATCACTATCCGAAAAAATCCCGTGGCTGACTTCATATTTTTCAGAGGAATATACTATGTGACAGCCGCACCACACAGCCTGAATGCGGGAAGCGTCATTAAAGCCACAAAGCGTCTAAAATGCAAAGAAAGAGGTGATTCTGTGGTAGAGTTGGATAATTTCAAGTCCACGCTCCAAGGCTACAAAGCCCCACTACAGGAAGTGAGGGATTCACTTTGACCTGGCTAATAAAGAAGAAAAAATCCAGGAATTAGAGCGAGAAATGGAAGCTCCTGACTTCTGGGATGACCCGGAGAAGTCACAGAGCAAGATGAAAGAGCTTAAGAGTATGAAAGATGATGTAGCTACATACGCAAAGCTCAAGGAACAGTACGAAGATATAGAGACGATGATTGAGATGGGCTATGAGGAGAACGATGAGTCACTCATACCCGAGATACAGCAGATGCTTGATGATTTTGAGAGCACATATGACGGTATCAGAATGAAGACTCTTTTGTCGGGAGAATATGATAAATGCAATGCGATTCTGAGGCTCAATGCAGGTGCAGGTGGTACCGAGTCGTGTGACTGGGCGGCCATGCTGTTTCGTATGTACTCGAAGTGGGCTGATAAAAAGGGCTTTACCCTTGAGGTACTCGATTCGCTTGATGGCGATGAAGCCGGTATCAAGTCCATTACCTTCCAGGTAAACGGAGAGAATGCATATGGGTATCTAAAGTCTGAAAAGGGTGTGCACAGGCTTGTTCGTATTTCGCCGTTTAATGCGGCGGGAAAAAGGCAGACCTCATTCGTATCATGTGATGTCATGCCTGATATTGAGGAGGATCTCGATATTGAGGTGAAGGACGAGGATATCAGAATTGATACCTACCGCTCAAGTGGAGCAGGTGGACAGCATATCAATAAAACATCATCAGCTATCCGTATCACACATTTTCCATCAGGAATTGTGGTACAGTGTCAGAATGAGCGTTCACAGCATATGAACAAGGACAAAGCCATGCAGATGTTAAAGGCAAAGCTGTATCTTTTAAAGCAGGAAGAAAATGCTGCAAAGGAGGCTGGCATCAGAGGCGAGGTCAAGGAAATTGGCTGGGGAAGCCAGATACGTTCGTATGTGCTTCAGCCTTACACCATGGTCAAGGATCACAGGACAGATGTGGAGACCGGTAATGCGGATGCGGTACTCGATGGCAATATAGATATATTTATCAATGGTTATCTGAAGTGGCTTGCAACACGTTCAGAATAAGGAGGCAAATGTGGGTTTAGTTATAGCTGTGGCGATATTGGCAGTTCTGACAGCTGCCGGAGTGACTGTTTACATTAAAGTCAGACGGTTGTCTGAAAGTCTTCTTGGTACACCTGATGTCACAGAGGGCATCAATCGTATCAGGGAGAATGTCTCTACGACTCCCAAGTCGGTTTCAGGCATGACGCGTCTTATGGAGCCACAGATAAAAAGGGATTTTCCGGAGTTTGTCTGGGAACAGTTTAAGAGAATGTCAGAAAGAGTGCTTGTGTCAGCACTTTGTGCAATCACGACTGAGGATATTTACAAGCTGGACCGTGAGGCTTCTGATGAGGTAAGACAGCAGGTGCAGGTGCGTATAGACAGCAATGAAGCGGCTGGCTTTAAAGAGCATTTTGACGAGATCAGGGTGCATCAGACTGAAATCTCAAACTATGTGAAAAGAGATGGAAGGTGCGTCATCAGTATACAGAGTGCGGTTGAGTATTTTTACTACAAGACTGCCTCAGGAAAGCTTATCAGTGGTGATAAAGAGTATAAAAAGCAGACCAGATACAATATGGAGCTTGTATACATACAGGATATAGATATGCTGGATAATGCAGGGATAGGCAGTGCAGTTGGCACTACATGTCCGAATTGCGGCGCTCCGGTCAGAAGTCTTGGAGCAAAGAAATGTGAATATTGTGGCTCATATGTTGAGCCTGTCAATATAAAAGTATGGAAGCTGCAGAGCTTTCATGAAGTTGATTACAACCATATCTAAGGAGGAAGAAAATGGGAATTATTAAGGCAGTAAAACAGGCAATTGGAGGCGGCTTTGCAGATACATGGCAGGAGGTTATTGAGCCGGATAATATAGGCGACCAGACAGTCTATGCCAGGGGTGTGCTGGTAAACAGGGGGCAGAATAAAAAAGGCTCTGACGATATTGTTTCAAACGGCTCTATCATTCATGTATATGACAATCAGTTTATGATACTTGTTGATGGTGGCAAGATTGTGGATTACACAGCTGAGCCGGGCTACTACAAGGTGAGCAATTCATCTATGCCATCACTTTTCAACGGACAGTTTGGGGATTCTTTAAAGGAAACCTTTGACCGTGTGAGATTTGGTGGACAGACACCACAGTCACAGAAGGTTTATTATATCAACCTTCAGGAAATCAAGGGAATCAAGTTTGGTACGAGAAATCCTATAAACTACTATGATACATTTTATAATGCGGAGCTTTTCCTTCGTGCCCATGGTACATATTCCATCAAAATTGTGAATCCGCTTCAGTTTTATGCAGAGGCTATTCCAAAGAATATGGATCATGTGGAGATTACTGATATCAATGAGCAGTATCTGTCAGAGTTTTTAGAGGCATTACAGTCTGCCATCAACCAGATGTCAGCGGATGGTACAAGAATTTCATTCGTCACAAGCAAGGCATCTGAGCTTGGAAGATATATGGCCAAGTGTCTTGATGAAAGCTGGAATCAGATGCGTGGTATGGAGGTACAAAGTGTTGGTATCGCCAGCCTTTCATATGATGAGAAGTCTCAGGAGCTCATTAACACAAGAAACGAGGGCGCAATGCTCTCAGATCCATCTATTGCACAGGGATATATGGTCAAAAATATGTCAGAGGGTGTCAAGAACGCAGGCAGCAACAGTGGTGGAGCTATGCAGGGCTTCATGGGTGTCGGCATGGGAATGAGCACCATGGGCAATATGATGAATGGTTTTACACAGATGGCACAAAATAATCGGTCAGCCGGAATGAATGCGCCGGGAAATGGTGCAGCAGGTATGGCAGCAGGAGTGGCTTCAGGTGCCACACAGCAGGAGGATGCGTCAGGCTGGACATGTGAGTGCGGACAGAAAAACACAGGTAAATTCTGCAGTAATTGCGGCAAGCCTATGCCACAGGAGATTACAGAGTGGACATGTGAGTGTGGACAGAAAAATACAGGTAAATTCTGCACAAACTGTGGCAAGCCATTACCTGTAAACACAGAGTGGACATGTGAGTGTGGACAAAAAAATACAGGTAAATTCTGCAGTAATTGTGGAAAACCAAGAGCATAAGATGTTGCAAAGCTGTAATCTTTGTGTTAAAATCTTTGAGTCAAGGACAAATGTCGGTGTGTGACAAACACACACCGGCCATTTTGGAGGTAACTAAATGGCGGAGAAATCAAACTACTTCGTTTTACGGGCAAAGGCTGTACCGGAGGTGCTGCTTAAAGTAGTTGAGGCAAAGAGACTGCTGGATTCGGGCAAGCTTGAATCTGTGCAGGAGGCAACAGATGCTGTTGGCATAAGCAGAAGCTCATTTTACAAATATAAGGATGATATTTTTCCTTTTTATGAGGGGCGTAAAGGAAAGACAGTGAATCTTGTCATTCAGATGGATGACGAGCAGGGCATACTTTCCGTTGTGCTTAAGTCGGTAGCCGATGCGAAAGCAAATATTCTTACCATACACCAAAGTGTACCGGTAAATGGCATTGCGTCACTCACGTTATCTGTGGATGTATTTCCGGAGTCGGATGATGTGGATGATATGGCAAAGCAGATTGAGTCCTTAAAGGGCATACATTACGTAAAAATTTTAGCCAGGGAGTAACAAAAAGATGAAGATTGCAGTTATGGGTTACGGCACAATTGGATCAGGTGTCGTAGAAGTATTAGAAATCAACAAGGAAAAAATCGCAAAGAGAGCAGGAGAGCCAATCGAGGTCAAGTATGTGCTTGATTTAAGAGAGTTCCCGGGTACACCTATTGAGAACAAAATAGTTCATGATTATAAGGTTATTGCAGAGGACCCTGAGATCGGTATAGTTGTAGAGACAATGGGAGGCGTTGAGCCTGCATTTACATTCGTAAAGGCAATGCTTGAGGCAGGAAAACAGGTAGCAACATCAAACAAGAACCTTGTTGCCGCAAAGGGCGCTGAGCTCATTAAAGTTGCAAGGGATCATGGAGTGAACTTCCAGTTTGAGGCCAGTGTCGGTGGCGGAATCCCTATTATCAGACCACTCAACAAGTGTCTCACAGCAGACGAGATTGAGGAAATCACAGGTATCTTAAACGGAACAACCAACTACATGCTTACAAAGATGACAGAGGAAGGCGCAGACTTTGATGAGGTATTAAAGGATGCTCAGGATAAGGGCTATGCAGAGAAGGATCCTACAGCCGACATAGAGGGACATGATCCATGCAGAAAGATAGCCATTCTCACATCGCTTGTTGCAGGACAGCAGGTGGATTTCGAGGATATCCACTGTGAGGGTATCACAAAGATTACACCTGAGGATATTAAGTACGCAAAGGCAATGCACCGTGCAATCAAGCTTCTTGCTTCAAGCCGCAAGGTGGGTGACAGCTATACCTGTCTTGTTGCACCGTATATGATAGATGATACACATCCGCTCTCAGGAGTAAATGGAGTGTTCAATGGCGTATTTTTACGTGGAAATGTGCTGGGAGATGCTATGTTCTACGGCAGTGGAGCAGGAAAGCTTCCAACAGCAAGTGCTGTAGTGGCAGATGTTGTAGATATGACAAAGCATCAGAACACAAATATTTATATCGACTGGAAGCCTGAGAAGCTCACACTTGTAAGCTATGATGACAGTGTAAACAGCTTCTTTGTGAGAACTGACTCACCAAAGAGCGAGGTTGAGGCTGTATTTGGACATGTAGACTACATTGAGGATGTGGTTGACGGCGAGTATGCATTCACAACAGGCGACATGACAGAGAAGGATTTTGCCGACAAGGCATCAAAGATAAACGTTATCAACAGAATCAGATTATAAAGGACAAAAATATGGTAAAAGGCTTATACACCGCTCACACCGGTATGGTTAATGAGATGAAGCGCATGGATGTTCTTGCGAACAACCTGGCCAATTCCGATACCTATGGATTTAAAAAAGAGGGAACCACCTCGCATTCATTTAAAAATGAACTTGCTATAAAGATAAAGGATACATCAAACTACGGACTGCACAAAAATCTGGGCAGCATGACATACGGAGTGCATCTCGGTGAGACATATACCGACTGGGATGAGGGCAGCTTTAAGGTGACTGACAATCCTACAGACTTGGCTATCGGTGGAAAAGGCTTTTTTGCCATTGCATTTACTGACAAATCCGGTCAGACAAGTGTAAAGTATACCAGAGACGGTGCTTTCAAGGTCAATGCTGACGGTTATCTGGTCACAGCAGACGGAGACCATGTGCTCAATGCGACAGGTGCATTGAGTGGAGATGGCGGTGAGGCAAACTGGGTAAAGGTAGACCCGAATGAGAAGTTTTCGGTAAACTCACTTGGATATATCATACAGAACAATCAGTTAGTTGGCACAATAGGCGTTGTCGATGTGGATAATTATGACTATATTGAAAAATATGGTGAAAATCTCTACAATCTGACGGCCGGGGGTAATATTATAGCTTCCGATGCCGAAATAGAACAGGGAGCCTTAGAAACTTCAAATGTCAATGTGGTCAATGAGATGGTCAATATGATTACGATACAGCGTGCATATGAAGCCGGACAGAAGGTTATTACATCTATTGATGAGACATTAGACAAGGCTGTCAACAATGTAGGAAGAGTATAAGGAGATATGCCATATGATGAGGGCGCTTTACACAGCCGCAACAGGTATGCGTGCTGAACAGACAAATGTAGATACAATTGCAAACAATCTTTCCAATGTCAATACGACAGGCTTTAAGGGTCAGAGGACAGAGTTTAAGTCTCTTTTATATCAGACGATACAGACCCGTTCTACATCCGGAAATGGTGATGCAAAGCCGGTAGGAGCGCAGGTGGGGCTTGGTACCCGTGTGGCTGCAACCACATCCACTTATACTCAGGGTCCGCTCAATTCTACGGAGAGGCCTACTGATTTTGCTTTGGAGGGCGATGGCTTTTTTGCAGTGAGAGGTACTGACAATCAGACCTATTACACGAGAAACGGTGCCTTCACATGGAGCCAGTATGGAAACGGACAGACTATACTTACTGATTCACAGGGCAATCCTGTCATGGATACAAACGGTAATATCATAGCTGTGCCGGCAGGTGTGTCTGCTGAGAAGATGAGCTTTGGAGAGGATGGTGCGGTAGGTTATATGACGGCACAGGGCAATTATATTAATCTGAATCAGCGAATTGCTGTGTATCAGTTTAATAACCCGTCAGGTCTTGAAAAGCAGTCAGGAAGCCTGCTTGCAGCAACAGCCAATTCGGGCAATCCGATGCTTGAAGCTGCAAACCCAGCTCTTAAAAACAGCAAGGTTGTGACAGGATATCTTGAGGGCTCAAATGTGCAGGTAGCTGACGAGATGGTTAATCTCATTGTGGCACAGCGTGCCTACGAGCTCAATTCAAAGGCCATCACAACAGCTGATTCGATGCTTGAGACAGCAAATAATTTGAGGAGATAGTAGCATATGGATATAAGCGCAGTATCAACACTTGCAAACTCAAATAATACATCTGCGGTGGCAGACAAGCTTAAGAATAACGTAAAAAATCTGTCATCAGACTCTACAGAGGACGAGCTCAAGAGCACACTTAAAGATTTTGAGTCTTATTTTGTGGAGCAGGTCATAAAGGAAATGAAGGATTCCATGACACTAAAGAGTGATGATGAGGATTCCTCTATGTCGCAGTACAAGGATATGTTCATGGACACTGTCATAGAGCAGATGAGTGATACGATAGTGGAGAAGTCCGGAGAAAACATCACACAGCAGCTTTATGAGCAGATGAAGCGCAATTACAATATATCATAATAATTGATAATAAAAAGCCGGTTCGGCATGCTTGCATGTGGTTACCGGCTTTTTTAGTGCAAACTTAGTAATTGCAGATACGTATGCTCTAGGGTATAATATAAAAAAAATAAAACTATTCAGAACCACTGAGAACAAGAAAAGCTGATGCGTCATGCTTGCATGTAAGCAGCAGGTTTTCTTCTTCTCAAGGTGGCTCGAATAGAGCCACCCCCACACATATGAGTAAAATTAGCTGCGAAGCAGCGAGAAAGCACGAGTATCGTGCGGTTTTACGAATGTGCGTGGGGTGGTTCTGGATAGTCACAATAAAAACACACAGATACGGAGAAATTCAATTGGAAACCGAAACAGTCACAGGATACGTTGATCATATAATATACAGAAATGCAGAAAACGGGTATACGGTACTTGTTCTTGTAGTGAACGAGGAGGAGCTCACATGTGTGGGTACTTTTTCGGACATTGCTGAGGGGGAAAATATAGAGGCTCACGGTGAGTATACAGAGCATGCCACCTATGGCAGACAGTTTAAGGTAGTAAGCTTTGAAGAGAAGGAGCCGGAGGATGAGATGGCTATTGAGAGGTATCTGGGCTCAGGAGCCATACATGGTATAGGACTTGCACTCGCAGCACGTATTGTCAGGCGATTCAAGAAGGATACCTTCCGCATCATAGAGGAAGAGCCGGAGAGGCTTGCTGAGGTAAAGGGCATCAGCCAGAGAAAGGCTATGGAGATTGCGGACCAGGTCAATGCAAAAAGAGACTTAAGGGAAGCCATGATTTTTTTGCAGCAGTACGGCATCAATATGAATCTGGCTGTGAAGATATATAATAAGTATGGCGGAGAGATATACAGCGTGCTCAAGGAAAATCCATACCGCATGGCGGATGATATCGACGGAGTTGGTTTTAAAACTGCAGATGAGATAGCGGCGCGGGTTGGCATCAAGACTGATTCTGATTTTAGAATAAAAAGCGGTATACAGTATGTTTTGCAGCAGGCTGCCATGGACGGACACACATATCTGCCGATGGAGGAGCTTACGAGGCGTGCTGTATATCTGCTCGGAGTGGAAAGCTCGCAGGTTGAGGCACATTACATGAATCTGGCCATGGACAGGAAGATTGTCATGCAGTTAAAGGATGATATAACCCAGATTTATGCTAACACCTTTTATTATATGGAGGCAAACACGGCAGCCATGCTAAAGCAGCTTGATGTGACGTATGATGTGCCGGATATCGAGATAGAGGCTGCAATCAGAAATATAGAGAAAAAGACAGAGATGGAGCTCGATGAGCACCAGGCTGAGGCGGTGAAGGAAGCAGTCAGAAATGGCCTTTTAGTCATTACCGGAGGACCCGGAACAGGAAAAACCACCACTATCAATACTATTATCAAGTATTTTGAGCTGGAGGGCATGGATATTTTTCTGGCTGCACCGACAGGCCGGGCGGCAAAACGCATGAGTGAGACGACAGGCTACGAGGCACGCACAATCCACCGTATGCTTGAGTTAAACGGCGGCATGGACACAGGAAGCACAGCTGGCTTTGAGAGAAATGAAAGGAATCCGCTCGAGACGGATGTAATCATCATAGATGAGATGTCGATGGTTGATATATCACTCATGTACTCATTGCTAAAGGCGGTTGTGGCAGGTACGAGACTCATACTTGTAGGAGATGTGAACCAGCTTCCGAGCGTGGGACCGGGCAGCGTGCTAAAGGATATTATTGATTCAGGTGCCTTCCACACGGTAAAGCTTACAAAGATTTTTCGTCAGGCGAGCACGAGCGATATTATAGTAAACGCCCACAAGATAAATAATGGAGAAGAGGTATCGTTAGATAATAAGAGCATGGATTTCTTTTTTCTAAAGAGATATGATGCCGACAAGATAATAAATGTTACATTACAGCTGATAAAGCAGAAGCTTCCTAAGTTTGTAAATGCTACAGAGTATGATATACAGGTGCTTACGCCTATGAGAAAGGGACTCCTTGGAGTGGAACGTCTAAACGGTATATTGCAGGCGTATATGAATCCGGCAGACAAGAGCAAGCGCGAAAAAGAATACAGGGGCACGATTTTCCGCGAGGGCGACAAGGTGATGCAGATAAAGAACAACTATCAGATAGAGTGGGAAATCAGGACAAAATTCGGACTTTGTGTGGATAAGGGCATGGGAATCTTCAATGGAGATACAGGTATCATTGAGGAAATCAACGATTTTGCCGAGACCATGACCATATCATTTGACGAGGGCAGAAAGGTGGAGTATCCGTTTAAGCTTTTGGAGGAGCTTGAACTTGCATACGCGGTTACTATACACAAGTCGCAGGGAAGTGAGTACCCGGCGGTCGTTATACCTCTTTTGAGCGGCCCGAGAATGCTTATGAACAGAAATTTGCTTTATACGGCGGTTACAAGAGCAAAGAAATGTGTTACCATAGTGGGTGACGAACAGACATTTTATGAGATGATACAAAACAACTCACAGCAGAGACGCTATAGTGGGCTTAGAGACAGAATAGTGGAGGAGACTATCTGATGAAAATAAGAAAACTTACAAATGAAGAGATAAAAGGGGCATGTGCCTTTGCGGTAAGTATATACAATATCGCAATCAGAGGCTGCTTTCGGACACAGGACAGTCATCGATATTTTGATGAATATATGGATGCAGACAGGCTGACGGACGAGGAAAGGACCGGTGTTCTTGTAGTATTTGGTGCGTTTGATAGCAATGTGCTGTGCGGAGTGTGTGGCATGACAAACGAGGGGCATATCACCATGCTGTATGTGCATCCACAGTATTTAAGACGTGGAATTGGCAAAAAGCTTCTGGAGAGAGTCAGGATATATGCGCGCATGCAGCTTAAGCTCATGCAGGTGTCTGTAAATGCAATGCCGGCATACATGGCAGACTATTTCAGGCGTGTGGGCTTTAAGAGTGCATATCAGGGAGGTTTTTGCAATGGACAAGGCGATATGTACGTTCCTATGACAGCAAAAAGTATATATCAGGTGGAGTATACACCGCGACATATAGCTGATAAGACTTTTATTGCAATTTCAGTTGGCTTCACATGTCTTGTATTTGTCTCAGGCGTGATATATGCGGTATGCGCGGGACTTACTCCGTAACGCTAAGATGCAGTTTTAATGGGCTGCAATAGTTGCCGGTCATACTTTGGTGTGAACAGTAACTAATATTGTATACATAAATATGCATATTTATGTAACAAAAAACAGTTGAAAAATCGGCTGTATTATGATACACTTTTTACAATTTAAGCAGATATACTATGCAATTACACTTTATAAGAAAAAGAGACGCCCTCTTTTTTTTTGCGCAGACGTAAGGTTAGTTGCAGCTAAGAAGCTTATGGTTACAAAGTATAATACGAAAGGGCAGGGTAAAGATGAAAGCATTTTTAATTCTTGAAGATGGTAATGTATTTACCGGAACCAGCATTGGTTCAACAAGGGAAGTCATTAGTGAGATAGTATTTAATACATCAATGACAGGATATCTGGAGGTACTTACAGATCCTTCCTATGCAGGACAGGCTGTTGTAATGACTTATCCACTTATCGGAAATTATGGAATCACACCGGATATGGAGTCAGAAAGACCATGGCCGGATGGATATATAGTAAGAGAGCTGTCGCGTATGCCAAGTAATTTCCGCTGCGAGGGTACTATACAGGATTTCCTTGAGAAAAACGATATTCCGGGAGTGGCCGGCATTGATACACGTGCGCTTACAAAGATTCTCAGGGAAAAGGGTACTATGAACGGAATGATTACCACAAATGAGAATTACAATCTCGATGAGATTATTCCAAAGCTCAAGGCATATACTACAGGCAATGTGGTTGACAAGGTCACATGCACTGAGAAAAAGGTTTTAAAGGGCCAAGGAAAGAGGGTTGCCCTCATGGATTTCGGTGCCAAAAACAACATCGCCAAATCACTCAATGAAAGAGGCTGTGAAGTTACAATTTACCCTGCACACACAACCGCTGAAGAGATACTTGGTGACAATCCTGACGGAATCATGCTCTCAAACGGACCTGGAGATCCAAAGGAGTGTGTAGATATTATAAAGGAAATAAAGAAGCTTTATGACAGCAATGTGCCGATTTTTGCAATCTGCCTCGGACATCAGCTCATGGCACTTGCAACAGGCGCAGATACACACAAGATGAAGTACGGACACAGAGGTGGAAACCATCCGGTTAAGGATCTTGCAACAGGCCGTGTTTATATTTCTTCCCAGAACCATGGATATGTGGTAGATGCAAAAGGACTTGAAGAGAAAAATATTGCCCAGCCGGCATTTATCAATGTTAATGACGGTACCAATGAAGGCATGGCATACGTTGGGAAGAATATTTTCACTGTACAGTTCCATCCGGAGGCCTGCCCCGGACCACAGGATTCAGGTTATCTGTTTGACCGTTTTATGAAAATGATGGGAGGAAATGACTGATGCCAAGAAACAAAGACATAAAAAAGGTACTTGTAATCGGTTCCGGACCGATCATCATTGGGCAGGCTGCAGAGTTTGACTACGCCGGAACCCAGGCATGCCGTTCCCTGAAAGAAGAAGGGATGGAGGTTGTTCTTCTGAACTCCAATCCAGCTACTATTATGACAGATAAGGACATTGCAGATCGTGTATATATAGAGCCGCTTACTGTAGAGGTGGTAGAGCAGCTGATCCTGAAAGAGAAGCCGGACAGCGTGCTGCCTACACTGGGAGGCCAGGCAGGCTTGAACCTTGCAATGGAACTGGACGAAAAAGGCTTTTTAAAAGAGCATAATGTGCGTCTGATCGGAACTACTGCCCAGACGATCCGTAAAGCAGAGGACAGACAGGAATTTAAAGATACCATGGAAAAGATCGGGGAGCCGGTTGCAGCATCTAAGGTGGTAACTACTGTAGAAGATGGTCTGGCATTTACAAATACCATCGGTTATCCGGTAGTACTTCGTCCAGCATATACACTTGGCGGAAGTGGCGGCGGTATTGCCCACAATGAGTATGAACTGAGAGAGATTCTTGAGAATGGTCTTCGTCTTTCCCGTGTAGGTGAGGTACTGGTAGAGCGGTGCATTGCCGGATGGAAAGAGATCGAGTATGAGGTAATGAGAGATAGTGCAGGGAACTGCATTACTGTCTGCAACATGGAGAATATTGACCCGGTTGGTGTGCATACAGGTGACTCTATTGTAGTTGCTCCGTCACAGACATTGGGAGATAAAGAATATCAGATGCTTCGTACTTCTGCACTGAATATTATTACAGAGCTGGGTATTACCGGCGGATGTAATGTGCAGTATGCTCTGAAGCCAGACAGCTTTGAATACTGTGTTATTGAGGTAAATCCACGTGTTAG
>ERZ825159.745-NODE-745-length-38213-cov-273.612873_pt1 | contig 38213 bp, 29 predicted proteins | sample MGYA00519932_ERZ825159 | MGnify/ENA primary metagenome ERZ825159 (study PRJEB31778, sample SAMEA3449191) | human gut metagenome | biome: human gut; feature: human-associated habitat; material: faeces | place: United Kingdom | collected 2010/2012 ... | reverse complement strand
ACGTCGGGGCTCCTTTCTTTGTGTGCGCGGGGCACGCCTTGGCCGCGCCCGCCGGGACGCCGTCCGCCTCACCAGCGGCACGCCCACTCCGCCAGTGCGGCGGCTTTCTGAAGTAAATTGCTATATTGACTGTAGGCGGTCCAGTCCTGATTGGATGTATGAAAATAATGTACCTTATGACTTTACAATAGTAAAAGCCCCGAGACTTGAATGGCCTCGGGGCTTTTTGCTGATTATTGACGCTTAGGCTACTTCTTTGTCAGAGTTGTATTTGCGCCATAGACATAGCTGTAGGAGTAGTCTGTGTAGTAGGCTGTCCAGTTTGACATCGTTATCACACCGTCTGCGATCGTTGCGACTACCGATGTCGTCGGGCTGTCATAGACGCAGAACACGTACCAGTCAAGCCAGGTCTGAGGCTCAAAGGTCAATGTCTTGGCCTCGGCGTCAACTGAGGCTTTCAACGTGTTGTCCTCGTACAGCAGACCGGTCACCGAAACGGTGTTGTCATCGATTTTCTCGATCACTACATCGTTTGTCGAGGTGAAGTCAACCCAATTGCTGCCATCAAAGATCTGGCTCCCGGTTGAATTTTGGCTATATGTTCCGACAAGATCATCGATCAGACTGCCGCCGTCACCGGTCCATGTGAACTCCGGATAGCCCTCGGTCTTGTAGCTGTAGAACCATACGGATCCGCCTTTGCTCTTGTCGCCGTTGAATTGCGAGTAGTAGTCACTTCCGCTTGTCGCCGTGTAAAGCTGGATCCATCCGTTGTCCTCCTCGATGCCGGCCTCTACCCAGATGTTAGGCAGGTACGGCTCGTAGTAATTGAGGATGCTGATGGAAGTGTCATCGTTGACGGAGAACTCCAGGTCGTAGCCTTCGACGTTGTACCAGTCCTTTAATGTGTAAGTGCCGTTGTCCCAGGCAATCATCGTGACCGGCCAATTGTTGCCGGCTCCGTCATCGAATGTCCCGTCCACTCTCCAAGCCTCCTTTTTCTCTATTACAAAAGTAGCTGTCGCAAGCTCTGAGTCACTGAACGCCTCGTCGTCGCTGACGGCCTTTAGTGTAACGGTGTAGGTACCTGTCGAAAGGTTTCCAATCATTATCTCGGTCCCCGTGATGTCCCATGAACTTTCTTTCCCTCCGTTAATGGAGATTGTCAGGACGTAATGTGTGGCGTTAGGTACTTCATCCCAAGTCGCCACCGCGCCACCATTTACAAGGACGGTCAGCTTCGGGGTCGCCAGTTGGACGATCGCCGGGGTAGTCCCGCTGATCTCAGCCACAGGGGACTTGCTGTAGTCTCCCTCGAAAGGGCCGTACGCCCAGACGGTGAACTTGTAGTCTGTGTTGTCCTTGAGACCGGTCAGGACTGCCACTGTGCCTTCTGTGACACCTCCCGAGACTTTCTCTCCTTCCGGATCCAGAAGCTCGTATGCATACTGAGTAGCGTTGGCCACCTTGTCCCAATAGAATGTCAGCGAACTGACCGTAGCCTGATAAAGACCGGCTTCCGGGGCTGGAAGCGGTGTCAGGACCTTCTCGTCATCCTTGCAGGATGTGAGGGCGCAGAGAGCGGAAAGCAGGAATATGCCCGCGAGCCTGCCCATCTTTGATGAATATATTCTGTTCATTTCGTTCAATCTTAAGATTATGAATTATTTGCCGGGAGCGGTGACATCGGTCGGATCCCAGTACATATAGATATATTCCCATCCATCGTAGGAGGAGTCCTCGCAGTTGACGTAGCAGGTAAGGAAGCCTGTCGGCTCCGTGGTTCCGTCCATAATGATATTTGAATATGTCGTTGTCCTGTAAACGGAGAGACCGGTCACCTTGCTGGCCGCCCCTTCCGGAGTCCATTCGAACCAGTTCCCGTCCCCGTCACGGAGGCTCCAGTACTTGAGCCCGTCATCGGACGGTTCCTCGGCGTAGTAGTCCAGAGGGCTGAACTCGCCCTGCCAAGTGTTCAGGTCATCGGCCTTGAAGTCCGGATTCAGGATCGTGTAGCTGAGGTCGATTCCGGTTCCGAGGAAATTCTCGATGCGGAAACGGTTCAGGCCCTCAAGCCAGTAGATGTCCGAGAATGTGGACACTTTAAGAATGGACGAGAACCAGAACTGGGCGTTGCTGACGACTTTCTTCCAGCTGGACACGAGCACGGTGGCCGAGAACACGTCCGAGCCGTCGTGGACTGTGTAAGGGTTGACATATTCATCGGCAAGACGGATGGTGAATTTCTTTTCCTTCTGGATTTCAATGCCTTCGAAGGTTACGGTCAGTTCGGCCGTGGCCTCTCCGGCCTGGAACTCCACTGTGGAAGGAACTTTGAACGCCTCGTCCTTCGCCTCCACGATCACAGGGATGCTGGCGGCGTTGTCTGCCTTGAGCCTTCCGACCTCAAGGGTGACGCTGGTGCTCTCGGAGCCAAGAATATATTCAGAGGAATTGCTGGACAGGAAATATGCCTCCATACAATCGTTGGCGGGTTCCGGCCCCGGTTCGTATTTGTCCTCCGAACAGGATGCCAGAGTCAGGCACAGGCCAGCCGCGGCGGTGAAAAGGATGTATTTGATATTCTTCATATTCATAAATTCTTAGTTGATGCTTATTCCGCGATTATGGTTCCTGACGGGTCCGGGTTCAGGATCACGCCCTGGTTGTTGTCCCTCTCATATTCAGGAAGCACATAGTTCATCCAAGGTGCGGTGTAGCCGGCCTTTGTGTTCAGACGCTGCGAGGAGAGCCAGTTCGTGCCGTCGTAGCTTCTGGTGATCGGCAGGCCAAGGCGCTTGTAGGCGAAAAAGTTGATGCCCTCGCCCCAGAACTCGATGCGCCTCTGCACCATCAGTTCGGTGATGAATGAGTCAAGATCCGTGGCCTCGCAGTTGTAGGAACCGTCCGTGTAGCGATATGTGTTCAGGAAATCGGCCATCTCTTTCGCGGCGGCAGCCACTCCTTCCGTGTGGGCGATCGCCTCGAAACGGATGAAGTACATCTCCTCGACCCTCATTATCGGGAGGGACGCGATGAGTCCGGTCTCGATGGTGCTGATGGAACCGCTTCCGGCACGGAACTTAAGGTTGGCGTAGGCTGGAAGCCTTGACCAGGCGTCGCCCTTGAGCTCGGTTCTGTACTTCTCCGGAATCTCGGTCTTGCCGGCGTCGTCAGGGGAAATCCAGCTGTTCTTGCGCCAGTCGCTGTCGGAGATCTTGTCGTACAGGGACTTGCTTATGAGACGGAAAGCGCTTCCGTAACGAGGCATACCCCAAGTAGGCTCTGACGCGATCTGCGCGATGAACGAGTTGTAGTAGTAACCGGTGTTGATCTCTTCCTTGGAAGTGACGTAAGTACCGAGCATCCAGGAGGATTGAGGTGTGTTGAAGCCGGTCTTGGAGTTCATCCACTGATCCTCGGTGAGAGGTGTGTTACCGCCACCGATGGCTTTGCGGGCATATTCAGCGGCCTTGGCGTAGCAGTCCATAGCGGAGTTGATTCCGATGTCATCGTAGCCGTCGGAGGATCCTTCCGCGCTCATCTGCTTGGCCAGAGCGTCCGGTTCCCTGTCGAAACGGCTTGCCATATCGAGCCACAGACGGGCTTTCAGGCCATAGACAACCGCGCGGTTGGCGTGGGCCTTGGTGGCCTGCTCGTAGCCTTCGAGATAGGTCTCCGCACGGTTGAGATCCGTCATTATGAAACGGTACATCGTGTAGAAAGGAACACGTGGATTGTTGTTCAGATCCGTCTTGGAGGTGCTCTCATCGACGATCGGGACGGTCAGCCCGACAACCCCCATCGACTGGGCGTCGGCGTTCAGGCTTTCGACCTGGGTTGTGCGGTACTCGAAGCAGGTCGAGAGTTCCATATAGAGCATCGCGCGGAGTCCGAGAGCCTGTCCGAGACAGTAAACGGCCTTGGTTTCGGCGTTGGCCGGATCCGGAACAAGGGCGATGACGTTGTTGGTGTTCTTGATGAACTTATAGTAGTAGAACCAGGAGTAATAGGCGGCGTAGCGCAGTCCTGATCCACTCTCGATGTGGCTCCAGTAGTCGTAGCTGGCGTCATAGACAGGGAAATCCTCTCCCATCACCTCACGCATATACAGCTGGCAAGGATAGCCCCAGTCGTTGGTGTTGCCGGAGGATCCCCAGGTGTCGTAGGCCACGAAATAGGACGAGAGGCCGTTGAGCATATATTCCATCGAGGAGGTGGACTTCTCTATGGTTTCAGGTGTCGCCTCTGTCTTCGGCAATGTCTCCTCGATGCAACCGGTGGCGAGGACGAGAGAGGACACGGCGCAGAGGGCACCCAGCAGTCTGATCATATTCTTTTTCATATTCATTGTCTCCATTAAATTAGAACTGTAACGTGATTCCTCCCGTTATCATCCGCACAGGAGCGTAGGTGGATGTGGATGTCGTGCCCCAGAAGCTTCCGCGTGGGTCGAAGCCCTTGCGCTTGCTCCAGTAGTAGAGGTTCTCTCCGGCGGCATAGACACGGATCTTGCTCATTCCGATCTTCTTCACGAGCTTCTCCGGAAGGGTGTAGCCCAGGTTTATGTTCTGGAGAGTGAGAGTGGACGCGTCCGTGATGAACCGGTCGGACATCGAGCTGGCACTGTCGTCCACATCCTGGATGGCGAACTGGAAGCGTGGGATGTCGGAGTCCGTGTTGGTCTCGGACCAGGCCTTCAGCAGGTCCTTGTGGAAACTGTTGCCGGTGTTCTGCACGTTAGGGTTGCGCATCAAGGCGGCGTAGCCGTAGTCGGCGGCCTTGCCTCCTATGCTGTAGTTGAGATTGACCGAGAAGTCGAATCCCTTGAACGTGATGGTCGTGCCGAGGCCTCCGTAGAGATCCGGGTCGGCGTCACCGCAGTTGAAGTCCGTGCCGTAGCTGTAGGTCGTGGTCTTTGTCAGCTCGCCGGTCTCGCTGTCCTTCATATACCACTGGGACTGGCCTTTCTCGTTGACACCGGCATATTTCTTCATATAAAGGGTGTGCAGCGGAAGTCCCTCTCCGTGGAAGTAGTTTCCGTTGACGTAGCCGGCGTGGCCGTCCAGGACGAATCCCTTGTTGTCCTCGTTCAGCATCGTGATCTTGTTCTTGTAGTGCGTCGCGTTAAGGCTTACGTTCCAGCTGAAGTCCTTCTTGCGGATGAGGTTCAGATTCAGATCCAGCTCGACACCGTTGTTGAGCATATTCCCGACATTGTCGTAGGATCCGCCGTAGCCGCCTGAGAGCGGAACATAGACGAAGCAAAGCATATCGGTGGTCTTGCGGCTGAAGAACTCGACGCTACCGGTGACGCGGCTTTTGAATATGTCGAATTCCAAACCTGCGTTGAAGTTGCTGTTGGTCTCCCAGGTGATGTTCTTGTTGCCGACGGTGCTGAGGGCCAGGGAAGGCTCTCCGTTGAAGTAGTTGATTGTGTAGGTGTCGGTGTAGCGGTAGTCGCCGATGGCATCGTTACCCTGCTGTCCCCAGGATGCCTTTACCTTCAGCATATCAATCCAGGAAACCTTGAACCAATCCTCCTTGCTGGCGATCCAGGCTCCTCCGAACGAATAGAAATTGCCCCATCTGTGGTCCGGATGGAAGCGTGAGGAAGCGTCGCGGCGGTAGGAAGCCGAGAGGAAATATTTCTCGTCCAGGTTGTACATAGCCCTGCTGAACCATCCTTCGGTGTTGTACCTGCTGGAGGAACCGGCGTTCTCCTTGATCTTGATGGCCGCGCTGAGCTCCTGCGCGTCGAAATAGGAGAAGAGACCCTCGCGGTCTCCGCTCATCCATTCGCTGCGGTAGTCGTAGTTCTCGTGCCCGGCCATCACAGAGACGTTGTGTCGGCCGAACTGCTTGGTATAGTTAACGATCTGCTGGAAGTTCAGGGCATAGACAAGGCTGTTGTACTTGTAGATGTAGCCGCTTGGGTAGGCGGTCTTGCCATAGCCGTAGAATCCCTGCTGGGTGGACGTGTAGTGTGACTCTCCGCTTGTGACCGTGCCGTTGACGGTGATCTTCAGGCCGTCGAGCGGGGTGACGTCGGCATAACCCGTGAGGGTCAGATTGTTGCCGATAGTCCTGTCGGTGTTCAGGGCGTTCTCCTGCAGAGGATTGTTCCTGGAGAGGACAGGACGGTTGAGACCTCCGAGCTCACCGGAACCGTAGTCGTACATCTTTCCGTTCTCGTCTGTCATAATGTTCCCGTCCCCGTCACGCAGGTAAACCGGGTAGATCGGCGCCATAGTGTTCGTGATTCCGAACAGGGAAGTGCCGGAGCCGTCACCGACATCGTCCGAGGTGCTGTGGGCGTAGTTCATATTCGCACCCACCTTGAGCCAGTCCTTGGCCTGGTAGTCGGCCTTGAGTCGGACGGTAGCCCTCTCGAAGTCGGAGTTATAGACAATACCTTGATTGTCAAGATAGCCGATGGAACCGTAGAAACTGAGTTTCTCGGTGCCTCCGGTGAGATTGAGGTTGTATTCCTGGCGGAGGCTGTGCCTGAACGCCTCGTCAAGCCAGCTGTCAGGGGCTGCCGTATAGACCTTTCCGTTGTAGTAAATCCTTCTACCCTTTGTGGCGTGCGGATTCATCCTCCCGTTCGTTCCGATGAGATATTCCCCGTCAGGAACGGTGTAGGTTAGGTAACCAAGTCCGCCGTCGGCGGTCGCTCCGCCGAGGTTGGCGTTGGCCTGCCTGTGAGCCTCGTAAGGAGTCATTCCACGGTCACGCATATAATAGTTGTAGAGGGCTGACCAGTGCATCTCATAGTACTGGGCCGGATCCTTGACATAGTCGTAGTCGATGGTCGCGCGGCTGTTGACGCTCCAGCGGCTGTCAAATGTGATCGTGGCCTTCTCAGACTTGCCTTTCTTGGTGGTGATCATCACGACTCCGTTGGCTCCTCGCGCACCGTAAAGTGCGTTGGAGGCGGCGTCCTTGAGGACGGTGATGTTCTCCACGTCGTTAGGGTTCAAGTTGTTCCACCCTCCGTCATAAGGAGATCCGTCCACAATGATCAGCGGGGATGTCCCGGCGTTGATGGAACTGAATCCTCGGATCGCCATTGAAGGTGTGGCGGTAGGGGAGCCGGAATTGTTGATCATCTGGAGACCGGCCACCTGTCCCTGAAGTCCGCTCATCACATTCGTGAGCTGCTTCTTCTCAAGAGTCTCGCTCTTCACGACCGCCGCGGATCCTGTGAAGGAGGATTTGGTCTGCTGGCCGAAAGCCACGACGAGAACCTCGTCAAGCTGCTCGTGGTCGGTTTTCAGGGTGATCCTCATCTCCGCCTGCGGATCGACCTCCACCGGAATCATTCCGATGCAGGACACGGCCAGTTTGTCTGTCGTTTTGACTCCGCCAAGGCTGAAACGGCCGCTCACGTCCGTGATGTCGCCTTTCAAGGTTCCCTTGATCATCACCGACGCGCCGATGACGGGTTCTCCGTTCTCGTCGATGACGGTACCTTTGATGTCTATGGTCTGGGCTGACGCAAGTGAGAACGTCGCCAGAAGCATAAACAAGAACACAAAGAATCTTTTCATACGTTCTTATTATTGAGATTATTAGTTGGCTTTTGTGGTTTGCAGTCCGGCTGACGGCAGGATGAATCCGGCCTTGTCCTTGTCCGACCAGAGCCAGGCCGTCCTGCTGTCTATCTTGAGGATCCGCAGCTCGCTGAAACTGAATCCTGTGATTCCCATATTCCCGGAGACGGTCCCGCTGACTGTCCCGGATGTGGAAGGCACTCCGCTGAGTTTCACCGTGACATCACGTGTCCCCTCGTTGTCGATTATCCTCAGGATGCCCTCTGACGGGTTGCAGTAGTATTGGTGCTTGTTTTTGAGGAAAGTGAGCACCGGAGCGCCGTCCTTGTATATTCCCAAATCCTCCGCGACTGAGAATTCCTCCCGGAGGTTGTTGTCTTCCTTGTTGCCGTTGCAGGCGGAAAGGAGGAGGCAGAAAATAAGCGTGGTGAATATTCTGAATGCGATTTTCATTGTCTATGAATATTATAGGATGACATTTATGTACCTGGCGAAATATTCAACGGTCCCGTCCGTCTTTGTCAGGACAGCCTGCACGTAATGCTCACCCTTGCGCAGATTGGTGTAGCCGTCCGCCTTGGCTCCGTCCACAGTCCATTGGATGCCGCCCATCTCGCCGCAGTCAACCAGCATCATCAGAACCTTATCCTCCGATGTCGGGTTGGCCTTTGAGAGTTGGATTCTCGGGAAGCCGGATCCGGATTTCTCGGTCCTCAAGGTCAGGGAAGTCTTGCTGTTCTTGTTGCCCGTGATGGTGATCGCATAGTCCTGGGCATCCTTCAGCAGAGGAATATGCACCTCGGAGGATGTGAGCCCGGTGATTGACTCCGTCTCTTCACCCTCGGCCTTCCATTCGACAGTCCAGCCGGAGGAGAGGTCGTCTTTCCAGCTCAGGATGATGTCGTGCTGGAATATGCTTGACTTGACATCCGTGATGTTGCCATTGCGCTCTGTCACAGATAATTTCACGGAACCATCCGCTGCGTCCAGCCTGATCGAAGGGATCTCGACCATTGTCTTCTTGCCGTTGGCGGCCAGAAAGTTAGACTGGCTGTCGCTGTGGATGGAGGTCACATTTTTCCCGCCCGGGAAGAAACAATGCGCCGGAATATACTGCGGCAGGTAGTTGTTCCTGGAGGCAGGATTGGAATATAATATCTTGTAGTGCTCGTTCCCGTGGACGATGTTCACGGCGTTGCCCATCCAGCTGTTGTACTCGTTCCGGACGTGATAGATCAGAAGCCCCCAGTCGGAGCCCTGTCCGTAGGAGTCGAGATATTCCTTCTTGTCCCACTCGTTCTTTCCCGCGCCTCGGCATTCCAGCAGGAAATAGTCCTCGTCAGCCTCGGTCTTGACGAGGTAGCCCTTGCCTTCCGTGATCGCCGGCAATGAATATTCCCCGCTCGTCTCCAGAATTTCCGGTTCCGACCAACCCATCATCCACCTTTCGAGGATGCTGAGCGCCGGGGGAGTGCGGCTGCTGTTGTTGTAGGTTCCGTAGGCCATAAGCGAGAAGCAGCCCGGCAGGTCGCATTTCGTGTCGTTGCCGTTTACCGTGTCGTAGAGGTCCGGCCATCCGAGAATATGCCCGAACTCGTGGCAGAACGATCCGATGGCGGCGAGTGTGTTGTTTCCCGCAGATCCTGGCTCCAGCTCGGAGCTGCAAGCGTAGCCCGGAATCGTGACCCCGTCAAGCGTCAGGTTCTTCAGCCCGCTCCTGTGCGGCCAGATTCCGTTCGGGTCACCGGTGCTTTCCGCTCCCCCGGAATAGAACACGAATATGTCGTGCGCCACCCCGTTCTCCGCGAACTGGCTGAAATCCAAATCATAGTCGGCAAGACGGGCTACTTCGGCGACCATCTCCTCCGGTCTGTCCTTGTAATATGCCCTGTTCTTGGAGAGTCTGTACGGCCCGGCCACCGTGAACTCCGGATTGAACTGTCCGTTGGAGTTGTCATAGTAGTACTGCCAGACGCTTCCGGTCGCCCCACCTTTTGTGTAGTTCTTGGAATTCAATAAGTTGTCGAACGCCTCATTGCTTCCGTTAGTGAAAGGAAGGTCAGGATATTCAGCGAGGAGCACCAGCACTTTCTTGTTCCCGACCGGCTTCCAAGTGGTACCTCCCAGAAGCGGAGGAATGCAATCCCCGGCATCCGCGGCGCGGGTTGCCAATGAATATGTCCGCGCAGCCTTTAGTCTCATTTGCAGGCCGGTCATCCGCAGCGGTCGCAGGTTTTTCCGCAGTGAGGTGCCAAGAATCCTGCGTTCCGAGTCGGTCAAACGGCTGGCATTCTTGGCCTTGACGGATGTCGGGACCAGAAGTCCGTTGGCGTCAAGTTTTGCGAAAGCCCAGTCTCCGTCCGCGTCCGCGGCGAGGGTGTAGCCTTCCTCCGAGGTTACATAATTGCGGAACTCGTCTCCGTGCACACGGACTCTGATTTCACTGCCGTCGCTTTGTTTCACAGTGATGAGTCCCGGGTACGCCGGGCCGGCGAGCAAAGGGCTTGATGTTCCGGCCTGCCATAATGATAGCAGGCATAGGATCCAGATGAGAAGTTTTCTCCGTGTCATAAGTTGTTGTGTTGTTAACTTAGTTAAAGTGTACGCAATTTCGGAAAATTTTGAAAAATGTGCAATAGGGACGAATGGAAAAAATATTCGCAGAATGAATGTTTCATTGTTCATAATGTTTCGCCTCTTGTGAGGTCTGTTATGTCTGGCAAGAGACCACAAAGCAGGGGCGGTGATTGCGTTTGTCCATATTGTCCATATTCAATATTCAGATATTCAATTATTTGGTGATTTTATCTGTCCGCCTTGGATGTGATATATTATGGATTCCCGCCGTAACTTCGCACCGTGAAAAATTGAAGAAGAAAATGAGAATATTTAGATTATTGCTGATTGCTGCGATGCTGGTCATCGGTGGAGCAAACGCCTCCGCCGCCCGCCAGAATGTTTCCGAGATAAAAGGTACGGTGCTGGACAAGGCCACCGGCGAGCCTCTCGGATGGACTACAGTCGCCCTTATGAGACCGGACAGTACGCTGGCCGCCGGCGCCACTTGCGATGACAAGGGAGCGTATTCCCTTCAGGCCGCGCCCGGTGAATATATTATAAAGGCTTCGCTTATCGGTTACAAGGATAGTTACAAAAATGTGAATGTCGTTACCGGCCTGAATGAGATCGAGCCTTTGAATATGTCCGAGGACACTCAGAGCCTTGTCCGGGCTCAACGGCGAGATCGGAACCGATGACGGAGGAATGTACTTCGGAGAGACCGGCCGCTTCCTTATGAGGGAGAACGTCAACGGAAGCCTAAGCTACAGGACGGCCAAGACAAACACATTCGTCTCTGCCTATCAGGGAATCTATGATATGGACATAGATATGAACATCGACAACAAACTGACGCAGGACGGGGTTCCGTTCCGGATTCTTGCCCGGTCCCTCCAGAAGGACAGGTACCGCAATTGGCAGGTGCGTTTCGGCAACGACTGGTTCATCGACAAGAAAAACACCTTGGGATTCATCGTGAATATGCCGAGCTCCCGCAACATAATGAAGTCCGACAGAGACCACAATGTCACCACGCAGACGCTTGGTGACAAGGAACTTGAGCGTGCCGAGTCCACGACGTGGAACGAGGACAAGAGCCGCCAGACCAACGGCAATCTGAACTTCACCCACATATTCAACGAGGCGACCAATTCCGAGATCACCGTCAATATGGACTATTACCACAATGCCGACTGGACAGGAAACGACCAGAAGACCTTCACGAGGAATATTGGCGCTTCGGAGTGGATCCCTTCCACAAGGTACATCGACTCCGACAACAAGGTGAACATCTGGTCCGCGAAAGCTGACTATGAGGGGACCGTGTTCAACTTCGCAAGGTTGGAGGCCGGAGCGAAGTGGGCTCTTTCCAAGACTGACAACACGACCCTGAGGACCGAGACCGGCCCTTCAGCCAGTGATGCCGAGACCCGTTTCAAGTACCGTGAGAACATCGGCGCCGCCTACCTGTCCCTTGCCGCGCAGTTCGGCCCGGAATGGACCGCCAAGGCCGGATTGAGGGGTGAATATACCAACTCGTTCGGGGATTGGATCTCGGCCGGGGACGAGAGCCGTCGCAGCTACTTTGACCTGTTCCCGACAGCGTTCGTGGGATTCAACCCGTCCGCCAGCCTTAGGTTCGCGCTTTCCTACACAAGGAGAATCCAACGCCCTGACTATATGGCCCTGAACCCGGTTGAGAACTACATCGATGCGCACACCTACAATGTCGGCGACCCGGATCTGCGCCCTGCATATTCAGACAAGGCTTCGCTTAGCGCCGGATTCGGCCAGCACTTCTCGCTCGCCGCGTCGTTCAGTCACACCGGCGGAATGTTCTCGCAGCTTCCTGAGCTCAAGGAGAACGGCGACCAGCTTCTGATCTGGACCAACTACGGCAGACAGAATATGACCGCGCTGACTTTCAATGTGACGGAACTGCCTCTGGCCAAGTGGCTTGCCTGGACGTTCAGCACCACAGGGTTGTATTCATCCGCCAAGACAGCCGACTGGGAAAGCAACGATTCATTCACCCTTTCCTGCTACACCTGCTTCACATTCATCCTCCCGAAAGACTGGAAAGTGCAGCTGGACGGTTTCTACCGCTCGCCGATGGCATACGGCTATTTCAAACTGCACGATCTCTATTCTATGAATATCGGAGTGAAGAAGACGATGCTTGACAACCGTCTTATCCTGTCTATCAATCTGGACGATGTCCTACGCAGTTCCTGTACGAATCTGGATTGTCTCGGGCTCACCAGCACCGTTCTCGGTGACGTGAACAGCTCGGTCATAAGGCAGAAGTATTACTCCCAGGTCGCTCACATCGGCCTTACCTGGCGCTTCGGCAAAGCCCGGCAGACCCGCGCCCGCAAAGTCGGCAGCATCGATGAAGCCTCCCGAATCGGCGGCGGCAAGGGCCTTGGCGGGAAATAGAATATTCACTGTTCAACATTTAGAAGCTGTTTTGAATTGTTTGAAATGTTCTTTGAGGTGAAAAATCTTCATTTTCTTCCCGCTTCTTCAGTCAGATAGCACCGCTATCTTCCTTGGAAGAAGCGGTCGAAACTGAAGTTTTTCACTCTCAAACCTTCAAACAAACAATTCAAAACAGCTTCTTAGAAGATGTAAACCGGATATTTTCGGAAATTTACTTAACTTTGTGTTCAGGCAAACGCCGATTGGACTAACCAGCGGATGACCACATGCCTGTGAAAAGTTATGGTGAGAAAGTTTCCTGCGATTATATTCATTGTCTGTGCTTGTGTGGCCTCTTCGTGCGGCCGTGGAGCCAGACTCCCTGAGGATTTAAGTCGGGCTGAGAGTCTATTGGACTCCCGCCCTGACAGTTCTTTGATCATTCTGGATTCCGCTTCATATTCGGAGTCCTCCGGCCGCTATCTCTATGCGTCCTACTGTCTGTTGAAGACGTTCGCGGAGTACAACGCCTACAAGCCAGGGATTGACGAGGGGATGATGAATGTCGGGGTTGATTATTTCCTGAAATACGGCAACCGTGACCGGAAGGCGCAGGCGTATTATCTTAGGGCGGTCGTCCGCGAGGACAACAAATCGGGGAACCAGGCGGATTGGGCCAATGATCTGCTTCTCGCCACAAAAGAGGTTAAAGGCTCTGGCAATCATATGCTTGCGGCGATGATCAACCTGCGCTACGCTGTCGTGCTTAATGACCGCAAGTGGTATGACGCATCTTTGCCTTATCTGGAGAAAGGTCTGGAGGAGGCTGAGAAGGCGGGTTCGCTGGCGTTTCAGGTGACGGCTCTGATCAATCTGTCGCACCGTTCGTTGTTCCTTGGTGATGCGGACCGAGACTATTCTGAGGCCATTGAATATGCCAACCGCGCGGCGGAGATCTCCAAGGGAGATGATAATGACTATGCCCGTGCTCTTTACAATCTCGGAGCGTGCTACAGCCGTAACGGTCAATTCGATAAGGCTTTGTAATGCGCCTCGACCGCTGTCCGCGCGCAGGAAAGGCTTTTCAGGGAAGGAAAAAGAAAGGCCCGTGTGCGTTACGCTGTCCTTGCGGATGCTTTCCGTAAAATGAATATTCCTGATTCGGCTTTGTTCTATGCCGCAAAGGAGATGGAGGCTTCGGATCTGATAGCGAAGCTTTCAGGTTCACAGCTTTCTTACATTGTCTATCGTGACCTGCTTGATGATAAAGAGAATGCAGTCAAGTATCTGACCATCCATAATGAGATCAAGAGCCAGTTGGAAGCGTCTCAGCAGAACGACAGGATCATCGAGAACAGTGTAGAGGCCGGGAAGGCGGACATCCGTTCGTCGAGAAGCCGTATTTTAGGCACTGCTGTGGCTGCGGTGTTGTCCCTGATAGTGGCGTTGTACTTGATCGTACGTATGTTCAGGAGACGTCTGAGGAACCGTGATGAGGCCATCGAGCGGAAAGACAGCGAGATAGTGGAGAGCAAGACATTGCTTCACGAGAGCGAGTCGGAGCGCAGCGAGTTGCGTTCGGTGCTGATGTTCAAGGACAAGCTGGTGATGTCGCTCCAGCAGAACCCGCGCTATCTGTCCGATGCCGAGTGGGGAAGGCTGGAGAAGATTCTTGATGATGTCTGCAACCGTTTCACCGAGCGTCTGAAGTCTTCGTTTCCGGGTCTTATCGCCGCTGAGCTGCGCATCGCCGTCCTGCTCCGTTTCGGTTTCTCCGGCAAGCAGATGGCTGCCATGATGGGAATATCCCCGACCTCCGTCACGAAGGGCAAACAGCGTCTCAAGGCCCGTGTCGCCTCCGCCCTTCCGGAAGGCACCTCCATCGACGAGTTCATCGCCACGTTCTGATTGTTTGGCGAGTGACTGCTGGACTCAGAACTAACTGGATTTGCTTGTCACCACTGATTTTTACAGAACTCCTTCACGGTCAAATGCCTCTGAGATAGCCGAGATGAGGTTTCGCCTGAAAAAGTCCTCACTCCAAGTACGAGTTTTTCAGCCGAAGACCAAACGCAAGTGTTTTCAGGTCACATCGTGCTGAAAGCGTTTCGTAAGTAATTATCTGAACGAAGGTAGCGGAATATTCATCTTTCAAGTAACAAAAATATATTCTTATCCGCTCACTGAGCTTGTCGAAGTACCTCATTGTCCATAGTCTTGGCTGTTATGTTCTTGAACATTAGATAATTACTATGTGCCTTTTGTCCTTGTCACACCCATAGCCACAAGAGTTTTCCGTAGTACCTTTGCCACTGTGATTCAGATAAGAATTATTAAGAAGCTGTTTTGAATTGTTTGAAATGTTCTTTGAGGTGAAAAATCTTCATTTTCTTCCCGCTTCTTCAGTCAGATAGCACCGCTATCTTCCTTGGAAGAAGCGGTCGAAACTGAAGTTTTTCACTTTCAAACCTTCAAACAAACAATTCAAAACAGCTTCTAATTTTAATGTATGAAAAAGTTAGCGAAACTGTTTTTGGGATTCTCCATAGCCGCGATAGGCGTGCTGTGGATTCTGAACGTCACCGGAGTGATCGGCTTCGACATATTCTTCCGTGGCTGGTGGACACTCCTTATTATTCTGCCTTGCACCGCACACCTGATCGCCCATCCTAACTGGGGATCTTTCAGCGGCATAGCCCTCGGAGCGATACTGCTGCTTCAAGCGCAAGGCTATATTGACTGGTCGGTGTTCTGGAAACTGTGCCTCGCGATCATATTCATCGCTTTCGGCATTATGTTGATTTTTTCCAAGAGCGGCCGTCCGGAGAGTTGGAACTGCCACGACTCCAGAGGAGGTTGCTCGATCATCTCCCGCGATGGAAGGAATATCCTGAAGATCTCATCGGCTTTTGGCGAGCAGAATCATCGTGTCGAGGCTGAGGAGTTTGACGGGGCGGACATAGAAGCCTCTTTCGGCTCAGTCCGCTTGGATCTCCGCAACGCCATATTCAATGAAGATGTGGAGGTTCGGGTGAAGGCAAGTTTTGCAGGTGTGGGAATATATGTCCCGAAAGATGTCAATGTCGATGTCCGTTCCAATTCCGCCTTCGGTGGCGTGAACAACAAGACCGCCGACCGCCTCCGTCAGCAGTCAGGCTCCCACACCATCCTCATCATCGCCGAATGCTCCTTTGCCGGCGTCGAGGTGATGTAGGCTATTTCTCCGAACCGAGAATCTGCGTAGTATGATCCTTGGTGTTGACTTTTCCGATGGCATCGATGATGATTCCGTCCTCATCGATCACATAGGTAGTCCTCAATGTCCCGTATGACTCCTTTCCGTAGAGCTTCTTGAGCCCCCAAGCCTCGTAAGCTTTCAGAATGGCGCATTCCGGATCGCTCACCAGATGAAACGGCAGAGAATATTTCTCTATGAATTTCCGGTGCGAGGCCTGTGAGTCCTTGCTGACACCAAGCACCTGATACCCAAGCGCAAGATACCGATGGTAGTTGTCCCGCAGGTCGCAAGCCTCCGCCGTGCATCCCGGAGTGCTGTCCTTCGGGTAGAAGTAAAGCACAAGCTTCTTTCCCTTGAAATCATTGAGACTTACCTCGTTGCCATTCTCATCCACACCAACGAACTCCGGTGCCTTTGTACCTATCTCCAACATATTCCTGAATATTCGTTAATAATATAATCGTTAAACTTTCCGTCAGCAATTTTTGTGCAGCGGTCTATTTCAGTCCCTCGCAGGTAGCCTTGATGACCTCCGCCACTTCCTCCCGGTTGTCGATGTTGACTTGATACATCGCCTTGGCCCCCTCGTAAGGAATCGCCTCCGGCATCCCGAATCTCTCGTTGGTCTTGGTCTTCTTGACCAGAACCCTATTGTCGTAGATTCCTCCGAAATATTTCCCCTGCCAGTACAGCAGAAACTCTCCCATCATCGGCTTCGTGCAAATCCCCTCAAGCAGCCCCATCTGCTCCACCGCGAAATCCCTGTAATCCTTACTTGTCATATTACTTCTTTTGTTGCGCAAGCGCTTCCACATACTCTTGGGCAAGTCCAGTGCACTTGACAATAAATTCTGTCCATTAACAGCCATAAAGATAGTCGTTTTAGTTGGTTAAACAAATTGTTGCCTCTATTATATTCGTTATTTGGATGTGGACAAACACGTTGATGTGATTTATGCCTCGCCGAAATCAGATGTGTATTCCATTGCATATGAGAATGGTCAGAAAGAAGTTTTCAGAGCGAATGACGACATATCCGAGAGTCTTATTGATGGTCAGATGACATACAATAGTTGGCGGGGAGACGTTAGTATAAATGGTGTCCGCATTGATGCCAGCCGATATTTATCACCTGAAGATTACCGTCGATATAAATCTGGACGCTTATTTGAGACCACAGGCTCCATTATGATCGGTGTTGGTGCTGGATTCGCTTTAGGATGGCTTGTCGGTTCTGCCGTAGGTGGAGGTCTTGATGAAGACGGTACTGTATATGGTATCTGTGCTGGATTGGTTCTATTGGGACTTCCTCTGGATTTAGTAACATTCAAAAAATAACCTGCATCATCTTAAGGAATCTTTTCGGTCTAGATCTCTTTTCTCATCAGTCATGTGCCACCGGCACACTCCTTCTTCAAAAAAAGATCTATCCTCGAAAATCTTCTCTTAATCTGAAGCAACTTATTATTTTCATGTTCCTTAGTGGGTTCGTCTATGATAAAGAAATCCATAAGGAGTTTCAATTCCGCTAATGGGTTTGCCGAGAGAAATATTGAAGTTAACCTTGGTGTACAGAATTACGGTTTAGGACTCGCTTTGAAATTTTGAGTAAGTCTTTCCCTGAGTTGGATATGAGGATATTAGAGGCTTTTAGCCTTGCAATTTGCCTTTTTGCCAAGTTGTGGCAAATGAACAAATTGTGCATTGCTGTGTTGCATAATCGCCGTTGAAAGTAATACTCGTGTGTGTCTGAGTCTCAGCTCCATAATGTGGAATGTCAATCAAGCTCATATATCATTTCCTAAATTAAACTCACGTCCTCCAAAAGCGTGAATATGACAGGAATACGCTCGTGAAGGGAGCGTTGTCCTTCTAAAAGCGTGATTTACATAAGTTAACGCCTGTGAAGGAGCGTTCGTTCAACTGGACTACACATCCATTCTCCTTGGGAAATTATATATCTGTTGACTTATCTTTCCACTTATCGTACCAACGTCCAGATGATTGCCAGCAGCCAAATTCACAAAGATAACAGTGTCGTTAATGGCATATAGTGCCTTTAAGATTAGCTATGCATAATATACTGTGGCTTTGTGGCTTTGCGGACCATTCCATAATATGCCCATAACACTTAGGTGCGAGAACATATTCACACATAGAAGAACAATCCCCTGGTTATCAAGTTGATGGTGTTTCAGGTGCGTTTGGTTTCTCGCACCTGGAAGTTCTGAACACAAATAGAACGCCTTGCACCGAGGCCGCCGACTCACAGGTGTGTGAATATACTCGCACCTAGAACACTAACTATCTATTTGTCAGAGGGATGCTGTTTTAGGTACGTATGATTTTTCATACTTGGAAGAATGATCTCCATTTGCTTTATTGAACAGAAAAATATACGGCCGAAGGCCTTCCTGTTTATCAAATATACCGGGACACGCCGTATGGTATAGGAAGTGCTCTTCTGGTGTGCCAAATGAACTAAGAGGCAAGAAGCAACATTCCTGATTCTCATTCACCAACCTTGGCGTGTGGTATAATCGACTCAGATCCAAGTGGCTGTTGTTCCGGGTGAAAAAAGGAGCGTTTGACACCCGAAAAGTCATTACAAATTGGGGTCGGGTGCAGAAAACCACTTTTTTCACCCGATGAATAGGCCCGAAATCTTCTTCCTTTCCTTGTCTGTTAGTTTATTGTATGACTACGATGAAAATTAAGCCCTTGACATACAAATTATCGCATCGGATGTCGACAGGCCGCAATTACTTAAACATCAGTACTATAAAACAAAAAAACATATAGTAACCAAACCTAAATAGGACTGGCCGAGGCGAGTATGGATCTCCTTTTCAACGAAGGTCCCGATTCAATCTCCTATATAGTAACCTAAACTGGCCGTGGCAATGGAATGGTGAGCTGGATACTTCCAGCCTACATAGTTCCCTAAAATAAAAACTGGCCGAAGAAGTTCCCCCGGCCAGCCTGAGTTGGGATATTCAGAAAGATTACTTCTTTTCAACATAGGCGCAGATGACACCCCAGAGGGAGAAGTCGTTTTTGTACTCGACCTCAAGCTCCTGCTCGACACCGTTCTTCCAGAGGTAGGCGATGTTGATCTGGTTGTACTCAGAGTCATAGCCGGCGTTTTCGTTACCGGCCACATAGATGTCATTTCCTGCGACAGCGAGACCAACGCCTTGGCAGAGAGTCGTTTCGGCGACTTTCTGTGCGCCTGCTGATGTCCAGATGTAAGGGCAGATGTCCTTGGCTGAGTTGGTCTCGGTCATATTCCCTTCGATGACATATTCTCCGTCCTTGACGTAGAGGCCGGTGACCTCTGTTCCGACGTAGTCGGTGAAGTCCTGTGCCACACCGTCAATCCAGAGAACGCCTTTCCATCTTCCGCCTGACTCTTTCTCGGATCCGGCCGCATAGACCTTCCCGCCATCGACGCAGATGGCGTTCACCTTAGCTACCGTGTTGCCGCTTGTAAGGCTCTGAGCCACACCGTTTTTCCAGATGGTGGCAATGCCACCCTGCTTGTTGCTGGCCGGCTGCACATATCCACCGACATATACATCCTTGCCATCGGAATAGATGCAGTACGCCAACGCGTCAGTCTTACCGTCCGTAAGGTATTGAGGCTGACCGTCTGTCCAAAGGATGGCCCGCCTGTCATAGTCAGGAGTGTCGAATCCCGCGGCATAGACCTTCCCGTCAGCGACAGTCACCGCAATCGGGGATGTGGAATATTTCCCGTCGCTGATGACGGTCTTTTCCGCCTTGTCTTCCTCACCTGCCTTGAATTTCCAGATCACGCCGACATTCTGGTGATAAGGCTCATAGTAACCGTCATCCACAAGGTCACCTGTCGCCTCGCCCGCGATGTAGATAGTCTCGCCGTCAGCATAGGCTCCGTTGCAGAAAGCGTCATAACTCCCGTCGGAGAGGAGGATCCTCTTGCCGTCCTTCCAGATTGTCGCATAATAGTAACCCTTCCCTGGAACCGCTTCCTGTCCGACCGCATAGACAACGGTATCTTTAGGTGTAACAGGAACTTCCGGTTCCGGATCGGGTGTCGGTTCCGGTTCGGGAGTGTCAGGATTGTCCTTCCCGCAGGAAACCATCACCGCGGAAACAATGCAGCAGAGCGCCGCCGCAAAAAACATTTTACGACTCATAGTTGTAATAAATTTGTCAGGTGTCTTCCAAAGAAACTTCAGCTCCTTGCAAAAAGCTTTGGAATCTTGGAGCACCGTTGTTCGTTTTACAAAAATCAGCTTGGCACGGGGATGCCATATCGCAGCCTTTCCCCGGATTGGAAACATAATCCCATCCGGCAGCGTAAAGTTTGTGAAAATATCTTGAATATGCAAGGTTTTCACGATTGGCAAGTGCCGTGAAGAACCGGCAAGAGTTGGTGTGTGTATGTTCTCTCTATAAATTAAAGGAAATATATATATAAGTTGACTATCTTCCTCCGTATCGTGCCGACATCCAAGCGTTTGCAGGCATACAAAAAAAACTCACCAAGGTAACTGTATCTGTTAATGGTATATAGCGCCTTCAAAACCAACCAGACATAATATTGTGCGGATCTAAGGCTCGGCATACCATAATATGCCGTAACGCTCAGGTGCGCGAATATATTCATACCTGGAATATCAACTCGTTAGCAATCAAGTAAATGCCGTTTCAGGTGCGAATGGTTTCTCGCACCTGGAAGTCCGGAACGCCAATAGAACGCCCTGTACCGGGGGCACTGACTCTTAGGTGTGTGAATATATTCATACCTGAAACACCAACTCGTTGGTTGTCAAGTGAATGGCGCTTTAGGTACGCATGGCTATTTCATACATGGAAGACCGGTCCCCTATTGTTTTTGGACAGAAAATGTACGTGAGGCCTTTGTATGCACATTTTGCCCCCTTATTTTACACTTCCATCTTACTGATATTTAATAACTTACAAGCAAATGTTAGAATAAGAGATTTTTTTATGCTTATTATGCATCTCGCTCAGGAAGAAGAATCTGGTTTGCTTTCTCTTCGAAAAGATATCGAGACACCCAATAAGCATACAAAGCGGATGGAATAAAGAGAAACGTGTTGTCATCAACAATTGCTTTACCGCGCTTTGATTTTGTGGTTACAATTATTTTACGTATTCCATCATTTGCAGCCAAGAACTTCCTCAGCGATTTGAGTTGACTAGGGTCCTCGAAGAACTTGTCTGTCCATTTGATTTCGGCAAGAGAGAATGCTTTCTGAGTAGCAGCGTCAACCCAAACGATATCAACCTCTCCTTTATCTCTACCCTTGTTCCAATTGGCATAATAGAAACTAGTCTTCTCTCCATGTATCCATTGATCATAGATAGCCGTTTCCACCATTTCTCCGCACGCATCGTCGTTTTCACTGACTGGTGTATATAGGGCGCAACGCAGTGTAGGATTGGTGAGGTATATTTTCATCGATGTGACACGCTGCATTTTCTTGGCATTCTGATCAATACGATTCACAACTTTTATAAGGAACGCAGCTTCCAGATATTCCAGATATTTCCTGATTGTATCTTTTTTTATACCTGCCTCGCTTGATAGGGTCTCATATGAAAACTCATTGCCACTGCGGAAAGCAATATGGAGAAATAGTTTGTTAAGTTCCTGAATATCAGAAATTCCATAAAGACTCGGAAGGTCTCGAAGCAAGACTTTCTCAACAATATCGTTCTTGATGTATTGACTCGGATTCTCCCTGATTTTCTCCGAAAAAACGACCTCGGGATACCCTCCATAGTTTATATATTCGAAGAAATATCTATTCAACGCATCAATATCCAGCGTATCATAAGGGCAGATTGAACGGTCTTTGACTTCCATGACACAGCCATCCATTTTTTGGAGTTGGAGAAATTCAAAGAACGTCAATGGAGGAAGCATGAAATCAGTGAACCGACCGGCGCCGCTCTCATTGCTTTTCATCTTTAATGCTGCCGCCGCTGAACCGGATGCAACGAATTTGGTCTTGCGATATGTGTCGACCATTGATTTAAGATGAACTTCCCAATCTTTCAAGTATTGGATTTCATCATAAAAGACGAAGAACCCGTCCACATCCTCGGTATGGAGAGATGTTCGCGCATATAAGAACAATTCGTCTAGGGAAACATTACTGTAAATCGGGGTGTCGATTGACATGTATATGACTCTCCTGGCATCAACGCCACTATCAATCAACCGCTTGATGGCGTGATATATCATTACTGTCTTTCCGACGCGTCTTGGCCCCATCAAAATAGCAGCCCTACGCAGCGAAAGATCTGCCACAATCGGATAGAAGAGGTCTATATAAGGTCGGCGTGGCATTGAATCATAGTCTTCCGCAATCTTGCCGGTAGCCCACCATGGATTGTCAAAAACAAGTCTTTTTATAATCTGTTCTTTCTGTTGCTGGTCGTATTTGCTCATATTCATATTCACGCATATTAACAGCACAAAGTTAACAAATCTATCTTAATATAACATAAATTCGCATAATAAGATAATAATAATATCTTATTTTTACATTGACTCAGCTGTCTTATTATGTTCAATGGCTAGCCTTTCAAGGACTGTTTGTGCTGCCTTCTTCAAAATAACACTCCGTACAGCAATGTGCCAATCCATTCGTTGACGAATTCTGAGAGTCATTCACGCTAATTGCCTCTCCAGTTTTGCGTGGCGGTCTAATGTATATTCAGGGGGATGGACTGACAAATTCATCGTTGAGAAAGCGGTTCGGAGTAAAAGATTCATTGACCGGGAGCATATCAAGACTCATCAAGGAGGCTGTTAGTCAAAGACTCATCAAACCTCTTGATCCGGATACCGCACCACGGTATATGAAGTACATCCCGACGTGGGCATAATTTAACTTGCTGGTAACTTGATTTAACTTGTTGCAGGCCCTTTTAACATTAACATGAAGAAGATATCACGATATAGGGCAAATAAACAATATTCGTTACCTCACCCGATATCGTGACGTTTCGACAGACACCCCTCATTCAGGCACATTCAACATTGACTTACTTACCACCATATATTGCTGACCGGGCGACGTCAAGCGTCTTCGGCAACAGTTTGGCATAGGTTTTCTCGGTGGCGATTACGGATGAATGACCAAGGAGATTGCTGAGGATATAAATGCTTACGCCCCTGTTGATGGCCTTGACGGCGAAGGTATGCCTGGCAACATGAGTAGTCAGGCATACATTGAGATTCAGTTCTTTTCCTATCCTGTAGGCTACTTCGGACACATTTACCTTATTGTCGGCGAGCAGCCGGGCAGCCTGTTTCTTCCTGCACTTGCGGATAAGAACGCTTGGCGGCTCCAGGCCGAATTCTTTAAGCTTGCGGTTGAGATGCACGCGGCTTATACCCACGTCCGCGCAAAGGGCGGCGCTGGCTGGAACCAAGGTGAGCTGGCCCAGCTCCAGCTGGGACTGCTGACCTTGACCGCTTTTCTTCTGACATCGGCACAAAACATGTCCAGGTAGTGTAGGTAGTGATGATAGTGCAGGTAGTACAGGGACAAAGTAATGTATATCGCAGAGGGACATTGAGATTCGGAGAGTTATGCTTAAATTTGCAGGTGTAACCCCAAGATTATGACTACAAAGCAAATGAATGACCTTGTGGACCGTTATCTGGATTCCAAGGGACTGAGTAATCCGAGCATCAGGAAACGGGCTGCGCGGAAGGTGCTTGGATATATGGAAACGACGGGCGCATTCTTGTCAGGTGGCCAACTTGCGCTTCCTTCTGACAAAGGCGTTGTCGAATCGGCGTATAAGCGCCATAAAGGTTCAGCCCTCAACGGTGCAGAGAAAAGTGTCATCAACCATATCTATGAACTGGCCGGATCTTCAGTTGGCAAATCTGCTTCCCGCCATGCCGTGACTCCGAAAGCGACGAAGTCAGTGGTCACCGCCCCGAAAGCCGTGAATGGGTTGGCTGCTGCGGAGAAAAAACTGCTGCAGGGAGAGTTTGTTTCCGTCGGCGCTCTGTCTGGTGAGATGGTTCCTGATGTGTCGGGGCTGTATTGCATCAAGCTCCGTAAAAGTGTCCGCTTACCGGCAAAGTATGGGAAGGTCCGTGAGGATGGCGTCATCTATATCGGCCAGGCATCCACTTCCCTCCGAAAGCGTTTCTGGAAACAGGAACTGAATCATATTGGAGCGGCAACGTTCTTTCGTAGCATTGGAGCAATGCTGGGGTATTTGCCTCCGAAAGGTTCGCTGGTTGGAAAGAAGAACCAGACTAATTTCAAATTCAGCCCGGAGGACACGGAGGCCATTCGGCAATGGATGAGAGAATCGCTCACTGTCAACTTCATTGCATTTTCTACTGAGACCATGGATGATGTGGAGAAGAAACTCATCGACAAATACCGTCCGCTGGTGAATTACACCCATAATCCCGATTACAGTCGAGAACTGGAAGCTGTCAAAGATAAATGTAGAGAATATGCCAGAAGTAAATAATCATAACGAGAAGCCCTGGTATCGGAAGTCCAGCAGCTGGGCCTGGATTACCATTGGCGTGTTGATTCTGACCTATATCATCGTTAGTGCTGTAACTGACGCTCAGGAAAAACGGGCCAAACAGAACCAGTACAAGCCCAAGTCTTACAAGGAAGTCTTCACTCCGGAAGAGGCAAAGAAGATGGATATCGGCGGGCACATCGACGGGCCCGGCGACTGGAAACCCGACCCGAATGCCGCCAAGAGGACGAAGGAATTCATTGAGAAGGGCGGCAATGCAGACCCTGTGGGTGATGCCATTCAAGATGGAGACTACCATGACCTGCTGGACCAGAACGGCGGTCCGGAAGGGTTCTGACAATAGACACTCCGGGCATTTTTCGCAATAAACAATCGCACCACAGCTACCTGTAACGCATCTTTTGAAAAACCAGAAAAGGCGGCCCATTGTAATAATGTTCCGCCTTAACTATTTGACTATTAAGCAATTAACTACTAATACTCCTCGTTAAAGAGAAGGATAAACCTCATTTCAGATACATTGTAACACGGATTTCAAACCTTTAAGTACGATTTTCAGTACGATTAATTTTCCTCAATATGCCACAATATGCAATATGGTTTTAGACCGCTAAATATAGTCTATCTTATACTCGCATTTGTGTACACATCAAGAAATTGAAACAATGGTATATTCCATACTTCTCGTGGAATATCGAAGCATTCAATCAATTTCATTTGTGTACATATTTGCCTTCACCTTTATGGCATTTTAAAATTATTCAAAATAAATGCGGTAGGACAGCCAAAGCCTATCATATTCCATAAATTACCACTATTCGGCACAAAAAACCTCGTAATACTACAGGTGAATTTGCTTCAATTCTTAGAAAAACTGAAATCGCACTACTCATAAATTGAACAGGACAACATTTTTATTATGGAAATATTGGTCAATGATGAATATTTAAATCATCTATGAATTATATTCTTTATTCGTCAAGAACTCAGGCATTATTACTTGAGCCTTTAGCATATTCCAGTTTAGTTGATGATGCCTCTCAAAGACAGAGCCAACATACTGAAAAACGTCACAGAACTCTTCCTCGCTATCGCGGTGCGCCTTAGACATAAAGTCCGTAATAAGTTTCTTCATCTCATCAGAGAGGCCTGTATTGTCCGCGAGCCAATTGAAACATACAGAACCATCTTTTCCAGGTTCAAAGAAACGAGACAGGAGATTACGGAATGAGGACTCCATAGAGTCAACGAACTCAGTAGCCTTCGTTGAGTGGTCATGATTTGCGCCAATTTGATAAACGGTTTTCATGTTATCAATCCATTCCCCAAGACGGATTTCAACCTGCTTGATCCAAAGCATATCCTTATAGCAGTGCTCTTCGTCTTCATTCCCAGCAATTTTGCCTTTAAGCCAAGAATGACACTTCAACGCAATCGACCATGCTTGGTCAAATTTCTTTGAGTAGTACTCCCTGTGCTCTGCAATTGGCACATTTGTGCCATTATACTCTTTTCCATTGTACAGAAACCGCCTTTGACTGGCGTTCTCGTCAACGATTCTACATAGAGTATTGTAATCGTTCTTAGCAGTTATGTATTCCCTTATCTTGTTAGCAAATTCTCTTGTAAAAGGGAAATCCACATCGGTAGTTGACGTCTCAACGGCTTCCAATAATTCTTTCTGAAAGAAAATTTCATCGTTGAAGAAATAATCCATAAGCGATGACGATGATGCTCCGTCAATTCGGGAAAGTAATTCCTCGTCTTTGATGTCTTTTTTTAGGAATTCCGTTGTCTGCGGAAATCGTCTATCCTTGAGTGTCAATACCACATGATTAAACATTTCCTCTATCGCACTCTCTTGGAACAAATCATTTGCTGGAGAATCGTCCCAATTAGTGGCTTTCAAGGGATAAGATGCTATCGCTAGACATCTTTGGTTTGTAGAGGGATGTGTATCGGTATTTTCGATATCGCTAATCCTTGAATCAAATTCTCCCAATGATGGCTTGAAATGTTCATCAGCTTTCATATTAGAGAACATGAAAGAATCCAGTTTCCCGGAGAACTTATTAAACAGAGACCAAACGTTTTCCGGCGCTCTCCTGTCGCTAATTTCATCCCAAAGCCAAGGAATAAAGTTACTGTCCCAGCGCGAAGAAAGCTCTTGAATCTTACAAAGAGCAGACATGCAGCCTTCGGAGCCTACAACATTGTAGGAATGCTTGTCGGCGTCATACTCTTGGGCGCGGGAAAGGGCCCCATTCAGAGGCGCAACCTTGTGATACTGTTTGAGCATGATGTTAGTGGCGAGACGGGCGAAAAGAACAGCTGAGGCCTCATAGCTACCTTCATCAGCATTCTCTATCTGCTCTTGGGATTGAGCGATGGCAGCACAGACAAACTCTGACAGGTTAGCTACTCGATTCACCTTGACAGACTTCTGGGTGAAATGGCCAAATTCGTGGCTAAGGATGGACTTGAATTCCGTCTTATTCATCCCATAGAGCAATGGGATACCTATAGTCAGATTTTGCGCTCCGGGGAAGATATATCCCAACATGCTGGGATAATTTACATATGCATTACACTCGTCGGAAATATACACGTGTTTTGGCTTCATGCAATCAACTTTCTCCGCCACCTCATCAATTAAAGCGAAGAGTTCAGGAGCGTCTTTGCGATAGACTTCCTTTCCTTTCGGTTTTTCGGGCTCGAAGATTTGGAAGACTGGCTTCAGAACAACCACTACGCATATGCCAGCAATGACAATAATACCCACCAATACAATTATAGCCCTTGCAGAGATATAGCCAGAATCAAACATAACCCAAGCGGCCCAGACACATAGTCCAAGTACTACTAGGAACAAAAGAATCGTGCCAAGAATAAGTAGGCCGTACACAGCGAGAAGGGCCTTGACCTTCTTTTTCAGTTGTTGAGCAAGAACCTCAAGATCCGATTGTACAGAAAAAAATGCCATATTCATTTCTCTTTAAAAGTTTAAGTTCACCATAAATCTCAAACGATAATACGTTACCCATCGCAACTTTATCGCGAATCTCACTTTGCCTTCAAGGAGTCGCTAGGAATGCCGCAGAATTCACATATGTTATCATATGCGATCTGCTCGTTTTCTTCAATGACCCCGTCTGCCAGGATAATTCCACTCATAAGTTCGCGGTAATAGTTCTTTTGCTCTACTGTCATCTCTTTAATAACACTCAAGCAGTTAAGTGTATTATATTCGCGGACACGGAAGTGATCCTCAGCACTTAAATCTAACCTAATCTTTATTTCTTCGAAAAAATGTGTTTCGCGGGCGTCAATTTTCCCATCCACACTTATTATGTCAAGCAGCACTTTAACTATTGACATCTTTTGTACGTAGGTGTATTCCATCATGTTACTTATTTTCTGATAATCGAAAACTATCTCTGATATCATTGAACTCCTTTACTTGATATCTCGAAAGAGTCAGATGCGTCTTTATCAATTTCTGATTTTCTTTCTGACTGACTAGTAATTTTCTAATGATTTCAAGAGTATTATCATCATCTTTATATTTGCTTAATCCGGCAAGAATGCTATCTTTATACTTTCCCGGTTTCAAACAACTATCAATGATGTAATACATATTGTTGAATAGGTCGGTTCCCTCAGGGAAAATGCCATTTGAGGAATCGTTTGAATATGACGGATTCTGAGGCGTTGACGATGCAGTTTCATCTTTCGCATCTGCTTTAGGACCTGAAATGACAGGATTATCCGCATATGTTAAATCGACTTTCTTAGGAGTCTCGTCAGCAGCTGCAGGAACAGGCTCCGCGGCGCGAAAGGGCGGCTTTCTTCCAAATATTGGTAGATTTAATGCCGTGTAATAGTCGTCATAAAACTTCTCAAAACCAAAGAAACCTCCGATAAATATACTGGCGGAATCAAACGCATCAGGATATTGTATTTTGAGATTTTCTATCAAACTTGCATGTTTAAAGAAGGACTCCGTATCTCTGAATCCGTCTCTAAGCACAAAGAAAATATAAGGAACCATGTATCCTCCTGGTCTGTAAAAGAATTTATTACAGAGCTGTGTGAACTTCTCGTCCTTTATCGCATCTTCAATCTGTTTAAGTTTTGAACTTTGTGGTAGTGCACTAATCTGTCTAAAAATAGAAGTGCCGTTAATAACCGTATCAGAATAACCGAGATTTGGATTACTATGATAGCAGAATGTTTCGATGAGATCATAGAAATATCCAATCCGCCCTTTCGGATATGGAGCATGCCGGTCATATGAAATCATAAGGGAGTATGGTTCGTATCGTTCCTCAGCCGGAAGTTGGAAATGATGGCGAAATCTAATCCGGTTAGAAATACCTCGATAGATAACAGATACTTCTTCATCATAGTTGTCTGCCACATTCAAGCCACACAGTGTTCTGAATGCGACAATGCCTTTCGTAATCTTCTCCTTCTGAAAAGAACCTTCCAGATATTCTTGGAAAATCGGCTCATACCTTTCAGGTTGGATGATCAAATCATCCCTGAATTGGGAGGAAAACAGGCGTTTCCCATCAGCATCAGTAGCAATCAATTCTTTTACGGAGCTTATCGGCAATTCTTTAGCATGGCCTGGATTATCATATGCTACTATGATATACTGAGATGGATACTCGATTGGGTTACCAGAATCCAATATCAACTTCAGAGCTTCTTCAATAGGAAGTTCTTTAGAGACAACTGAATAGGAATAATCTGGCAGAATGACTTTGCCGAATCTCAATAGGTCAGCAAACAAATCTTTGTTTATTAATGCAATTCTGTTCATAATCTAAAAATCAAAGTCCTCTCCGCTTGTGGATACGTTAGTGGTCGGTTCATTAGGGCTGATCTCTGTACATAGAGATTTAAAGGATACTACATACTGAAAGAGCTGGCCTGAGTAAGAAATTGTCAGATTCCGGCTACTCCTTGACATTGCAACCATGAAAATGGTTTTGCTTCTTTGTTCGTTATATGTAATGAACATATCATTGCTAGCGAACGGCAAATAAACATGTTCAAAATCCAAGCCCTTTGAAGACTGATATGTCATAATGACACCAAGGCTCTTATCTTCAGACTCTTTTAGCGAACCATATCCGTTTCCTACATACATCAGTTTAATTCCATTGGAGGCGAGGTGACGGTTTAATGACCCAAAATCCGGCTTGTTGTATCTATTTAACTCAGGTTCCCACTGAGGCTTTCCGTTACAGTCCAAAATATAGTTTGAAAATTCTATGCAATCCTGATGCTTGGGGAATAAAATAGCTGTTCTCTCGTTATGGCTAATATACCTTTCCGCATTATTGTATACATACGCGCTCTCTTCTCTTTTGTTGCTACACTTACACAACTTGATGGCGACGTCCACTTTTTCCGCATTCGGCCTACCATTAATGGCAAGACGCATTGTGGGAAGAAATCGATCAATTGCATCAATGATAGAAGGCGTCAGACGATATATTTTGGTAAGTTCCGCTATTCGAGCAGAGATGCTGTCGATGAGTGTTCGAGGGTTGATAGTAGGCTCCTTAAACCGCACATCCTGTTCGTATATAGATTGGAATTTATCTCCGGCAACGATTACGTTACGACGGGCGCGGCTCTTAATCGCACTAATCATCGATTCTGTGCAGTCTTGCACCTCATCACATAAAATATAATCATACATATTGTCGCCATCCATAAACTCGTAAATGGTCTTGACCTCGATTCCTTGCTGGTTCAAAGTCGCAAGTCCGGTCCTAAACAAATCGACAAGACTTTGAGTATAGACCACAAACAACACCTTCGCATCAGGGTTGCGCTCTAGAATCGTTATGGCCTTATGCACAAGTATCACAGACTTGCCGCTTCCGGCAAACCCTGAAATCCACATGTTATTGTTGATTGGTGCATCAACAATGCTTCTCTGTTCCGGGTCCAGTTTGTCCCGTCGAATAATCCAAGAAGACATATCTATTATCTGATTTGAGTTAAATTGTCAGTATTGAATGCGCTTATCTTTGATTTCTTTTTAGACTCGCTCACCTCTCGGGCCTTTGAATACTCACCAATGCTTTTGAGCGCGGATGTGTACCAACTGTAATCCCAACTTTCCATGTAGCCATGCTTGAATCGCTCGTCCCAAATATGAAGTGCTTGGTCTATCATATCCTGTCCGCGTTGCCGTTCGTTATGATTACGAAGCCAACAGCCAAAGTCATAAAGATGACATGGTTCATTCGGATTAAGTGAGATGGATTTCTCTAGAAGTTCTTTATATCTCTTCGAATCATCCGCCTTAATATTATAAGCCAAGTTAAAGATTATTGTTGGGTCATTGGGAGCTTCCTCGTATGCCTCCTCCAACATTTTGACCTTTTTCTTTTGTTTTCCGGCCTCACCATATTCCAAAGCGATGTTGTTGAGAGAGATTGTTCCAGGATACAATTCATTAATATCCTCATAAGTTTCGGCTGCATCAAGATGTTTTCCTGCATCAATATAGGCCCGTGCTAAATCTTTGAGAGTGCTAATCGTGGCTTTACCATCATGTCGACTCGCTTCATTGTTTACGGCACGCTGTGCTTTTAATATGGCAGCATCCTCTGGAGACAACGACTTGTTTGAAAGCGGATTGAGCGGATCAATTTCATAAGTCCTGCCACGGACTTCAACATGCCCTTTCAATAATTTATCAGCAGTAAGCCTGATCTTTAATTTCACACGTTCGCCGTGATGGAAGCCGCTTCTATCTGGCGCTTGGATGACAAAATTACAAAGGATTTTGTTTATGTTTCCGACACAAATTGGAAGTTCTATGCAAGATTGTCCTTCTTGACTGGTCTCCAAGTCATCAATCAATATGTCATCACTTGGCATATACGTTCCGGCAGGCACTAATATACGCTGATTTTGAATTCCATTTGTTACAACAAATATCGGCTCGCTGGAAATAGGATTGATGATATTATGCCCCAGTCCATTGTAAATAAGGGAGTGAATCGCAGCGCCTTTTGAAACATGGGCTTGCAAGTCCCTAGGAATCCTCAATGTGGACTCATTGAAATGTTCACGTAGCGCATATTGGATGTAAGGGTTATAGGAACTACCACCTATCAAAAGGACGTAATCAATATCGTTCTTAGTCAAGCTAGACTTGTCAATGGCAGAATTGATACTTTTAAAAATACTATTAAATTCGTCAGTTTCTTCGAAATCCTGCTTAAGGAAGTTCTTCATAATATCATTGAACTCCTTATATGACATATGAGGGTTCTCAAATATCACCCAACGGCCATCAAATTCAAATCGGTATGATGAATTCAATGTCACGACATCATCACTCGTGGCTAGCGAAGGGAGAATCCCGTCAGTCATCTGATTTGCAACCCTCTCACAGATCTCAATTTTAAGGAGTTCTGCAGGTTTCATCAGATGGTCCAACAGATAATTCTTCTTATTCTGTCTCAAATCTTCTTCATGTTCCTTAATCTGTTCAAGAATCTGAGGGTACAGAATCCTTGATGCAATACAACGATCGATATCATCACCTCCGCACTTCTCAAAACGTGATATCGCTCTATTCTTAGAAAAAGCACCCCGCTGGTCAAGACCAACTTCCAGAATGGAAACATCACATGTGCCGGCACCGTAGTCGAACACCAGAATCGACAAATTACTGTCTGGCCTCAGCATCATTGATTTACAGGAAAGCTGGTCTTCAATGACATTACTAAGGAATGCCGCATTCGGTTCATCAATGAGAGCCTGCTTACTGATATTTATACCATTTGCTTCAAGAACTTCAACCAAATCTTTCCGCTGGTTAGCCTCAAACGAAGCCGGAATTGTAACTGCATACTCGTATCTGGAAGCTTGTACACTTTTCTCAATCTGCTTTTTCAGATATTTAAAGAAAAGCATCGCAGCATCTTTTGGCGATTTAATATCAGGCCGGCAACTTTTTGAATACAGGTCTCCCAAATCCTCTCCTAGTTCCATCTTGAATGAGTACCAAATATCCACGTTTTTCTCCAAATCATATTTGAATTCTTCCGCTCCTCTTCCAGCTAGAAGACGACCGTTCTTGACTGCCAGCATGGTTGCAATACGGTCATCTCGGCCAATGGCGCCGTCTGCTGTCTGATAAGCAATTTCAACAGTCTTACAGGTCATCCTGTTATCGTAATTCCTTGCAACGGAAACAACAGTGGTTGACGTCCCGAAGTCTATTCCAATGTATGCGGGAATCTGAAAATCGTCAACTCCTAACAATGTCTCAGAAACAGAGATGAGACTATCTTTAGTGGCCAGGCTGGAAATGGTCAATGCCTGAGGTTGGGGCATGAACTCTTCCGGGATATCTTCCAATAATGGATTTATCAGATTACTATATCGTTCATCCAGAGAATCCCCGCCACAATCAAAATTCAAATCAGAAACAAGCTTGACGAGTTCCGCATTGGTAAAATTCGTTTTGGGTGACGTTATGTCCTCGATTTTGTCGATAAAATGGTCATTATCACATATGTGCAGCCAACTCTTTGTCTTGCGAGATATCCCACTGGCATCTAATTCAATAGGCTGATTGAAGACAATCAGCGACGAAATGTGTTTTAGGTTAGATGCGCTCACGAAGCCACTATCCCGCAACCCGTTAAGCAGATTGCTTCTGTTTATTTGAGCCTGCTTATAAGGATTCTTTCTCACGCCTCCTTTGACAATAGTGCCATCCGATAATTTCCAATCACCATTTTCTACAGCAACAACCCTACCACCATAATTCTTGAACTCTATTGCAATAATGGCATCTTGCTTTATTAGAAGCCCATCAAGTTCACTGTCATAAATATTCCAATTGGCAACGAAAATGCAAAGTTCGGATTTCTCCGAAAAACGTGATTTCAGCATTTGACAAATCGCGCGATACTGTTCTCTTTCAGCAGTATGTGAATAGTCACTTATTTTATAAACTAGTAGTCCCATTGATTGATTAGCAATTGTTTTGCTTACTTGTTGGTTATTTGTTTTCTAAGGTACACATCTTTTGCGAAAAGATGTTACATACCTTAGAAAGAAGTCTATACAATTTTTCGGAACGACAAGAAACAGCGACATAACTGTTATTTCCACTACAGACTAATTATCTAATCGTCTTTTGTTTTGAATGTTTCCGAAAGAATTATTCGCCCTGCGGCTTCAACTTGAACGTGATATTGACTTCCCACCCGTAGCCCTCGGCGATCTTGTAGATGTTGCTGATAGTGATGTCGTCCTTCTTGAACCAGAGCTGGACGGTGTTGCGGATGACGTTCAGCTTCTGCGCCAGCGCCACGTTTGTAATGGCAGCCGACTTCATGGCCTCACGTATGAAATCCAGCCTCTTGCCGGGAGTCTTGATGGGGCGCGCAGGCTTTTCAATGACCAGTCTGGCGCCTTCAATCTCCCTCATCGGAACGGTATAGGAGATTATGAAGTCATAGCCGTAGTAGTCCGCTGCGGTGATGATCCTGCTGAGGGTAGTGTCGTCCACCATAAACCAGCGTGTGACTGAATTCCTGAGGAGACCGACGCCCTTTGCCATGTCCCCGGTCGTAAGACCCGTCTGATTCATGAACTCTGCCAGGAACTTGATGTTTTTGACCTGCCACTGGCCGTTCACGAATACGCCACACCCTTCCGCGAGTTGCTTCTTGTCCATAAAATATAATCTTTTTTCAAGGAAAACTTGCATAATGTATTATTTCCCTTATCTTTATGTATTAAAATAATGCTTTTGAGAAAACATTAATCCTATAAGTACCAAATGTAGTAAAATAAAATCACAATACACGCGGTTACAAATTAAAATTCCCGAGGGCATTATTTAAATACATCCTACCTATGTGACGCAGCTCACGCAACGACAGAGAGCCGACCCGTTTGAAGGTTGCTGATGTCCTTGTCAACTACGGAAGGACGTCATACTAATGCTCACCTAATTTACTGATTTTTTAATGAATTAGCTTTTAATACTCCTCCTCGTTAAAGAGAAGGATAAACCTCATTTCAGATACTTGTAGCACAGTTTTCAAACCTTTAAGTACGATTTTCAGTACGATTAATTTTCCTCAATATGCCACAATATGCCATATATTTTTCGACCGTCAAAAATAGTCTATGTTATACTCGCATTTGTGTACACATCAAGAATTTGAAACAACGGTATATTCCATACTTCTTGTGAAATATCGAAGCATTCAATCAATTTCATTTGTGTGCACATTTGCCTTCACCTTTCTATTATTTTAAAATTATTCAAAATGAATGCGGTGGGATATCCAAGGCCTATCATATTCCATAAATTACCACTATCCGGCGCAAAATGCCTGGAAATGCCATAGGTAAAAACACCTCATTTTTCTAGGGGCATGAAATCGTACTAATCGTATGTTATGGAACTGTCTCTATTTCTTTAGCTTGTCCACCAGAATATCCACGGTAGTACATGGATTGTGTGAGGCATAATCAGTTCCGGAATAAGCCAATCTAAGATTTTGTGCCCTCAATACTGCATTTTCTTGGCTTCCGTATTTCCGGAGGATGTCATACATCACATCTCCTCCCTTCTTATATGTAAACTCCGGAACATATCGCCTTATCTCCCTTTCGAGGATGTCAATGTACTGTCGACGACTCACCGACGTTCTCAGGTCAATAAAATGCAAGCAGAACCAAAGCTCGAAGGATTCATTAGACCAGGCACATTGAAAACCGGCTTTCTCGGCAAGCTGTATCGCTTCATTGAAATCCTCATTGTCATCCTTGTCGAATACCAGCCATTTATAGTCGAAGGTGCTCAAATCTCGAATCCTAAGCGCTTCCTCAAGCAACTTTTTTGTGCTGCGGTCAGCGCCGACAACCTGCACCCGCGAGCGTCTGCTCGTAAAGTGCCGAAAATATTCAGGTTCAGTCTTAGTTCCCTCGCTTACTATCAGAAAGCTATAAAAAAGTTCTCGGGTCCCCTCATTACGACGTGACTTTGTTCCTGCGTGTCTTGAAGATAATTCTTCACGCTGTTTCTTTGTCAGATGTTTTGCCATAGCCAAGTTCTCCTACAAATATGGAATCGCTCCATACCGCCCATTGATATAGTCCTTTTCATAACTGCGGTCGTTGCGGACCTTTACGCCGGAAGCATCCTTGAATTCTACAAGCGAGTATAGGTCTGTGGATGCCGTCTCATCCTTTTCGGTAAACCATATCTGATCACGACGAAGGAACTTGTTGTCAAGAAGATTGGTGTCATGAGTCGTGAATATCAGTTGCGAACCCATCGGATTGGTTTCTTTGCTATTGAAAAGGGATATGAGCATTCTGGTAATCATGGGGTGCATACTGCTGCCGAACTCATCGATTACAAGCACGCGGCGGCTGGACAGGGCCTTCACGAAAATCGGTGCCATGTCGAAAAGTTTGTTAGTCCCGTTGGACTCGGTATCGGAAAGGGACATTGATATCTCACCGGCCACTTTCCCGCTTGCGTCATATACTTTATGAGTCGTCACTGCCCTGATGGAAGGGTTGTCCACCCTTCTGATAGTCTCAAATCCGAGTTTGAACCTTGAAAGGAAAGAGTTCAGTTCGTCGTCTGAAATCGAGATCGCCTTTTCGGAGAGAGTTTCCGATTTATCTCCATCGAAAACGGCAAAACCTTTAAGTTCGCGCATAATGAGGCCGGCAATTCTGTCATTGAACGCGTCAGCCACAGAAAGGAATAGAGCATTGTCCCGGGTCCTTTCCACCATATCTTCCGCAGATTTGTAGTGAGATGTGACTCCAATGCCGTCTTCCGAACGGACAAACAGACATTTTTCACGACCCTTATTGCCGGTTTTGAAGTACAGATACTCTTCGCATATCCTATCTTTCTTTGCTGAAAATCCATAGCGATACCAATCATCATCTATAAGAAGTTCTATCTCGAAGCAGGAAGGCTTTGTGCGGCTATCCTCGTCAAACATAAAAGGCGCCATCGGCAGTTCTTCAGACGAATTGTAACTCGCAGAATCATATACAGTCGTGAGAAATGTACGTATAGCCTCTATCAAATTGCTTTTTCCGCTTGAATTGGCTCCGTACAGCACCGCAGAAGGAAGGACGGATAGTCCAACCGTCGAGAACAGAGACTCCTCATATTCTTTAATTGTCGCAGCTGTTAAATCCAATGTCTTTTTCGCCTTGAAAGACCGGAAATTAGATAATGTAAAACTCAGTAACATATCAGTCGTTTTCTGCAAAGTAAGTGAAAAAATCACATAAACTCAAGTTTTATGAGAATATTTCTCATAAAATATAATAGCGCATAGAAGTATGTCGAGTTTGGGTGAAACCTCATGTCGTCGTCAACAATGCCCCAGTGCTTGTGCGTGTAATGCTTCTTGCCGTCGTCATCAACAGTGAAAGGCTGGGTGGATGCGTACTTCCGTCCTCCATTGTCATGGATGCTTACCTTGTATATCGTGCTGGCTTTGGCCGGCCTTCCTGTTCTCATGGGATTTGCTATAAATATTAGTACGGATGTACTAAATATAAATGACAAATCCAAACTGCCGAGTGCTTATTTTCAGTATTTTACGATTTATTAGTACAAAGTGCTGCAAAACTCAGATATTTATGTAGTGCACAAATTTCATAATATATCGATATTCATAAAAGACCTTACCTTAAATTATTCATTCGACGTTCATCCAACACTCCTGCAAACAAATCCATCTCACGCTTAGACACGCTCAATCGTACTGCCAACTCTCTCCATCCTTTCACCGCTTCAGTAACCTCTGAAATAATCTTCTCCGCTATTTTACAATTAAGCATATAATCCCCACAAGCATCAAGCAAAATGCCGAGGTCTGCCTTGTTGGAGGTTGCAGAAATAAGCTGACTTTGATACGCATTCAAAGTAGGATTCATATCGTATGCAGGTGATAGCGACCAGCCTTTTGCAGTCAAAAGAAAACCATGATTGCGGAAATGGTCATCGCTGTTACCAATGCAGATATTGAAAGCCACACGACGATAGAGTTCCTGCAAATTACACTCTACATCCGTACAGTTCTGAATGATGAAATCAACTATATCCAGATAGCCGTGTCCTGTAGTCGCATTATCTCCGTCATTCAGTCCCAACAAAGTCATTGCGGAAGCAAAATGAATCCGTTTTCCGTCTTTGGTTCTGTCAAAACGCTCTGAAAGCAAGGTGTGATATTTTTCGCCTGTGGCAATAACTTTTGTTTTCGCTGCATTTATACCGGCTTTTGCTGCTAGCAAATGGCTGAAATGTTCCCAAAGTCCGGCATCGTAATCATCCTTACGAGAAGGGAACTTGGCGACATAAAGCGTTTTATCAGTGTCTATCACACTGGCTTTCGGCCTTGCTCCACCCAATGAAGAACCCGGTTGCACAAGTTGTACAATCCACTTTCGATCAGGCAGCACGTTATCTTCTTCGCTTCTCTCAATTTCCGCACTGGCTGCAATCAATTCCCTAATATCCGTCAAAGGTGGGATTTTCAACGATTCACTCACATTTATAAAATCGCCATCCGGGTTTTCCTTGAAGCGGAAAGCACCCATTCGGGAGAAGTCATCAATACCAGTTAGGAAATCGAATGAAGACAATCTTCGTACTAGCCGCTTTTCTTCCATTGCTGCAAGCTGCTCACGCCGCAACAATAGAGTTCGCCCCCAACGGTCTGGCAATGCATCCGAAAAACATCCGAATATATCTTTCCCTGGCTGCGTATATTGTTGCCCCGGATAATTGTTCAAATCATCACTCAAAAACAAATCTCCATGCTTTTTCAACCAATCATCGCTGA
>ERZ825159.740-NODE-740-length-38508-cov-3.153954_pt1 | contig 38508 bp, 57 predicted proteins | sample MGYA00519932_ERZ825159 | MGnify/ENA primary metagenome ERZ825159 (study PRJEB31778, sample SAMEA3449191) | human gut metagenome | biome: human gut; feature: human-associated habitat; material: faeces | place: United Kingdom | collected 2010/2012 ... | reverse complement strand
GCTCCTGTTATGTCAACAGCCTTTGCTGTTCTGGGAGTCTTGAAAATTATCTGAACCGGCCTTTGTCCGTATCCACTCGATGATTCAACCTTGCTTGTACTCATTACCGCCTTGTTGGTAACAGTTAATCCTTCAAGCCCTTGGGTTAGTTCAGATGCATGTGAATAGTTTCCCTTCTCAATTTGCTTGAGAATTTTGTCTAGCTTTTGGTTATTCACTATTCCAGTCAAGTCAGACTGCCCTCTGAAAGTGACGCAGTCACCTCCGATTTCGTGATCTAGAGCCGATGTAATTTCCTGAGCAGCCTTTTTGACTGATTCATCGCCTTCTCCACTGACTAAGTATTTGTTGATAGCGGCATAGTTCGTCGGACCGTATTGCTTTGTATACTCATGCACTGCGCTTCTTTCGGCTTCGCTCCACCCGCCAAGAGCGTCTTTTGTTGCTTCACGAATCTTTTTTGAACCTTCCGGATCCCAATCATCTTCAAATCCAGCAAATGCGTTTATTTCCTTGTCGGAGAGACATGTGAATTTGTCCAAGCTTCTGTACACCGGTGTCCCATCATGTTGAGGTTTACCAGATTTAGAGCACAGGGAACTTTTATCGACTTCCGTAAGAGGCTCATGCAACTTTGGCTGAGTTCCTTTTTCGTGACAATACTTGACATAACTATCCATGTCGATGGTGGAATAGCCATTCAAGATTTCGTTTATTCTTTTATTCTCCAAATATGCAAGGTGTTCAGACATTGCAGTAGAAGGAGCATCCAGATCATTCGGGTCGTGTTTCAGATACATACCGGATGATTTAATTGCATTAAAAACCTTTTCCTTATCTTCGGCAGTTATCTCCCAGGGCCTCACATCCTTAAATTCTGAAATCAAGTCTTTTATTTCCCCGTGTTTCGTGGCCGCTTTCTTATTTCCGGTTCTTGCACTATGCTCTTCGCCTTCGTTAATTCGTTCTTTTATAGCAGAAGGCCCACCTACCGCTTTCCCATCTTTAATCGGAATGTGAGTGCCTTTAACGGTTATCCACTCAACATCATCAGAAGAATCCATTCTGGAAATGAGCTTGTGAACAGTGTCTCTCCGGAATCGAATTTCTTCAATTTTATGGAGCACTTTATTATTCATGATTTCACTCCGTTCGTATATGTGATTTCCCGTACCGGTCCTGCCTCATGATTTTTTCCCAACCAGCGAACTTATCACGTTCAAGCACATCGACCGCACAGTGCTTGTCGCACTGCTTCTTGTTATAGTGGCAAACACAGGTGGTCTTGCCATTCTGAATGTCGATGTACACCTTAACTTTTTCCTTCGTTTCCGTGTTTGCCACCTCCATGCGTTTTAATCTGTGGAGTCTTTATTACCGTTCGGAGCTATGTAACTCGGAACAAAAATCTCCGATTCTCCATTTGTGGACAGACTTCCGTAAGTATCAATCGGCTTGATCTTCGCTGTGTAGATTTTTCCACCCTCCCCAGCAAACTTCTCTGCAACCTTTTTGTCAAAGCTGTATGCAGAAAAGATATCATCGCCAGTGTGATTCTGGCCGTGTCCTCCACGGTACATCGTCACAGGAGTATCAAGGAACTCCTCAAAGCTCGTCTTCGTGTCGGGGTTATAGTACCTGAAGTTCTCGTACATGATGTTCAGAGCCGCATTTCTTGACTCTTGACTTGACAAAATGCTCTGAATCAGCTTGGGTTTATAGGCGCTGTTCGCCTCACGCATCCAGCCATCTTTGATGCTCTGGCGGACATGGCTCGAAATCGCCTCGCCGGCATCGTCTACAGTGACTTCATGCAGATCTTTGCTTGTATCAGCAAGCCTGTATTTGTAAAACTCTTCGTGGACAGCCGGCATCTTGCCAGATTTGTAAATGCCCATGAGCTTATCAACATTGTTGCTTACAAAATCCTCCATATCATCCGAGGCAGGGTTAAACGAGTATTCCGTGTTCTTCGGTCTCATGGTACTGCTAATAGACGGCGCTGAAGAATTTCTGTGAGGTGCAGATGAACTACTTTTCCCACCGCCAAAGTTCCTACCGGCAAGTTTTCCGCCAGCAAGTGCAGTCCCGCTTTCGTCAAGAGGGATATGCGTCCCTTTTACGGTGATCCACGTAACGTCGGAGGTGGTTGACCCATCACATTTAAGTGCTTGTGACATCTTTAGGTGTCTCTCCCGGATGGCGGTAAGCACATCGATCACCCTCTTGTTAAGCCAAGTATCCAATTGCAAACCTCCATCTGGGCATAATAAAAGCGGGGCAGCAAATTGAAGCTGCTCCGCAATGTTGTATTCGATTAAATTTTCCTGCAAGATCGTTCTACCTGTCTGAGAATCGTAGATAGGCTTTTGCTGATGTAGTAAATTGCCTAATCACAGGTGTCTGCTATAACATCGTGATAAGCCTAAACGGCTCCGACAAAGCAGTCTGTATCCTTTTTCAGAAGGAATCCACAGATAATTCGTCAGCCCACTGGCTCACCCAGCCACGATGGTTAGTTGTCAGCTGACATGTCGCCGCCTTTGGTTTTCCTTTGAAATGATCCATATACACCAAGAACCCACTTTGCCCCGGACGTTCCAAATCGCACTGCTGGTCATGACCGATTACAATAATTTTCGTATTGTCTTTCACGCGGGTAAGCGTGGTCTTCAGCTGCTGTACGGTGTAGTTCTGCGCCTCATCAATGATGACAACTGCATTCTCGAAGTTGGAGCCTCTGATGTAGGTGTCGGTAATGCAGGTAATGTACCCCGTGCCCTCCTTCTGGTTGACCATGCTGTTTGTGTTGAAGTCAGTCGTCGGGTTGATTCCGCAGTTGACACACGCTTGGTAGAAGCCTTCAAAGTAAACGCTGCTCTTTTCTGTGATGGTTCCAGGCAGCCAGCCCTGCTTTCTGTCTCCACATGGCGACATAATGTAGATGATTTTGCTGAATCTCTTGTAATCCACCAGCATCTTTGCAACGCCAGTAGCAACGGTGGTCTTGCCGGAGCCGGCCTTTGCATTACAAAAGACAATATCAATGTCGGGACTCCAGACCGCATTCGCAAAGACAAGTTGCTCATCATCAAGCGTCATGTCATAAAACGGCCACGCCTTAATCCGCAGGGGTACGTCCAGTGTTTCAGCAGTTTTTACAGAGACATTCTTAGCCATGCAGCATTCTCCTTTGAAATAGGGATGAAAAAAGCAGGGCATCAAAATGGTGCTCTGCTTTTCAGTATTCAACTATATTGCGTCACCGGATTGCTTTGAACCATCGAAGTCTTCCTCTACTACTTCAAAACTTTCAGGTGGAAACAAATAGTCATCGCCAGTCTCGTCTACGACTCGATACCAGCCAACATCTTCATCGACTTCAATCACATCGTAGACCTTCCCGTTAAGCAATTCCAGAGGATCACTCTCACCGATATACCTTACCTTCATACTGTCACCCCTTCACGCTCTGCTTATTGCTATGCAATTCAATAGTCTTCGTCGTCAAAATATCCGTTTGCCTCTGCAACCGCATTCCCTAGAACAGTGACAATCGAACTCACGACCTTGCAGCGTTCAGATTCTTCTTCGTCATTTCTGACCGGAACCTCTGCTACTTCAATGTCGCACAGAGCGTCGTACATTTCTCCAATGGAATCTTCGCTTTCGGAGAAAAGCTCATCTTTGGTGATTTCAAACTCTTTGCAGATGAAGTCAATTTGTGTTTCTGTCAAATCTCGCAGGGCATCCTCAAAAATATTTTCCATTATTTCTTCCTCTTGTTCCAAATCCACATAACAGTTACGATTGTTCCATCGTCAGCAAGGACGAGACGACTTCCGTCAAAGTCATACAACGTTCTATCTGGCAGACTCTTATCGGGCTTTGTATCAGTTGAGTCAAGCATCTTTTGAATTCTGCCAGCAGAAATCGCTCTTCCTCCAACTCTGTCAAAAGCATGGTTGGAGAACTCTTTCACGACAGTTCCCTTCGAAGACTTGACACCTTTGAACCTCTCGTTCAGTTTCTTACGTTCCTTTGCTGATACGACATAGCCTTTTCCTCCACTCTTTTTGTGTGGCCCTTTTGCATTCTGATTTCCTACTGGAGCACCATCTGCATTGGTTCCTGTGGAGTTCTTTTCGTTTATCGTAACTTGTTTTTCAGTATTGTCAAGGGTATTTTTCACTGAATCCGCATTTTTCCGTTTTGCCCTTCTTTTGCCATCTACTCGAAAGCCAAGCTCTTTTTTCAAAACCTTCAGGCTATAGGCAAACGGGGCAAACAGAGAGGCAGATGCTTTTTCAAGGTCTTCCAGAGACAAGAATTCCTCATCGGTCATTTCTTCGCCGTCAGTCTTCGGAATGCCGTCAAAATCGGTGCAGAGGTAAATGTACGGCTCCAGCCCTTCCTCTGGCTCTGCCTCGCCACGGCCAATGAAGATAAGCTCATTGGGGATGATACTGAACTCCTCGGACGTTTCTCTGGCAGCGGCAAATTCAGGAGTCTCGCCTTTTTCAATGTGACCGCCGGGGCCACAAATCAAGCCGTTCCCAGAATCGTTGTTCCGAATGCCAACCAGAACCTTGCCGTCCTTTATGACTAGAACACCTACTGAGCCGTGGTTTTCGCTCTGGGTAGTTGATATACCTTCCTCGTCATATTCCTGGTTTTCCTGGCTTGTGGGGGGTTGCTGTGTGCTTTCTTGGCTTGCCAGTGTGGCGGATGCGACCTCCTGATCCGTCATGTCTTGGGGGAGTTTCGTGGCGGCAGGTGCAGCATCAGGAGAATCGCCACCAGGAGCAGGTGCAAAGCCACCGTTACTCTGAATCTTCTCGATGAGTTCGTTCATTTCCTCCTCGTTCATATCGTCATCATCGAATGTGGTGTCGATTTCAAAGTCTCCGGCCTTTACGAGACTCTTTCTGACTTCTTCGGGAGAAACGACCTGCTGGCCCATATAGGTCATGGATGTGTTGGCGTTCGTCTGCTTGATTTGTGCTTTTTTCAAATCGAGGTCTGCCTGCTCTGCCTCAGTCAAAGACCACAGCGAATCAAATACAATGTTGATTGGCGGGACTTTCTCAATCTCGCCTGTTGCAACGCCAGCCTGAAAAATGACTGCAAGCAGATACCGCAGGTTCGGTCTGAGCATCCGTCTGCGAATCCGATCAACCATGTTATAGTAGTTCTCCATCGTGGTATTATCGGCTGAACTCATGCCGCTGATTGCCCTGCCAAACAAGATTGTCTGCGGGATGCAGGTCAAAGCAGACAGGTAGTTGCAGGTGACATCAACAACATCAGAGACACCAGCAAACTGGAATGTCCTGAAGTCGTATTCCTCACCCTCATTGTCAACAACAAGAGTATTCATCATGCCACGGGCAAGGTCTATCGCCTGAAGGCGCTTGAGAACCCGGTTCTCGCCTTCATCGGTAGCCAGTTCCATAGCCAAATCTTTCATCTTATAGACCGGCTGCACAGACCTGTCCAGCATCTTTACAGCACTTCCGTGGGCGACCTCAGCATCACGAATCGCTCTGTTGATACGCACATACTCCGGCATACCCCAAAGCTGGTAGATGCTTGAGCTTGCTCTTTCAGGGAGGACGCCATTGCAGAAATCAAGGCAGCGGCTTTCATGAACGGTGAAGGTTCCGTAAATACTGGAGACGTTGTAATATTCAGGTCTTCCAAGACGGCTTCCCCGGCTTCCAAACGGGTCTCTTGGGTCGCGCGAATAGATGCTCGAATAGTCCGGCTGGATAAGGGAGCGGTCGTAGACCCGGATATCATCTATCGACTGAATATTTCGCCAGTCTACAGGCTCATCAAGCTGTCTGCCGTCGTTGATAAGCATAACTGCAAGAGCGCCACCAAAGAGTCTTGCCCATTTGATTCCGGTTGTGGCAACTTCATCCCAGTCCAACTCATCGAGGGCTGACATATAGAAGTCCTCAATACAGTGGTCATTGACATTCTTCAGCTTGAACCCATGCTTTACAGCTTCCTCAGCCGGAGTATCAATGATTCTTGCAAACAGGCCGTTACCCTCGTAGATGGTCTCAAGCAGGTCATCCGGGACAGCAGCCTCTTCAACAAAGTGGTACTGCTCGGACGTATCCCTCGTAGTACCATACTTATTCAGTAGGTTGACCCAGCCATCCTCACGAAAAGGGCGAACGGCCTTCCCGGTCTGCTTCAATATGATGTCCGCATACCGTGTGATACGGTCAAGCTGGTCTTTATGCGTATCGTTCATTGTCGTTTGCACCCTTTCCTGCTCTTTATCTTAAATCAAATTGTTCAAATTGAACTGCGCCCTAAGTTCAATCTCTGCGAAACCATTTGCGGAAGCATCCACCATATCCTTGAACTTACCGGATGGGAAGTTTTCAAGCTGAAGCAGATATTCTTCATTCCAATCACCGATCATGATATCGAAATTACCCGCCTGCCACTGAGCTGCCATAGGTTCAGCTCTGGCCTCCTTGCTGCCTGTTTCGGCAACGGTTGTAACATCGAATCCAGACAGAAACTTAATGTAGGAGTCCGCCTGCTCTTTGCCGGCCTGCCCCGGGTCTTTCGGCAATCGAATACGGACGCGCTTGTACTTAGCTCTGTCGAGCTGGGCTGTCAGCTTGATTGTATTTCGCACATCCGCAGCGGACATTTGCTTATTTACAACGTCAATGACGACGTATCTGCCATTTTTACGCTTCCCCATAAGAACACCAGCCGTATAGGCCGCGTCACCATTTACGGTTTCTTCTGTGGCGGCCAAGTCCCAGCATCTTACGTACTGGATGATATCTGCCGGAAGTATCTCCAAGTAATTCCCAAGCTGAGATCTCTTGAAATAGAGACCGGCTGCTGCTTTGATCTTCCAGTTGCCATACAAAAGGCGCTCCCTTTCAACGAGAGGCATCGCCTTCAGGTTTGCCATGTAGCCGGGGTTCACGCGGAGCAGCTCCTTGTTGTCCTCAAGTCTGGACATGATGAACGTAACGGATTTCGGTTCCTCGCGTTCTTCTGCGGTATTCAGATTGAACCGCTCCCACAGTTCTTTGCGTGTATCAGCCCAATAGAGCTTTTCTTCCCTGCGAACAAAATACCTTATTTTCCCGCTTCTCTCCGGAATGGGATATCCCGTGTCTTGGTCTATCCACCACTCAATGAACTTTGCAACCCAGCTGTCAGCATCTGGGTTACAGGAAGCCCGTACAAACGGCTTCACGCCGCAAGTGCTACGGTTACGGGACAACATATAGAAGAACGCTTTTTCGGAAAAATGGGTAAGCTCGTCGAACTCAATGGCGCAAATCTGCGTACCTTGCCATTTGTCCAAATCCTGATCTCGTTCGATATGGGCAAACGTAACCTTCGATACAGCGTTTCCTTTCTTATCGTCAAATAGCCAGCTGTAGGAAGACATTCTCGGATGTGCTCCGGGAATCTGACTGTACATTTTGGAAGCCACATCCCACAGACCGCCCTGACTGAAAATCTGATTGTGATTCTTTCGGAATATCGTGCAGCCGAATCCGGAAACGTCCTTATATCGAAGCGGCTGCATCAAAAGGCCATATGTCTTACCGCCTCCGGCTGCTCCTCCATAGATGCAGATGTCTGCCGCTGTAGCCATGAAGCGTTCTTGTGGGCCACGCTGTGGCTTCAGCACAGTAGGCATCAATTACACCTCCAACGCCGCGCTTTTCTTTGTAAAGTTGCTTCATGGCGGCTATGTGGCGGGGCTTTCTTTGCTTTCTGAAGTTTCCTCTTTTTCCTCGTCAGGAAGTTCTTCGAGCTGGGGCATATAAATAACGACGCCTCCGCCTTCCCCGTCTTCACCGCTGGACACGATTGTGTCAGACCTGCCGCCTTCGGAGATAGCCTTGATTCTCGCTTTTCTCTCTTCATCCTTGAGGCTCTGATCTGGGGCAAAGCCGCCGTACTCCATAAGTGCCTTATAGGCTTCCAGATTGCCGCTCATAGCCATCGTGAAGATTCTGGCTTGTAGAGCCTGCATATTAGTGCGCTCTACTTCGTCAGCTCCAAGATCCTTCAGGTTCTTATCCAGATTGCCCTTCGCGGCCAGGTTAAGCAGGTAGCCAATGGCACTCTTGGCATCTCTTTTGGCTCGTCTTACCTCGGCAGACTTCACAGCGCCGAGTTTCCCACGCCTCTTGGCCTCTTCACTGCTAAGCTCCCCCTTCTTATAGGGCTTCAAATTGGCATCCTGCTTCGGATTTCTAGCCATGATTTCACCACCTTCTATATAGGAACAGCCCACGCTTCCATGCGGAGGCGCAGGCTGTTGAACTCTATCGGTTATCCGTACAACATCACAAGTACATCGATGCCCTTGCGAATGAGGGCGTTAACATCATACCCTACTTCTCTATAGAAATCAGGATAATGCGCACACTCATGCGCTCTGACAATGTCACTGCGTTGTTCTTTTGTCATACCCAGCCTGAACGACTTGGCGATTGCCAAAGCTTCATTCCATGCCCCAATGCTGACGAGCCTCCTGACCGCATCGCTTTTGCTCTCCATATCATCGGCCTCCATGAGCCTGGTAGACCTTGCTCCAGTCGATACCGACGTGTGGCCGGTTCTTCGGATTGTGCCTGTCCAAGGCGTGGTCGATATGGTACGCCCAGTCGAATCGGTCAAACAAGGCTTCTTGCAGCGGGGTCAAAGCAAGCTGGTCGTCAATGATGGAATCGACGCAATCACGCCCCATCCATTTTCCTTTCGATGTGTGCCACGAGAACACCCAGTCAGGGATTTCATCTCCCGGAAGGACACATTCTTCGATGTCAAAACCGTCAAACACCTGAACTGGAATAACCTTCTGGGCTTTTTCATAGTCCCATTCAAAAAACCCTTGTTCATGATCTGTCAGACTTTGCATGAGAAGCGAAATTGCTTTGCCGGGGAAAATCTTTTCTTTCTCCTTCTGGAGCGAGTCAGCTTTTATCAAAGCAAGGATTTCCTCAGTAAGCTCGCCGTCAAATGACACATGACTGATATCAGCCAGCGTACCCCACAGAAAATCGCTATCTGCCTCCATCAGCTCATTGGCGCAATATCCGGCCATTGTAAAATCTTTTCTGAGAATCGCTATATCCAAAGCATTCCCAAGATCATATATGTCATGGCCGTTTCCGCTGCATGTCCCGCTTCCGAAGAAAAAGAAGCTGTCGTTGAGCAATCTGGTGTCAGAGCTATTGACGTACTCTTTGATAGAAGCAATCGGCGCTGGCTCCTCCGAGTGCATGAAGTTGCATCCGAAGTAGTCAGCGTCCTTGTTCTTCCGACACTGGCATAGAATGATTACCGCCATGCTCGTCAGTGTCTTATTCAGTTCTGTGTGCTTGCGGCTCATTTGATACAGTTCCATGATTTTCTTCGTCACAGCGCCGAAGCAATCTTCTGCACTGATGATGAAGAGCTTCCTCCAAAGATAGTTACTGTACTTGTCGATCAGCTCGTTCGCACAGTAGCCCGCTCTCTGGTAGTCCGCTCGTCGAACTGCTTTCTGGATGAGGGAAGCAATCTCAAAGAAATTCTTCCCGCTTTTTGTGGTCATCTGGTATCCCAATTACACCATTCCTTTCGATTACGTTTCTGGAGCATATCCAGTATCGTAATCGTAACACACCTACCACCTAGGTCAAGCTGATTATCGGATTCCAGAAAAATTTTTCGTGTGGCCGCTTAGCGCAGTTCTTCGTGGTTGAGGTAACGCTTTGTGTTGTTATCAAGGTTTCCATCCTTGTCATACCAAGTCTTGCACATACAAGGGCCGGGTCTGTTCGGGTTGCCATTGCTTTCAATGTACAAGTCGCACGAATCCTGTCTTACACAGCTTTCACAATTACAATTCATGTCCATGTTTCCTTTCTAACAAACGAGTCTGCTGAAATCCAGAATGTCTATCGCTCCACGCGAATGGTTGGCTTATTGTGCTTGAAGTCGTAATCGAAATACTTTCCCCACTTATTGCGCATCAGGTTAATTGTGGCAACCTGATCCTCCCGGAGTTTCCCGGAAGCACCGCCTGCAAGCGTATCCGTGGAGCCTTTGGAACAGAAGTACCTTGGCTTCAGGACTATTCGGTTATAGAGAAGTTCCTGAAGCACCACATCAAGGTCGTAGTTGTGTTCGACCTCTTTCAGACATTTGGCCTTGAATTTGTTCCGATTGACCCAGCGAGTAGAGCCGGCTGTTCCCTTAAAAGCGAATGCGCCGTCATAGTTCCAGATAGCCGACGTTGAGTCTACACAGCCAAATCCAACATTCAGGTCGGCCATAAGCTGAGCAAACCTCTCCAGTTCCATCGTGCAGATAGCCGGATCTGTAATGTCCTCAGTCTCATCCAGCCGATAGTAGAAGTGCTTGATATCATCATCCAGAATACAGATGATGTCCTCCGGCGCATTGTCGATAAGCCACTGATTCACTTCGGTGAGGCCGCCGATAAGGTCATCGTCTACTCCCCATACTGTGCAGGGGGAAAGGTCTCTCGCCTTGTAGGCCGTTTCCTCAGACTTGCGGACAACATATGTTCCGTACTCCAAAAGCTTATGTGCGCAGCAGGTTTCAGCTCGACGGTAGCTGGGAATGTAGATGCCGAAAGTCAATTCACTCATTGAAATGGCCTCGCTTCCCCGCCCTCGTCAAAGAATACAGGAAACAGCCGGCGTATGATTCTACAGCCATTCCGCAATTTCGGAATCGGCGGAAGCTCAATTCCAAGCAATCGCAGAACCTGCCAATAGGCCATGTTGTAGCCGCCATACGCAGATAGGCTGATAGTCGCCGTCAGCCTTGCGTTCAGCTCAATAGGTATGGGATTTCCATACTCATCAAAGATGAAATCAAATCCTATATTCCCATCGAGGCCGCACTTTTCTACAAACACCTTGCAGATTGTGATAGCATCTTCGTTCCATTCTAGAACGCTCTCCATTGGGATGCTGTTGTCAATAACGATATTTCTGCGACCGGTTGCGCAAATCACCTTGCCGTGATCGGCCAGCAGGTCAACAGAATATTCATCGCCCGGAAGATACTCCTGAAGTAATACAGGCGTCTGGGACGGCTTGCATTCCAACGTGTCGGCGAATGCGCTGCGATCAACAAATTTGGACGTAGGCTTCTTATTCTCAAACTGGCTGTAGGAGAAAGCATCCGGTCTGATGATGCGGACTCCCCTGCTGCCTGCCTTGTCCGCAAGCTTTGCGCAGATGTTCTTCATTGGATAACCAATGCTTCTTGCAGCATCCATGAATTCCTGGGTAGAGTATATCACCTTGTACTTCGGATGCGGGAGGTTAAGCTCCTCCAGCTTTTCTACGAAAGCAATTTTATCAGAGCCGTACCGCCCTGCGCAATCTGCGGACACAATCGTGCCAATCTCCCTGAATTTCTCCCGCATTGAATACAGCGGTAAGATTTCATTGTCGATTGTAGGGATCAGGACATCAACATGGTGCCTCTTACACAGATCGAGCAGGAGATAAATGTATCCGGGAGCGGTGCTCTTCGGAACCTTGATGTACTGGTCGCAGAGCGGAATAATGAAGGGATCTGGTTCGGATGCAACACCGATAATTTCAAACTCAACATCCTGATTCCGGAGGCAGTCGATGGTATCAGCCATGAAATGCCCGCCACAGCCAGTTATAAGAAGTGTCTTCTTTTCCATGGTCAAATACCTCTCTTAAAAATGCACTGGAATGCTTCAGCCGTGGTATAACCGCCCTGACTTCCGCGAATAGTGGAAAGCGCACGGATGTTCTCAAAGCTTCTTGGATGAGGGCTTTCACGAATCACATTTTCATAGCACTTCAACGCTCTAATCTTTGCACCGATTGCTGAGGCGCTGACTCCTACAAACGTGTTCGGCGTAAAAGGATTTGTGGATGGACTTATACCCCAATCTGTAGAAGACAGAACTTCCATGGTATACAGTGCCTTAAGCGGACAGAAGGCAGGATGATGTTTTCTATCTCTGCCCCGCTGCCAAATCCGGAACGCCTCCATGCAGGATTGAGCTACGACTATGTGGTCTTGGTTATTGTCAGAAGGATGGTGTGTAAACACGCAATCCGGTTGAAACTGCCTAATAGCCTCTTCTGTCTCCTGTACCATTCGCCTATGGTCTTCTAAGTGGAAGTTTCCGTCTTCGTGGTTATATAGATAGCGCTCTGTGATGCCAATTTCCCGATGTGAGTTTTCAAGATCCGTCAGAATCTTGCTCCTGTCATCCTCATATCGGGTCATATCGCAGGTATTCATGATTACCGCACCACATGCGTCGCCCCTTCTGGTCGCGTCGAAGATGAACGCTCCCGCTCCAAGAACCTCATCATCTGGATGGGCAACAACAAATAGATGCCTCATACCAAGACACCTCCCGCCTTCAGAAGCAGTTCCTGCATCTCCTGAACCGTGAGTCTGTGGGCACGGTCACTGGAATACGGAGGAACCGTATCTACTTTCAGTTGCGGCAGGTAGGTGTGCGCATCATAGTTCAGGCCACGGCGGTCAGGGGGAATCCGGAAATAGTTGCCCATGTCACATGCAACCGCCATTTCCTCTGCAGTTGCCAGAACTTCGTGCATCTTTTCGCCATGCCGGTTGCCAATAATCTTCACCTTTGAGCTGGCGTGGTTCAGTTCAATGATTGCATGGGCAAGCGTTTCGATGGTAGCAGCAGGCGCTTTCTGAACAAACAGCTCGCCCTGTCGGCCATGTTCAAATGCGTACAGAACAAGCTCGACAGCATCTTCTATGGTCATCATAAACCGGGTCATCTCCGGTACTGTGACCGTTAAGTCTGCCCCCTCCCGGAGCTGGTTGACAAACAGAGGTATGACGGAGCCTCTGGAGCACATGACGTTGCCGTAGCGGGTACGGCAAATCGTAGTGGTATCCTGGTACAAGCCCTTGCTGACCGCCACCTTTTCCATCATGGCCTTGGAGATTCCCATGGCGTTGATGGGATACGCAGCCTTGTCTGTACTGAGGACAACAACCTTTTTCACATGATTCCTGATTGCAGCATCCAGAACATTTTCAGTTCCAAGTATGTTGGTCTTCACAGCCTCCACCGGATAGAACTCGCAACTGGGCACCTGCTTCAGAGCAGCGGCGTGAAAAATGTAGTCTACACCATCTACAGCAGGCTCAACCGTCCGAATGTCACGGACATCTCCGATGATATAGCGGATCTTGTCAGTCTGGTACTTTCTCCGCATATTGTCCTGTTTCAGCTCATCACGCGAAAATACACGAATTTCTTTGACTTCGGTATCAAGGATTCTGGAAACAAACGCATTGCCGAATGTCCCAGTGCCCCCTGTAACAAGGACGACTTTATTTTCCAGCATTGCGTTTCCTCCAGTAGAATTCGTTGACAATCCCATAGATCTCTTTGATGACTCGTATCTGGTCTGTGGTAGTCATGTTTGTGTCGCTTGGGATGCAGATAGCCCGCTTGAAAAAGTCGATGGAGTTCGGCGTATCCTTCTGAGCCGTAATGAAGTCGCAACCGTCAAAGACAGGCTGTATGTGCAGCGGTGTCCACACACGGCGAGTCTGAATCTGCTGCTTATCCAGCTGCAGGACGAGGTCTTCGACCAGCTCACCGGTATTGTCTTCTGTAACAAGGCAAGACAACCAATAATTGGACACCCTATCATTCGGGACAGGAAGCATCACACACCCGTAAAGCCCATTCAAGCTGCTCTCGTACATGGTGTAGATTTTTCGCTTCATCCGAATCTTGTCATCCAGATTCTCAATCTGAGCGCACAGGATAGCCGCCACCAGATTGCTCATGCGGTAGTTGTATCCGGTCTCGCGGTGTAAATAAACATACGGGTCGCCAATTTTCGCCTGAGTTGCCAAGTGAACAAATCTATCCTTTTCCTCATCAGTAGAGCACAGCACCATGCCGCCGGTAGAACCGGTGACGATCTTGTTCCCATTGAAAGAAAAAACGCCGAACCTTCCAATGGTTCCGGCATAGATGTCATTGCCCTCGGTCTTGTAGAAAGCACCCATAACTTCGGCAGCATCCTCAACGACAGGGACGCTGTGTCTTGCGCAGATGTTGAAAACCTCACGATCTGCTGGACATCCATACAGGTGAGGAACCACAACCGCTTTCGGCGTACCGTATTTCTCAAATGCCATTTCAAGAGCGACGGGATCCATGTTTCTGCTCACATTGTCGCAGTCGATGAACACCGGAATTGCACCTTGGTACACCGCCGGGTTGATGCTGGCAGCAAATGTCATATCTGAGCAAAATACAATATCGCCACGGCCTACACCAAGAGCAATCATTGCAAGATGCAGAGCAGCAGTGCCAGAGGAAACAGCAGCGCATTTCACACCAAGCATTTCGGATACCATAGTTTCGCATCTGGTCACATAAGGGCCGAGAGGAGCAATCCAATTGGACTTCATGGCATCTTCCATGTACTTGTACTCATTGCCAAGCATCTGCGGCGATGCCAGATAGATGCGCTTATTCATCTGCCGGCTCCTCCTTCTTTTCAGAAATCTGATTTGCGATATTCTCATACCACACAGCTCTGGCCGCAATCTTTCTGGTCTTAGCAATCTTGATTTTCTTATCTTCCAGACCAAGCTTGCGGATAAGGTCGTTGTAGTCAAGCTCGCTTCGGCAGCATATCAGGACGAAGTTGTACTTCTCATAGTGGATAAGTTCCATCTCAGGGATAGCCCGTTCCTCCGGAGCCAGCTCCTTCATCTCAAGGCCAAGGTCGAGGTGCAGGTCAGCCTGCCAATCCGCAAGAGCATCCAAGTCCCATTCGCCAGCGTGGGTGTTATCTTTGATATTGATTGCCTTCAGCTGGGATTTTGAGTAACCGATGAGGCGCTTGCAATCAAGCACCGTGTCCGGCCCCCAGATTTTCAGAATGGCCTTCAGCCTTTGGTTGCCGCCGATGATGTTGTCTTGTTCATCAATCAAGAAAATACCGAAGTCACCGTTTTCCTGAAGACTTCTTTCCAGTTCCTCCATCTTGGCCTTTGATATCTTTCTGGGATTGCCGAATCCGGTTTTGACATCGCCGGCTTTCATCTGGCAATATTCGATTCTCTTTGCCATAGTTACCTCCTGTGCAGCGCATAAGCGATGCTTAAAATGCACGAAGCGAGGCTCCCTTTCAGCCCCGCTTCATTTTTTCTTTTGGACAGTCTACATCCTACCAGCTTTATAGCTCAGGTTCAATGAGAAAACATGGGTATCTATGAATTTATATGCGAACATTATGCATTTTTTATTGTATTGAACATACAGCTATCTGTTTTGGCGTCGTAGTCGCATTTTCCGCCGCCGTCTCTGTGAAGACATTCATCGCAGAGCATGAGCCGTTTTCCGCAGTGAGGACAGAATGCTTTATAGCCGTCCTCGTGTACGTTCCATAGCATAGTGACCTCAGATTCACAGTTTGGGCAAACCTCGGTGACTTCGTATCTCATATATAGTCCTCCTCACATCTCAATATCGCATTACTTCCATTCCGGCCAAAAGTTTTTGAGTATTTGTCCGGAGCTCCCGTAAATGAAGACGTTGCTACGAATTGTGGCGTTACCTACCAATCGAAGGTTGTAAGTTCCTCAATTATTTCCGCATCTCGATCAAGGCAAAGCCAGTCACAGCCATTTTTAATTGCAAGGCAAATTAAATTCCACAAGTCGTCCGGGATACGCCATACAGACATGCTGTCTATATTACCGAGGTAAATCCACCAGCCATATCCATCTTTTTCATAGACCGACAGCATCATCTCATTGAGTTCCACCTCATGTTGAATCTTAGCTGCAGTTTCCTCCGAGATATGCGCCGTAGAGATTTCAAAGCATTTCGTAATCATTTTCCTAGTGCTCCTCTCCATGTTTTCCCCAAAATCTATAAATACGGTCAGTCACTTCATCCGGTAACGGAATCATCAGCCTGCAGAATGGACATTTTACAAGTGTTACTGCCTTCGATGACTCCCCACACTGAACAGCCTCTACTTCGTTAAGTAAGCTGTAACTGAACAAGCACCCGCATCTAGGGCATTCCTGCTCTGCTACGATGTCTTTCCCCTGCCTTAAAACTCTCATTTTTCTCCCTCCAATACAAATCCGTTTCAGTCTGTGTATGCGATATACTTGAATTTTCCGTCGTGAAAGTATTCGAATCTTCCGCCAAAGGAACCCATTACCCTATGCTCAACATCCTCCTTCGTCGCCCATTCAGGATAAACGCCCTCACAAATTTGGCTGAATGCCGTGTGCTGCTTGACTCTGTAATCAATCCTTGAGTTATCCAGTTTTCGGGGCCTATCAAACCTTTGTAGGATGAATGCGCCAAATTCCGGGGTGGTTACGGGCAGATACCGGTACTCAGGCTCATCTGGCTGATAGCCGCACACATCACATTCCAGCCGATTGTTCTCACAGGCACCGCAGGGAGCACTGATGTGGCAAGTGCAATTTTCTACATCAGGGTAATGGAATGACCCTTTGTTACATTTTGGGCATTTATCGCCATCTTCAAAGAATCCAGCGTACATCAGGTCATCTACCCTTTTCCTTAACTTCCTCAAGCCATTCCGAAATGGATGGGCCAATGGGACTGAATTCAGCTTCACATGCGCACTCGTCTCCAAAGAACCGAATTATTCCATCCTCGGAGTACATAACTCGAAACTTTTTGCCACATGCCGTGCATTCCTGTTCGACCACTTCGCATTTCGTGCCTTCCGGCATTTCAAGGAAGATCCTCTGAATTTTTTTGAACTTTTTATCGGTATGCAGTCTCACCTTTGGTGTCCTTCCATCATTCAGGACTTCATTGACGGAAATAATCAATCGCCGCTCATTTCTGATTTTATTTGCTGCGTACACGAGCAAATCTTCCAATCCATCGCACTCAACAAACTCGACCAAGTCTCCTTCGTAACGTACTCGGTAAAGCCTGCCTTCAATAAGTCGTGTCATCTAGCATCCGATGTCCTTTCTCTAAAGTCATTCACCTGGTCAACCGCTCTGATGATGTAGTACATTGTCTTGCCTTCTGGGTACGTGACCATCAGAACGGAATTTCCGCAGTAATCGTACCTTGCGTACTCCGATCCGGGATATAGACTCAGGTAGCTATCATCAGAAAACGCCAAATCTTTGCCTTCACCAGCGCAACTTCTGAGATCAATAAAGGTGTCTGGCTGAAATAGGTCTTCCAATTTGCAGTAGACCTCATCTTCCAGAAGACGTCTCCTTGTGACACCAGCAAAGTATGTCAGGCTGCTGGTCATCGTTTTGAAGAACTCTTTTTTTGTAATCTTCATAGCCTCATCTAACCTCCTTTGTGAGATCATTCGGGTCGCAGATGATATAGATTTCAATCAGCCCATCACCTGCCGCAAAGTCATGGACTATCTTGCCCATACACATTGATGCCTTTCTGCTGCATCTCGTAAAATTGCTGAACAAAAAAGCTGTGGGATTGCTATTTGCGAATACCCTGTACTCTCCGTTATAGATGTTCAGCAAATCTCCCAAAGTGGTTTTACGCATCTTTCTTCCCTCCGACGACAGATTCCATAAAACGTTCATTTCAGCGTACCGTTTTGCGTTTTTCAACGTAGTGCATTCGGAAACTACTTTGATTGATCTTGGATATCCTTTTTCTCCGGTCTCGACATTCCATAGACCATGCGAATTTAGGGTCAGCCAGCAGAAGCAAGATTTTCCGTTTTCGTCCATGTACTCTCTTGCGAAACAAGTGTGTTCGCCATTCATATCATCCATTTCTTCTATCGGATTCCAGCTTACGTTCATATTTTCCACTCCTTTTGTACCTTTCAGGCAGCCAAAATCGGCTGCACCTGAGATGCACCGAAGAAGCTCGCCTTGTAGATCTCGCCGTCGCCCTTGCTTGCGTAGATGAGTGTCGCACCGAACAATGCCTTGCTCCCATGTACGACCATATAACCCAGCTTCTTCCATCCATACCATGTGTTGACTTCCTCGGTCACACCAGCTTCATAGGCAGCCAGCTTAATTCTGGCGTCATTGATAGGCTGAACTCTCACAGCCCTCCACGCACGGCGGAGGCATTCACCGAATTTCAGTCCGGAATACTTGCGATAGATTTCCCAAGCCTTTTTCATAATGCTGCGCAAATCGAACTTTTTCATATCCATTTCTTCCTTTTTCATAGACTTCTTGGCTTTTTCTTGTTGTTTTCCGATGCTCGTATCGTAAACTACCTATAACCTATGTCAAGCAGAATTTCGGATAGTTGAAAAATTTTTTTGCAATCCTCATATATGTAACGGCAGCTCCACATGCAGAGCTGCCGCCAATGTCAAACAAGAAAACACATATCAGAAGAGGGAGTCCGCAACGGCGTGTGCATGTCCACGGCGATGCGGTGGAGCCGGATACAGGGTTTGAACCTGCGACATCCTGAGTACAAAACAGGCGCTCTTCCAACTGAGCTAATCCGGCGTTTAGTGACGGCGATAACCACTCGCCGTCTGTGCGCTCCCCTGCACTATTTGGTAGTTCAGCCACGTCGCAACTCCCAGTTCTCTTGTGCGCACTTCCCAGGCTGCGACGACATTTTATTTTTTCCTTCTGTTCTTTACAATCTCCCGTCTGGAGCTACGCCACATCATGAGGAGCATTTCAGCAAGTGGTTTTTGTCTATCTTTTCTATTTGCTTTCTTTACAACCCTCAATTCATTGGAGTCACAGGAGATATCATCAGACGTAGGACACATGACACCTACATTGTACGGAACGAGTCGCTTCACCGACTCATACGTTTCTTCTAACATGACATAGTAGTTGTAGTCCCCAATGAGGTTATGCCCATTCTTCGAATGGAAATCCGCTACAGACGACTTTACCTCATAGCAGTAGATGTTCCCTTTTTCTATCCCGGAAACGCTGTTGTTAATCGGCTCGAAGTGCATGTAGTCTACTCTAACAGCATCAGGAGAAGCGTAGTCGAAGGTCACTTCTTTTGCCCAGTAAATGCGTGGGTCGTTGTGAGGGTCTATATATCTTTCGAGAAGATCGGACAATAACTTCGTTGTTGATGGACGGTTCATATTAACGCCTCTAATTCATCAAGCATTTTCTCAATTTCAGCAATGGAAAGCAGATCAGGCAAAGGCCGGCTCGTGTAAACAGAAGCGCCAATTGAGTGCTCAATGTCAACATAGTCATTTGGCGAGCACACGAGCGGAGTATTCAGCATAGCAAACCGGTGCAATCTCTCCATCCGCTCAATGATTCGCTGGCTATATGGATTGTCGATATAGTCGGCGATATCGATGTCCATTTTCTGAATCTTCACAACGGGAATGGCCTCGGTTTTTCTGCTTCTTCTCCGGTATTCGTCCATAACTTCCTTTGCCATGCTGGAGTCCATTCCGCTCATTCAGCGTCCTCCTTTAACCCGTTTTGGATGTCGAAACCGCCGATTTTTCCGAGGTCGTGTCCGCGGCGCATGAGTGTGATTACGCAGGGGTCAAACTTTCTACATTTCACGCCAGCCGAATCAAGCATTTTCTTGGCGGCAAGTGTAGCCATAGAATCAGAATACTTATCAGAATTATAGATAATCTCCTTGATTCCGATCTGGATGATAGCCTTGGCGCACTCATTGCATGGAAACAATGTAACGTACACTCGGCTGCCTCTGACATCCCGCCCGCCTGCATTCAGAATCGCATTGAGTTCAGCATGAACCACAAATGGATACTTGGTATCCTCCCCGGTTCGTTCCCAAGGGTATTCATCATCCGAACAGCCCTTTGGCATACCATTGTAGCCAGTTGAGACAATGATGTTGTCATCATTAACGATGCAAGCCCCAACCTGAGTATTGGGATCTTTGCTGCGCATTGCGGCCAATGTTGCGATTCCCATAAAGTATTCATCCCAGCTGATGTAATTGGTTCGCTTCATTTCCAGCACTCCCTCACAGCAAAAAATCTGGATGTTCATTCATAAATGGTTTTACAATTTCATCAACGGCTTGAGCCGCTAGACTTTTCGAGGGGAAATAAACTAGTCCGACTGCTTTACCCATTTGATTCCACGAGATATCGAAGTCATCGCGGTAACGGTTAAAGGATATAAACCAATGTATATTTTGGCCGTCCCACGGATTATCCGCTTCTCCATTTTCCATCGAAAACCGCCAAAGGAGTCGGTTTAAGGTTTCATGAAGCGCCCGTTGCTTCATCAATCCCTCGTCTGTGCAGTAGTTAGCAATAGAAAAAGCATTATTGTCGCATATCATATAACCATCAAATGTCTGCTTAACCATTCCTGTAGCGCCAATATAGCAATATCGGCGATTTAGCTGCCTATCAAACGAGCTTTTCTTTACTTCCTTTGGGTTATCAACATCTTTCAGCATCTTAACCTGTTCGTCCGTCAAAGGGATCTTCTTACCATCGAGCATAATGTAATTGTCCATAGCTATCCTCCGTATGTTTTTTATGGCGGCGCAGGAGGGATTCGAACCCCCGTGGGCTATACGCCCTCAACAGTTTTCAAGACTGCGCCTTTATGACCGCTTAGGTACTGCGCCATATGGCTGAGCGGGCCGGACTCGAACCGGCAATTACGGGGACCAAAATCCCGTGCCTTACCTGTTTGGCAACCGCTCAATATCATGTGTTATCCCATCAGCGGTTCAGACTTATCCTCCCAATTCGAGCAGAAAATGCCCGTCCCGTTCCATCTGTTGCATCTGGAACCATCTCCACAGCAGCATCCGCAGCAGTGTCTGATGAAGTTTTCTTCGTCCGACAACTTATCATCATAAAGCTCGAACCACCCGCAAACGGTGTTGTGGATGCATGTATCGCAGCATGTTAAGTGCGATTCTCTTGTTTCATCCATCTAAATGCTGCCTCTTTGTACACATCAACGCAAAAAGCAATCGCCCTTTCCATCCCAGTTCGCTGATAGTACCATGTGCGAAGTATGTTCTTCGCCTCGTTGAATCGAACTTTGCCGGTAATCTCAATGTCATCAGCATAGGAGATCATCTCCTTCAACTGAGCATCGGAGAGCTTTTGAACCCACAATGGTCTTCTCATTTACTTTCCTCCTATCTCAAATGTAGCTCCGTAGCAGGCTATCAGTTCCAGAACTTTTTCAAAAATCTCGATGTTAGAAGCTGAATGGATTTCATTGTAACTCCACCCAGCTACAATTAACATTTTCCTAGCCACAGGAATGTCTATCTTGATGTGAACATCTCTCTCCATATTGCAATTCTCCTCATTTCTCGACTCCTTGGTATTTATATGCTTTGCCGAACACAGCCCAGACCAATTTGTACAACTTTGGCTCATACTTGCTTATAACTCGTAGTTCATCTGCTACATTTCTTCCGAACGGACATCCTACGCATCCGGTTCGCTTGAGTCCATAAACTGTGTAACAGTCTGAATGGACAATGTTTTCCTCTTCAACGTAGTATTGTTTTGTTTCATCATCCCAAAACCAGAGTGGCATGTAATGATCGAGGCCATTAGATTTTGTCTCGAAACAGTTCGAGTGCCTGCCAGCTCTAGCGCCACCTTCAGACTTTCTTTCTCCGGTAATGAGCAGGTCACAATTGACTCTCTTTTGATAATCCGCTAACGGTCTCTTTTTACTGCAAGTACAGCACATTGCAGACACCCGAAAAGAAAGTTTTTCTCCCGTAAGTTTCTCCTTGAGGCCCTTGTTCCAGCTTATGTTGAATCGAGACTTGTCCCCCCAGTCATTGCACCACCATCGAAGCGCAGCTCTTGTGCCTGGATATTTTTCGCATAAAGCATCCACTGTTCCATCCTCAAATTGAAACCCATGCTTCTGCAATCTTTGAATATAATCTGACACCTGCTTCGATTTTAGCGGGACGCCATATTTTCTTACAGCGGCAGGAATCGGAGTTCCTTTGACTCGGACAATCTGAATACCATACCTCTGCTCTATGTAAGCAAGGTGTTCCTTCGTGGCTTGATATTCAATCCCAGTGTCAGCAAAAACAAAATGAATCTTTGGCAGCTGGTCTCTGAAGTGAGTGCAGATCATATGCACAATTAGATCAGAATCTCCCCCCCAGATACACTTACGCATACATGCTCGTGACTAGAGAGATAGAATCTCATCTTCCCAAGGGTATTATTTATTCGCGCGTAATCAATCATTTTCTGTGTCCTCCATCTTGCGAATATATGAAGTTTCTTCCCACAGTATCCTCCCAGCAGAAATCACGCATTTCGCTACTTTCCGGCCTAAAGCATACGCTTTGCCAGAACCACTCCGTCTATCCATTCAACAGGTTGCCATCGCCTCGCAAGGATACGGATTTCTGTCTGGGGGAACACCACGGAACTTTTCAGCCCTGCGCCTCTGCATAGATCGCATCCGTTCGTACTATTAAAAGCCGGGGCCAGCCCACAATATTATTTTGTCCTTGATGCGTGATGCAGCACGGCACCAGAAAGCTCGTTTCCGTATATATCATTTCAACGGTGCGTGAGCCATCCGCATGGTGGCCTTATTGGGGATCGAACCCACATCCTCCCGGTTATGAGCCGGGTGCTCTACCAGTTGAGCTATGAGGCCGTGGAACCATTTTCGTGAGGTCACGAAAATGGTCTGTCAGCTGAACAGCAGTACACAATAAAACTTTCTTGTCCGCTCTCCCGATCCTCCGAAAAGAGCGTACACACAGTCGAAGTCATCGTCCATGTGATTGCCAAAGTATCTCAGGCCATTTTCTGAAGCCGAACAAATATGATCGAGTTCTGTCCAGCTCACGACCTCAGCCTTGTTTTCAATCGGAGTTCTGTAGAATTGTTTTCTCATGGCATTTGCCTCCTTCCTTTATAGAATCCGGCTGGTCCTGGGTTTCTCCGGGGACGATTTTGTATCGTCGGCAGCTTTACCACCAGCCGGTATGACCATCCTTGAGAATGGAATTGAACCATCCTTCTGCACGTCACTGGAACCGCGCTCGCCTCTCCTGATACCGCCAGAAGGTTCCCCGGCCAAGGCACACATTCGCATTTATCAGACAGCTACAAAAGTCGTATAGCATAGTCTTACCAGTGCGTTCATTAGATCCGTCGCATGGTAGGGTTTAGCTGTGGACTTCTCAAGGATAGCAAGCGCGAGGTTTGCAATCGCCTCCGAATCTACATTCGCCGGGTTCCCGATATCATCAGTTATTTCCCCGACCAACTTGTCAAATTCTTCTCTGCTTCCCTTGGTGAATAACTCATTCTCATTGCAGAAACACCGGAGGTGTTCTGGAATAATCACGCGCTGTTCTACGTACATCATTTCTGGCGTCTCCTTTCAGAACACAGCCCCACGGCGAAAATCGACGTTCCAGCCAATCGGTTTTGCTCTTCTTTCTTCAATAGCCATTCGAGTCTTTCCAACAGGCTTCTGAACGACATACGTGCGATTGTCAGAGCTTACAAGGATCATGCCATCAAGCATCTTCTTTCCGCCCTGGTCAACGGGGAACAGCGAAAGGATTTTCTGCTCATCCTGGTCAATTTCCACGTTGATTTCAGAGAGATCGAGTACAACAGCTTCACTGTAATTCATGTAATCACTCAACTTTCTTTACAGGTTTGTGTGTTATTTTCGATGCTCGTATCGTAGCAGACCTAACTCCTAGGTCAATATGTTTTTCGGATTTTTGAAAATATTTTTTCAAATACACCTGTCCATGTATAAATTCCATATTGGTAATTGCAAACCAGTCTATATCGATTAGATGTGTCACCATATATGGTTTATTGCCTCAGCAGACCATAATTTCTCCTATTCAGGGAATTCCATCATAAGATCAGCAAGCCTCGCAAGAGCCTCACCATGTATGTAGAACACCCTTCTCAAATATGACTCCTCTCTGTCATTGAAGTCCATTTTCCTGCCGAAGATGGAACTGTTGACTTCTTCCCAATCCATGGAATAGAAGTACCGCATTTCTATAACAGAGACCTGATTGGCCTTTTTTATCTTGGACAACAGCTTCTCAAAGTAGTGCCGCTCATTGTCTCTTTGCTCTATTTGGTCTTTTACCTTTGCCTTCAGTTCATCGAGCTTAGCAATCTTATCTGTAAACCTGTCGGGGCTGGATGGTGTTCCAGACCTTGGCATATCAGAGAAGGCCGGAGATCCGATTCCGGCCAGCTGTGCCTCGGCCCTCTCTTGCAGCTCGATCAGGTTATCTATGTACTTGTCGGACTCTCTGTAAGCAATAAGCCTTTGTTTAACGTATGCTACATCAATCTGCGTTTTCTCCATCTCAGCTGTGCCACCTCTCATTTTATTCTTCTGATCGGTGGCACCGCCAAGCGGCGTCCCGATTAAATTTTCCCGGTGCTCCCGAAACCTCCACGGTCAGGATTTCCTAAAAATTCAACAGGTTCAAACTGAACACACTCTGCTTTCTTCACAAGCCGGAACTGACATATTCTGGTTCCAGCCGGTATGGTCGTGCGCCGAATTGCTACAGCAGGAAATCCCCAGATGTCTCCGTCACCGCAGTAAGTGTTTTCGATGATGCCGATGCTGTTCGCCATGATGACGCCCCAGTTCTTGCAGGTACTGGACCTTGGGGCAATCTCTGCGTAATAGCCTTCCGGCAGCTGCATGGATACGCCAAGCGAAATCACTTTGAACTCAAGCGGCTCAAGATCTGCTTCCTCAGCAGTTCTGAGGTCAATCCATTCTCCGTGCGATTCCGGGACTGGATTTCCGTGCGTATTGATTTTGATTATCATATTGTCCCCCTGTATCTCTCTATAAGCCTTAGAACGTTGGAGTTTCTGCTTTTTGATTGTGAGGTAGGTGCGGATTTTCATCCGTCCTACCTCATGTGGTAAGCCTGTGGTGCCGCTCTTAATCAGAACGGAAGCTGAGCGTCTTCGTCCTCGATTGTCTCATAATTGTTTTCGGAAGGATTATCGACATACTGAGCGCTGTCTGTATCACCAGACTCATTGGATTTCTTGCTGTCACCAAAGTACACGTTTGCGACCTTGACTTCAACCGTCTGGCGTCTCTCTCCTTCCTTGGTGGTATAGCCCCTCTGCCTCAGCTTTCCATGGACAACAATCATTCTCCCTTTTGCAAAGAACTTCTCAATGAACTCAGCAGTGCTTCTCCACGCAACGCAGTCGAAGAAATCGGTTTCAGGTCTTTCGGCATCCTTTGCTTTTGTGTCGCGCTCGACCGCAATCCTGAATGATGTTACGGCAACACCGCTTTCGGTTCTCCGGAGTTCGGGATCTTTCGTCAGCCGGCCCATCAGATTCACTTCATTGAGCACGTTTACTCCTCCTTGTCTTCTTCAGGGGAATCATAGCCGTAATCATCATCAAATTCGGTGAATTGACCGTCTGCGCTGCCACTCTTTTCTTCCTCGGCAATGGTGTTCCCATCAGGAATCTCATAGGATGCGCCTTCCGGAACCTTCATGATAAAGATGGTTTCATCACAGGTCGTGCAGTCGATGGCAATGCCGGAGATGTACTTGCTGTCTTCGGAGAACATATAGCAGAACAGCTGATCTCCGACGTGCTTTGCTGCAATCTCGGGGTCAATTTTGAAGGGGTTCCCATCCTCGCACCCAGAAGAAAGGACAACCTCATCGGTATCGGCTGTACGTACTGTGTACACGCCGTCAGTTTCGACGATGACGAGGTTCCGCTCAGTAAACCCGATCATCACGTTAAAAGCATCTTCGCCCTTGGCGTCGTGTGCATCATGGTCTTCATCGTCCTGCGTAGGCTCCGGGAGCCCTTTGACATCGGTGATATCATCGTCGCAGGTCTCATACCCATCGTCGAAGATGCTGGTCTGACCATCATCAACACGGCGGAGCACAAACTTCTCGGCATCGTCATCCCATTCCAGAACCATTTCACCGGCCAACTGACCGGTGGCTTTGTCCTTAATCTGGAGGACAGAGTTGACCTGATGCTTGAAAGAAGGCTTGTTGTAATCTCTGTTCACGCCGTCGATATTGACAATGCCCTTTGTAATGGCAATATCCAGCTTCAGGGTGATGGTCGCATCGCTTGCGCCCTTCATCTGCATATTGCCGATGGTTCTGTTCAGAACATCGTCGAAGTCCTTCTTCAGTGCAGAGAAGGTATCCTCATTCAGGCTAAGAATCATCTCGTTTGCTTTGCTCATAATTTACTTCCTTTCTCGTTTTACAGTGTTTGCTCCCGAATATATTTATTCCTACAGCTTTCGCTGCAAAAATCAGCCCATTGGTCATTCACCTTTGTGAATATCCAGCCCCGCTTCCTGTGAAGGGCATCACGCTGACCTTTGGCGTTTTTTGCACTGTCTTCATCGTCAAAGCGGAACTTTACAGTCTTGCCGCAGCAGTCACACCAGAACTCTGCGTCTCCCTCCCACCAGCCATCGAAGTAAAGCTCTCTACCCATCGGCAGGCACCTCACGTACAGGAGCTGACTCTTGAATTGTGATGACCAGCCTTGGCCGGAGTGAGTAGAACTTCCGGAACTGGAAGTCAACTACCTGAGCATCATCGTGGTAAGCAAGCTTATTGAGAGCGTCCATAGCAATTTTTGCTACGTTATCTGCATCCGGTTTTTTTATCGGCCTGAGTAGATGAGCAGCCATCATGGCCTTCTTTTTCTTACTGGCGCTTTCGGGTATGCTGTAGTACCCGACGATTCTCACATCAAGAGGAACATCTTTTTCAAATGGATGCCTGCCGCACTGCTGTATGTAGTACAGCTGAATCAGGTTTTCATACGAAGCGGTGGCTTCTGGCGTAGTCGCTCTTCCATTGGAAAACCTAGGTCTTCCCTTCCCTTTGGGTTCTCCAGGGATGGTAAATTTAACCTTCATCCTGTGTTTCGTCTCCTATCTGAGCATCTTGGAACTCGCAGTTCTCAATCTGCTCACACTTGACGTAATACTCATACGTCTTCTTGTTCCTTTTCTTTGCCGGCTCAACTCTGTACCCGTTTCGGTACAGGATCGTAGCAACAATGTCCCGGTCTTCCTTCCGGTCGATCTTCAGGTAAATAGGTTCTGCCATTTAGTCATCCTCCAATAACTTTGCCATTGCGTCCCACGACCTTGCAGCCGCTTTTTTTCTCCAGCTGGGTCCAACGAACTGCATTGGATAACAGCCTTCAAAGAGTCTGTCATAGATTCTCCGGTATCGAAGATCTGCCTCCTCTTTCATCTGATTCATCGTCACATTGGTTGTGACAATCATGGGGCGTTTTCTTCGGTATCTGCTGTCGATGATGTTGTAGACTTTTTCGAGTGCCGTGTCAGTGCTTCTCTCTGTTCCAAGGTCATCAAAGATAACCAGATCAGCAGCATTCAGCTGGTTGATAAGCCGTTCACTGATTGACCTGTCGGCATCCATTGCGGCAATAAGCTTGACAAACGATGTCATGACTACTGGGTGCATTTGATCCAGCAAAGCGTTTGCAATGCAAGCAGCCGCAAAGGATTTTCCTGTTCCAACATCTCCCCAGAACAAAAGCCCTTGATTGTTTTCCATCATCTGGTCGAACTTCTCGACGTATCGCCTGCAAAGCTTCAGGTTCTTTGCATTGTACTTAGTCTCCTCGAATGTACCGAATCTGGATTCCTTCATTCGCTCATCCATCAAACTGACAGCCCTGAGTTTTTCGATTTTCTCAAAGTCTTTCTTTCTCTGTTCTTCAGCTTTCTCCCGCTCCTCTTCCGCCTTGTCACAGTCGCATAAAAAGCCCATCTTAACCCGAACGGTATTGTCAGGATTCTCTTCCGTAGGCAATGAGAACTCTTTGAATCCTTGTCGGGCTTTTCCGCAGGTTCCACAGTAGATAATACCGTCAACCTCGTAGTCTCCAGGTCTTGGCTCCTGCCTATCAAGGGATGTCTGCGCGATCTTCTGAATCAGTGTCAAAAATCCATAGTCCATCTTCATTCGTCCTTATATTCGGCAAAGGGGTTAGACCCACTCGAAGTCTGCGGATCAGCCTCCTTTTTCTTTGGCAAGAAGTCCGTGAATGGTGTATTCTCAGACAAGAACGTCTTGGCGTGTTTGATGTACTGCATTTCCGTGCGTTGCCGATTCACTACATAGGCGTAGTTCTTGGCAGCTCGCAGCAAGTCGATTTCAGACCACCCGTCTTTCAAACGAGCATTATATTTTTTATACGCTTCAGCCTTCCCTTCCTTTTTCGGATATGCATTCCAGAACTCTTCAAACGTAGGTTTGTACGTTCCAGCTGCTTTCTTCTTCGGAAGATCACCAGAAAATCCGCCGTTCGGAGTCTTCGCCGTGCTCTGCGGATTTTCCTCTGGATTTTCCGCAGGAATTTCCTTTGGAAAATCCTGTTCCTTTCCCAACGAGCCGCTTTCTGAAGTCTGACTCTCCTTTTTGGCCGTATTCTTTTCGTTTCGCGCCCGTGCTTTTCTCTCTACATCCTTTTCTCTGCGGTCGATTGCTTTGTACCACTGAGCTTGCCATACATCCCAATCATGCAGTCGAAACGAGCCGTCTTCCTCTTTATCTATCCAGCCAGTATCAAACAGAGCTTGTACCACCTTCTCCATATCGAGATGGCATCCAGTTCCGACACCATACAGTTCCCTCACGATATCCTCGGAGTCAACGAATGGTATCTTCCCTGTTTTGTCAGCATTGTTCAAACCCCAGAACCACAAGAAAACAAGGATTCCAGTCGCCTCGAACTTGGAACAGTTCAAAGCCTTAAACAGCTTCCTAAGCTTTGAGCCATTGATGCTGTCATGTACGCTAATCCATGGCATCAATACCACCTCCCTCTTTGCAGACGTAGACCTCAACGCCAGTTGCTTTTTGGACAGCCTCCTGAATTCGCCTCTTGTTACCGTGGTCATTACTCATGTGGCAAATATATATTTGCCGCAATCTGCTCAGGTCATTTGATTTCAGAAAAGCCAAAAAGTTCTCCAAGCTCATATGGCTTCGGAACAGACGCTTTGCTCTTTCTGTTGGGGTCTCACCATTGTTGACCTTCTCCCACACAGACTCATGGTCATAGTTGACTTCCCCGATTATATGTGTAAGTCCAGAGAAACGGTATCGAACGAAAAAGCTGTCCGTAACGTACAAGATTTTGTCTCCGGTTGATCTGGAATGAAGCAAATACCCAACCGGCTCTGGGGTATCATGCTCAGTCCGGAATGGGAGAATATCAAATGTTCCTACAAGGAACACTGTGTATTCATCATCTCCGACGCGGTTAAGAGAATGCAGTCGCCGGCAGTCTTGAATCCCAAGCTCATTCATCTCGCCTTCAGGCATCCAGACATCAACGCATTTTCTCAGCAGGTCTTTTACCGCCTTGCTGTGATCTCCGTGACTGTGTGTCACAAGGCATCCGGCAATTCTGGAAAGATTAAAGTCGCAGCCTATCTGTATCCGCTTGATTGAGATTCCAGCGTCCAGCAGCAGATCGGTGCTTCCGTCAGAAATCATATAGCAATTACCGGAGCTGCCGGACGCAAGAACCTTAATATCCATCAGAAATCAGGGCCTCCATCCTGACTCCGTTCTACATTGTCAACAGCACCTGTCGGAACGCCGATCACCTCGCCGGTGGATTTGTCCACATTGGGCATCCGAATTCCGGGATTCGCGTCATGGAGAGCAGCAGGCTTTACCGGAGCTGTGTCAATGATCCTTCCATTCGCTTGGGCTTCCGCGTCTGCCTGAGCCTCCATCTCAGCAATTTTGGCTTCTCGCATCTTCATGTACTGGTAGTTATCATCGATTTTCTGAGGGTCAAGCAAGATATGCTTTGGGCTGAAGACCTCTCGAACAATCGTCTTGTAGACCATCTCATCGAGCCAGCCTTCGACTTCCTTTTCAACTTTCTTTCCGCTTTCCCAAACGGTAGTCTTTCCTCCCCAGAAATTCGCAGAAGCGTATTCCGGCTTTCTCTTGTTGACATCCTTCATCGTCATGATGATAAGCTTATTCTTGGTCTGGTCATCAAACTCAATATAGCCGAAACCTCCGCGAATCTCACCACGGTCAAACGGGTCATTGATAGCAAATTCATAGGACTCGATGGGCTGCCCATGCGACTTTTTTATCGGTCTGAACGTGTCATTGGAATAAACAAGTTCAATCGTGACAGAAACAGGCTTGTCCAGTGCATACTTTTCGGAAATAAACCGGATACCGTTGTATCCTTTCATTAGGTTTACATCATACTTTCTTGTCTTGTTGTTCTTGAAAGGAATCGGGGTGAGATGGTTGTCCTGCATCATATCCAGACCCATCCGGGCGTAGTGAACGACATCTGTTGCCAGATCCTGCAGGTTGACATTCTGCCAATTTACCTCCAGATCATTGTTGTACTTTGGATCCTTATTGGCTGCGTTCTTCCGGATACGATCTTCCTCTGCCTTCTTTAGCGCCCGGTCAATTGCGATGAAGTAGCCCTGAATCAGCTTCTTCTGGTAGTCCGTGAGACTCGGCGCTCCAACGCCGGTTCCGAATTCCTTCATAACCATCGCCGTGAAGCGTTCGCTCTGATTGAGCTGGACGGGCTTTTGCTCGGTCAACTGGGTTTGTTCATTGTTTTCAGCACTCGCCATTATTTTTACCTCCATATATTGACACGGCCAGATGACATCAGGCCGGGTGTCTTATCTTAGACTTCCAATCTCAGCACTTTGTCAGGCTCTGAAACTACCAAGCGAATCATCTGCGTGTTCGTCTTTGCAAGTCTGGTAATGCTCTCTGCGTTGTCAACCATAACCGGAAGCTTTACGCCCCAATGTTCAGACAACGTGTCAATGATTTCCAGTCCAGCATTGATCCTCGCAGCATTGTTTGCAACGGAGTACGGAACAAGCCGACCATCGTCGGTCGGAACCATGACATCGCAGCCTTCCTTCAAGCCGCCGTTCTGCTGAACCTCAAACAGTCTGAACCGAACTCTCCGGAACTTCAGGTTAATACGCTCCGTGAGCATATCGACCTTTGCCCGCATAAAAAGATCGCACAGATATAACCCTCGCTCAGTCTTTCCGTACTCATCAGACAATCTCGCCTCGGCCTCTTCCAGTTCTGCGACCCTCTTTTTCTGTGCTTCAGCAAGGGCAATCTTAACGCGCATTTCCTCATAACAGCTCAGCTGCTTCTTTTCGGCTTCAATCTTTCCTTCCATCTCAGCAGAAGCATCTTCCTCACATTTCCCGATGTCCAAAAGCTTTTCTTTTAACTGAGCCAGCTCATTTTGGAGCAATCCGTACTCGTTGGTGTGTTCATACGTGGGATCTGTTCCAATTGCACTTCTCGCTTCTTCAAGCTCTTTCTCAGCAGCGGTGATTGCAAGTAGCGCAGAAGCAGCTTTTGCTTCGCTTTTCTGAAGCTCATCTCTCAGCTTCTCGATCATGTCTTTGGAAGCCTCGGTCTTTCCTCTCATGTTTAGCTGCGCCAATCTCCGGCTCTTGGAAAGATTGAAGTCCGAAACGATTTTCTCAATCTTGTCGGCAGGAAGCTCCCTGCCGCACGTCGGACAAACCCTTGCAGAATCAGAAAGCGACTCAGCATTCACTTGCTTCCATTCTTTCAGGATATTCTCTCTGGTCGCAGTCATATCTTCGAGCATTTTCCGCTTCTGGACTTTCTCAAACTCGACGCGAGTCGATTCCGTTCTACAGGCGTAGACCTTTCTCTCAGCGTCCATGACCTTAGCGTTGAGCGAAGCGTTCCGCTCTCTCTGCATCTTCGTGAAATCCAGTCTTCCATCGGCAATCCTCAGCTCAACATCCGCAATTTTCTTCCGGATGTCAGAGCCACCGCTGCCGCCGGATTCCATAGCCGCTTTTTCCTTCAGCAGTTCACTGATTCTATGATTGCTGTTTTCAATGGCAGCGTTGACAGTATCCGCATCTACCGCACCAACATCCGGGATTGCCTTTTCGGCTTCTTCGATTCTCCCGGGAATACCCTCAATCTGCTTGTTTAAGTCCCGCATTCGAGCCGATGCAATCTTTTTGTATTCGTCGATTCCGTACATCCTGTCACATGTTCCGGGAATCAACAGATACTTCGGAAGATCGCTCAGTTCGGCAGAGCTGTTGATAATTTCTTGGTCAGAAATATCACCGCACACCTCAAGCAATATCTGCCGGCGAGTCTGCCACTTCAACTGCTCTGCAAAATAGTCTGGCATCGTCAGCATCTTGGGCTTCTCGGCATCACCGCCGCACAAACTAAGTACAGTGCTGGTATAATCCCGTTCCTTGACGGGGACACCATCCACGAAGTAGTCTACCGTGTGCCCATCCCTCTCCTCGTAGGCGCTCCCCTTCTTTTTTTTGTAGACCTCATGGTATGACTTCTGGAACGTAATAATCTGGCCGGATTCTTGCTGGAACGATGCTGTGACTCCATGATTCAGGTGGTGAAGGTCTTCTCCATCAACGCCCTTTGTCTTCGGGCTAAAATCCTTTACGCCTGTACTGGCCTTATCGAACAAAAGCCACGTAAGAGCATTGAACACGGTAGTCTTTCCGGTTCCATTGTCTCCGTAAATCGAACCGGAGCATCCGCCAGGGAATTCCAGGCTCAGTGTTTTGACCCCTTGGAAGTTTTCAAGCTTCATGGACAGCAATCTCATTTTTTCTTCATCCTTTCATACTTCTTGGCTTATATTTGAAAATTCAAGCGATTTCAGCTGACACGGCTGATCGCATTGATTTCGTACCTCATCACGATATCCTCAAGTTCATTTCTAAAAATGAGAGGGAAATAATCAGCTTCCTTATCGGCTGACTCCATTTTCTTTTTTGATTGGGACTCAGCGAACTGAATGTCCGCCTCTTCAAATACGAATCCCCTTTCAGTTTCTATCCTCTTCACAGTCTCTTCGATTTCCGGACTCATTGTCTTCATCTCCTATATGTTCTCTGGAAACAAACGCTGAAATGTCCATCCGCCCTTGCTTTCTTATGGCATCTTCAAGTTCCTCAGATGACGAAATCCCATATTGTTCCCAAAGTATCCTCATCAGTTCTTCCTTGTCTGGCATCCATTTTTACTCCTCTTGATTGCCATTTCTGTGATGATCTTCAACTCACTTATTGATTTTGCAACATCCTCCAGATACTCAGTGATTTGAGACAGATCCTCAATTTCATTCTCTGAAACATTCCCATCTGCGGCAATATCCATAAGCCTGTCTTTTATGTCATCCAGACGATCCAACTTCATCCCCTTTAAGAGCTTAACTGTAACTCTTTCAATCGGAACAACTTCCTCAGAGACGGGCCTGTCTTTTCCAATTGGACACTCATGCAAACAGTAATAGTTCAGCAAATGCGGAGCCTTGTACAAGTCAGCCATCTGAACTGCTTTGTCAGGAGGCATACATTTCGTCAGGTTCAGCTCAGCATCAGCAACCGCAGATACAGACATTCCAAGCAGTTCCGCTGCCCCTTCTCGACTAAGGAGTCTGTCATCCCATTTTGCAGCTTCCATTCTGGCTTCGTACCACGGATTTCCTATAGCCTTCGTAGCTTCACGTCCCATTTTTTTCCACACCTTCTTCATGTATAATTACCGTAGTAACAGATAACAATATCACATTGGTAATCTGTTCGCCAAAAGCATTATTCCGCTTTGATTTCTTGTGCAATCAAATTGGTAATTTACCATCAAAAAGAAAATCGTTCAGCTGTTCGGGGTTGAAGTGGAGGACTTTTGCAAGAGAAAGCTTTTCATCCTCAGAGAACGGGGAACCGCCACTCTCTTTCTTCCTGTAGGTGTGCAGGTTCATACCAAGCTCGGTCGCAACATTCTCCTGTGTAAGACCAAGCCGTATTCTCTGAGCCTTAATCTCTCTCCGATTCATTTATCCACCTTCATTCCTTCGATGTTTTACCGATATGATAACTATATCTTACCATTCGGTAATTGTCAAGCAAAATTTTATCAGTTGTAAGAAAATTTTTCTTATTAGCGATAAAATCTGTTGCGGTTTTAATCTATTTGATGTATCATCTTATCAAAGTGGTAAATGCTTGAAAGGAGCCAAGAAGCTATGGATTACTCAACGTTTAGCAACAATGTCAGAATGCTCATCGAACGTCGTGGAATGACAGTTAACTCATTCTGCGATGACATCGGAATACCGGCACCTACTATATCGAGGTATCTGACGGGAGAGCGAGAGCCAAAGTTCTCTTACATTGTCAGGATTGCAGAATACTTCAACGTTTCTCTTGACTGGCTTGTGGGGATAAACGGTGAGAAATTCGATGTGCTACCTGCGGACATCCAAGATGTTGTTTATCTTTACTCACTGGCATCCGAGGATGACCGCCGTGTCATTCGTGTGCTGCTAAGCAAATACAAAAAGGAGTAATGACACATGATCTACAGCGACAGGACAAGCAGGAACGCAATCTTTGTAGGCCCAGACCACAAGACGGAACACCTCCAGAGAATACCGCTGATGCAGAAAACCTACGACGAAGCATGGATTCAACGTCTTATTGAAAAGAATCCATCCCTGCTTCAGTCTGAGGAAATCGGATCGGAATTTTCCGACCTCATTTGTATCGGGAAGGAAGTTAAAGTCGGAACTGGCTCATCCGGATACATAGACAATCTTTATGTATCCGCAACCGGACGCGTTGTCATCGTCGAAACCAAACTATTTCGCAACCAGGAATCCAGACGGGCTGTCGTAGCCCAGATCATCGACTACGCCAAGGATGTTCAGGGTTGGACATTGGAAGACCTTGATAATGTCGCCTCTGAGTACACATTCCACCGCAGAGGGCAGGCATCCCGCGTCTTCGATTTGATGTTGGAAGCCGGCTATCTGACTGTAGAAGATTCAGCTCATTTTACCGATGCTGTGAACAGGAGCCTTAAAAACGCGGACTTCCTGTTGCTCATTGTCGGCGACGGAATACGAAGCGGTATTGAAAAGCTGGCGGATTTTATCTCCAGTTACACCTCGAACAGTTTCAAACTGGGGCTGCTTGAGTTGGAGCTTTACGAACACAATGGTGGTACAATTGTCATTCCAAACGTCTTGACGAGGACAACGGTTATCGAGCGCCAGATCTTTACCCAGAAGCAGGTGAGTCAGGAGCCTTCCGTTCGCACATCCACCAAGCCACAGCCTCCGGTTCTTTCTCTGGAAGAATTTGTCAGAGTGTTTGCTGCAAACGGAAATTACGAATCCGACTCTGTGCTGTCTTTCATCGCAAGCATCCGCGACTTGCCGGGTGTTTCGGTCACAATTCACCCGTCAGAAGTTCGTATACGAATCCAACTCCCGGACGGCTCCACCTGCCCGATTCTGGTATTCGGGAAATCGGGAGCAGCAGGGAAACCGGCTGCTGATATCTGGGTATATCCAGCAGACATTCAATACAAGCTCAGCAAAGCAGGTATCCCGCTCTACAAGGCAAACGCCTACCTTGATTTCTATAAGGTGTTCGTGAATCAGGATAAGTGCAAGAACGTTCCGTACATCGTTCTGTCAAGTTTCTATTACGGATATGTTCGTAGAATTCTTGGTAATGCGGATGCCTTCATGGAGGCCATTGAAGACCTAATTACGTCCGTTTCCGACTCGGATGAATAAAGTAGTTTCCTTCGGCACGTTCCACGAAATACGAGGCTGTAGGAAGTTGAGACACAGCATATTCTTCCAAGGACTATTATAAACGCAAGAAGCGGGCAGAATCTCCTCTGTCCGCTTCTATTCTAAAAAGGAAGGAATGAACACCATGGCTGTTACTCCATCAATATCCAAAAAAATAACAGCTCCGAAGGCTGCAATCTACATCAGAGTCTCCACGCACTGGCAGGTTGATAAGGACTCCTTGCAGGTGCAGCGGCGTGAGCTGATTGCCTATTGCCAGTTGGTCCTTGGCATCAACGACTACGTTATATTTGAAGACGCGGGCTATTCCGCAAAGAATACCGACAGGCCGGATTTCCAGAAAATGATGACCCAAATCAGAAGCGGAGATTTTTCCCATGTTCTTGTCTGGAAAATAGACCGTGTAAGCCGAAATCTTCTGGATTTCGCGTCCATGTATGCTGAACTTCAGAACCTTGGGGTTACCTTTATCTCAAAGAACGAACAGTTCGATACGTCCACGGCCATTGGCGAGGCAATGCTCAAAATCATACTGGTCTTCGCCGAGCTTGAGCGGAATATGACATCCGAGCGAGTGACGGCTGTCATGCTCTCCAGAGCAAACAATGGTCAGTGGAACGGCGGCAGAGTTCCATATGGGTACGCGCATCAAAAGGGCAGCGGGTCATTTTCCATAGACGATACCGAAGGAGAGGTCGTTAAGCGGATTTTCCAGCTCTACGAAGAACGTCAATCCGTTCTATACATCGCAAACACGCTTAACGACGAAAAGATTCTTACACGAGCCGGCGGCACTTGGAATCCAGCATCAATTCATAGAATTCTGACAAACCCATTCTATTACGGCGCATATCGGTACAACATCCGGAAAGGAACAAACGGGCCAAAGCGAAGTGACTCCGAATGGGTCGTCGTGGAAGACCATCACCCCTCGCTTATCTCAAAAGAGCGCTTCGACGTCATGCAGTACAGGCTGAAGCGGAATAAGCGAGGCGGAAACCAGCGTGGAATCAGCGTTGAAAAAAAGAACGTTCACATCTTCTCCGGTCTTCTTGTGTGTGGACACTGCTCAGAAATCATGACCGCAACTCCGGGAAACCGCAGGGCGGATGGCTGGACTCCGTCAAATTATGCCTGCATGAACAGGCGGAAAGGGTCATCTTTGTGCGAAGGCAGGTACGTATCAGACGTTATTGTTGCCCCATTCGTTCTCACCCTGATTTCCAATATTCTTACAGCAAAGGATAAAGTTGGGGCGCGGACGGAACCGGCAACTCTGGAAAAGCGGCTTCTGTCCGGCGCTGTGTTCTGTGATGTCAAGCACATCAAACCGGATGGTCTTAATCAGCTCCTGTCCATCCTGAAAAGCGGCATATCCGGTCTGGAATATTCTCCGGAATTCAAAAACAGCCAGCCCAATGACATGGCATCCGAAGTTGAATCCCTGAAGGATCAGCGCCGGAAAAAGGAAATTGCACTGCGTCGTCTGAAATCTCTGTTTCTGTATGGCAGTGAGGAAATCCCGGAAACGGAATTCATCCTTGAGCAAAGGAAACTCATTGACGATCTGAACGCTATTGACGCAAAGCTTCTCAAGCTCGACGTTGACAACGCCGGCTTGCAGAGTCTGGATGACGCTTTCGTGGAAAAAGCCAGCTATTTTATTATGGTCGAGCGCATCATGAACGGAGACCGGGACGATCCGGCAAGCTTCATTCGCAATGTTGATCTGAGCGTCGTCAAATCTTTTCTGAATACAATCATACGAAAAATCGTCATACTCAGCGGCAAAGTATCCTCGATTGAGTTCAAAAACGGTATCACGTTGGAATTCAGCTACGAATAGCAGCTTTTTCTATTGTTTTTTAGTCGTAAATGACAAACTGATTGGTGTGCTGCAAAGCCTCATTTTCCCCAAAAAAGTTCAGAAAACAACGGCAACCAGCCTATACGGTTGGTTGCCGTTTTCTTGTAAAAAGTTCGGTTTTCTCCTTGCAACAACAGGCACTTTTCATACACATAGGCTACAAAGTGTATAAAATTTTTGCACATTTCGGCAAAAATTCTCAAAACCTTTTTCTAGAAAAGTTCTGTCAATTACCCCCAATTCGGCTTAAATCGAACATTTTTAGCTTAAAAACTCTAATGTTATACAATAAACATAGCATCCCCGAAGGAAAAGAACCGATACCGCTGCTTTACCGCTTCCTCGTAGGCGTTCAGCACATGCTCGCGGCCCGCAAACGCGGACACCAGCATGACCAGAGTGCTCTCCGGCAAATGGAAATTGGTGATCAGGCCGTCCATGGCCTTGAAGGTATAGCCCGGGTAAATGAAAATATCCGTCCATTTGGATTTGGCCTCGAAGGTGCCGTCGTCGTTTACCAGGGATTCCAGGGTGCGGCAGGAGGTCGTGCCTACGCAGATGATGCGCCCGCCGCTTCGCTTCGTCTCGTTCAGCATTTTTGCGGTTTCGGCATTCATCATGCACAGCTCGGAGTGCATGTGATGTTCGGTCACCTCCTCCGCTTTTACCGGGCGGAAGGTGCCAAGGCCTACGTGCAGGGTCACAAAGGCTTCGTTTACGCCCTTTTCCCGGATTTTCTCCAACAATTCTTTGGTGAAATGCAGCCCCGCCGTGGGCGCGGCAGCAGAGCCGACCTCCTTGGAATAGACGGTCTGGTAGCGCTCCTGGTCCTGAAGCTCCTCCTTGATGTAGGGCGGCAGAGGCATTTTTCCCAGGCGT
>ERZ825159.727-NODE-727-length-38822-cov-4.630820_pt1 | contig 38822 bp, 36 predicted proteins | sample MGYA00519932_ERZ825159 | MGnify/ENA primary metagenome ERZ825159 (study PRJEB31778, sample SAMEA3449191) | human gut metagenome | biome: human gut; feature: human-associated habitat; material: faeces | place: United Kingdom | collected 2010/2012 ... | reverse complement strand
CCATTTACTACATCGGAAGTAGGACATCCAACAGGAATACCTTTAGGTATAAATAAGCAAACTGGGGTACCAATTTTATTTGATAATTTCTTAAAAGCAGGAATGATTATATCGTTTTTATTAGGGACTTTGGTTTCAATTTCATTCCCATAGGAATTAAGTGTGAATTGAAAATAATATGAATAATCATGTATTTCATCAATTCTATCTATCATAGGAATAGGATTTTTTGTCCAAAAGACTATACCATCCACCACTTGGGGTGATAAAGAAATTTTGCTGATTTGATGAATGTTCATAGGATTTCTCACATAGACATATCCTTCTTTTATTCTATTAAAAAACCAATCAGAATAATAAGTTGGTATATCTGTGCGTCTACTTGCACTAATTATCATTTTCCGGTCACCTCTATTATTAACTGTGAACTTCTACATTTTCCCTCTACATGATATTTTTTTATAAGTTTGGTGTCAGGCACAAAAAGACAATTATTTGAAATATGAGCATCTCCTGTTTTTTGAAATTTATTAAGAATACCTGTATCAAAATACATTTCCCTATACGTGCCATGTAGCCCTGCTTTCTTGAGCTTATCGACCAACTTAATAAAATAATCTCTACCTCTATAACAACTATTAACGTCATTAAATAGTATTAATTTATTTTCTTTATTTCTTAAGATAACATTATCTATGAGTTTGTCAAAGAAAGTAAAAATGTCTTTTTTCTGCCCTGTATTATATAAATAAGACAAAAGATAACTTATTACAATAATATTTCTATTTATGTTATAATACTTTGAAAAATAATATATCGCATCTTCATAAATAAATTTTTTAATTATTTGCTTATTGTCACAGTATTTATTTATTCTTCTATGTATCGGAAACCAAAGGTCATTAACATCATAACCTCGATAATCTATCTGTTTTTCAAATCCATTATCTATCATAAACTTTTCGATAGCCATGAGATCTGGGCACCCACCACAACCAATGGACATTATTTTATATTCAGAAAAATTTTTCAAATATTCCTTTTCAAGATTAAAAACATGCTGTATTTCCGATGCGTATCTTGAAGAATATTGACATACATAATGATACAACATTTTAGGACAATCATACAACAATTTTTGAGTTTTATTCTTGGGGTAATGAATTTCATACAGACAATCATAGCAACTCCCAGTACAATTACCGGACGGATGTGAACAATTTACATTTCCACACTTTTCTCCATATGTTTGATATTTTTTATCACAATAATCAATTAGGGTATCAAATAACATAGTATCCCCCTTCTCCATTAAGATTACTTTATTTTTAAAACGCCTTACACACCACATCACCAATTTTACGATAAGTATGATGCACAGGGGCATAGGTGATAGGGGAGAATTTGTTCAAATCAATTTTGCCCTCCTCACCAAGAATTCTTTCATCGGCACAGACATTGACGATTTCGCCGACAAGTCTGCAAGTTTCTTCGTCATAGCTGATAAGCTTACATTCAAGCGCCATAGGCAATTCATCAAAAAGCGGAGCGTCAACAAATTCACTCTTTGCAGTATGCCAGCCTGTTTTTTTAATTTTGTCCGGCTCTTTATTGCCCGAAACGATACCGACATAATCGCAGGCAACAACATTTTCTACATCTGCGATACTCACCGTAAATGCACCTCTTGCAATGATATTTTTCGTTGTTTTATGTTCTGCGCTTATGCAAATTGAAATTTCCGTTTCTTCACTGATGCCGCCCCAGGCAGCATTCATCGCATCAGGGGTTCCGTTTTCATCATACGATCCAATGATTAGCACCGGCATAGGGTAAAGGTACGCTTTTGCTCCAAAATTCTTTCTCATAACAAGTCTCTCCTGACATCAAAGTTTCGATGCACTGATTTTATCATTAGAGGCATCTATCACAATGATTTCTATACTATAATTAAATTCCAATCCTTTAATTTTTTGTTTCAATTCATTGCATTTGTTAAATTCATTGGAATTAAAGGCTATTATCATATAAATGCCATTTTGAATTCCCTCAGCATCCATGTATTTAGGAAGTTGTTTGGTAAGCCCATTCCAATATTTAGAATTGCTAACTAATTTCGTTTCAAGCAAGACTCTTTTTTTATATCCTTGTGAATATTTAAAATCAACAGGGCCACTGCCTGCATTGCATTCTTTTGATATATCTATGTCCAAATGCATGCAATGAGCTTTTGTTATTCCGTACAAGAGTAATTGAGCCGCCGATTCAGGCTTTGGTCTATCTCCGTTCCACAATAACTTATATCCACCTTCGTTTTCAATAAAACTTTTAAAAGAGTAGCACATATCGGTTATGCATTGCGCTAAGTCATCTTTTCCATTACATTTAATTGGGTTTTGCGATATGAATTTTTGCACTTCATTAGATGACCACAAATATTTCCCTTTAGGATCTAATTCTAAATTATAAGGTTTAAATCCTTTTCGTTCTTTAAACTCTTCGTATTCTAAAACCCAATCAGGATTATTACGAGCAATTCTAATGATTCCTTGTTTGTCTATATCTTTTTTTATTGCATAGTTAAAGTCATTTCTAAGTGCTTCGTTTTTATTAACCCATATATAATCTTTAAAATCATCGGCATTAATAGTTGGCAAATCGTTAACAAATTTTTCAGGCACAAGGAGAATACCTCGGTTTTTATATTTATTATATGGGAGATTAACAGTGCCATCTATCCAACGCAATTGATTAAAATCAAAATCTATATGTCTCATTCTTACCGGTACCATAGAGATTTTTGATTGTTGACATATATTCTGTGTGTATCTTATGATATTTGACTTTAATATATTGCAAGTGATATCACTAATTCTGTCACAACCAATACCTTCTTCAAAAATTCCAATTTCCTCAAAATGTCGATATTCTTTTAATCCTCGTTCTATAGAATAATAAATGGCATCAATTATTTGATCTCTAAAATGTTTTGATGCACCCGCTCCAGAATTAGAACCCGAATACCCTAAACCGATTTCATTGATTTCCGGAAAAACAAGCATATCTTGTAACTTCTTGTATGAAATCGAAGTGGTATTTCTATCGGACTTTGCTGCAAGTTTAAACGCTTCATTGAAAAAACGTAAAATTTTATCATAAGAATCAGCGAAAACCCCATCTGTTTCAGTAAATATAGCAAACGGATCAACAAATAATTCTGTATCTGCTATTAAAATTGGATCAAAATAGTTATATTTTTCTGTTATTTGAAATTCGTCATTAAATCTCATTATTCCACCTCTTATTTATTACTCTCCATTCTTTTTCTTTAAATCCTACCAAAAGAAAATCTTCGCCGATTAAAAGCGGACGTTTAACTAACATTCCGTCTGTTGCAAGTAGCCTTAATTGTTCTTCTTCTGACATAGCAGATAACTTGTCCTTTAGTCCCATTGATTTATATAAAAGTCCGGAAGTGTTAAAGAACTTCTTCAAAGGAAGTCCACTTGTCTTATACCAAGAAGATAACTCTTCAAAGCTTGGATTGTCTTCATTTATGTCACGAAGATTATATTCTATTTTATTGTCATCAAGCCATTTCTTTGCCTTTTGACAAGTTGCGCATTGGGGGTAACAAATAAATTTTAGCATAAAATAATACACCTCATAAGCATTAAATTTAAATCATATATCAGTTAATCGTTTAAAATAATTTAATATTATTTCTTGTTACATAATCACACACGCTGAACATTTCTTTGAGAACATTCACTTTGATGTTTAATTATCTCATTAATCAAATAGTCAACATCTAAAGAATGGTTATACTTATTCCATGTTTTCACTACGTGTTTGAGATCAATTAAAAAAGTGTGTATCAATTCATGATTTTTTGAGTTATCCTTCCATGTTGACTTGGCAAAACCAATATACTGTATATCATTTTTCGACTTGAAAACTTCTCTCTCCTTGTCATATGGTAATAGAAAAGCATTATATATGTTAGCAATGTCTGTTTTAGTCTCATTCTTCTGCAAATAATCTCCATAAGTTATTTGCTTTTGAATAGATGTAGTTTCTGGCAAATCTTCATCATTACCTGTATATCCAAATCTATAGAATTTGGAATCAATAATAAATGCATCATTATCTTTTATAATAATTGTGTCTGGGCGCAGAGTTGAGCTAGGAGTTTCTCTATAGTTGTTTTTTATAAGCTGCCAATATGCCTTTGGGTTAAAAGCGCACATATTCTTTACATTTCCGAAAATAGAATCAATCATTCTTTCGAAAATATAATAATATGAATCAACTCCGTATACAAACTCGTTCGTGCTATTACTCGAATCAAGTCCACACATTACATTCATCATATGGCTTAATCTTAATCGTTTGTCATCATCAAATGTTCTATCTAATTCATTTCTTAGAGTAGATACATATAAATTTTTTACGGTTTCGTTAAATGGTCTTGTTTCAATAAAAGTAGAATTTAAACCAAATAACCATCCAATGAAATTAATGCTTTTTTTAATACATTGTTTATGTATTTCAACCATAATGTTATCGATATTGTTTTTTGTTTCGACCGTGAGTTCAGGATATATAATATTTCCGTTAGATACGATTGGTTGAGATTGAAAAGTTTTTTTCCAATTGATTCTTCCGGATTGGTTTATCTTATAAACTTTTTCTCTATTAATATATAGTCCATTAACAAGGTAATCATTAATTATCCAAAGATATGAGAGCAGTGCAAATTCACCCTCTTCCTTTCTCACATTATTAGCTTGTGATAAATTGGAAGATGATGTCTTTGCAATCGATATTGTTTTTAGTAAATCTACAATATCGTTTCGTATAGTCTGTGATTCTATGTCAAAATGATACGATTCAGGATAATAAAAATGAATTTCATTGCCCTTTAATTTAAATCCAACAAAAGAATCATCTGTTTTTCCCGTAACCTTGTGTGGGAAAAAATTTTTAATTTTCGTCACTTTGCTTGATAATTCCATCTACAAAAACCTTTTCTCCATTTTTTAGATAAGCATCTATGAGTTGATCCAGCGATTTGATATCCACACCGAACCAGTCGGATCTTGAGAATTTTGCAACATCATCCCATAAATATTCAAATAGCTTATAAGCAAACTTTTTCTTCTTTTCTTCGTTTTTACAATCCTCTAATGTTTCGCAGAGTGTATTCTTATCTATAAAATACACACCTAATTGTTTATCCTCGGAAGATAATTCATTTGAGCTATCTACAATATATTCATTTACGCTGGTCGCTAAATTTTCCCATGTAATTTGATTCATGCCCGGAATATAATATCCTTTGTATTCATGGTCATTCTTAAATTCATTACGAATCTTTTCAAATTGCCATCTACGCTTAAAAGCCGTGTCTAAAGTAAATACATTTTGATCACTGGTATTCATCGTTGCAATAATATATAGATTGGACGGGATATAAATGTTTGAAAAACTAAAATTTCTATCCTTAAAGTAGTCATTGAGATAGTCTTGCAAATAAACATTTGTAATTCCGTATCTACTTTTTCCTGTTTCATCTCTATCTAGTAATTGGAATATGTCGCCAAAAATACTTGCCGCATTACCCCTGTTAAGTTCTTCAATGATTAATGCAACACAAATCTCTGGAGCCTCAATTGCTTTTTTTAATGCAATTGCAAATGGCCCTGGATTAAATTCGTATGTAACACTTTTATCGTCGTGAATTCGTGGTAATATCTGCCCTACAAAATCAGTATTAGTATAATCCTGATAAAATGTTGTACGAATTCTATTGCCTTCTTTGACGCCAAATTTGTTGAGCAATGTATTTTGAACATAAAATGATTTTCCGCATCCGGGTGTTCCGTATATTACTATATTCTGTGCACCGTTTATAGATGAGTCATACGAATAGTCTAATATTAATTGCTCACTATAATTAGATGTCTCATTTGCAAAAGTAGGAAAATCTGCTTTTGTAACAATTTTCGAAAAAGCAACATTGCTTATGCCACAGTTCTTTGCAAATAGAGCAATTTGGCCCATTCGTATAAAAGAGCTTTGCTCTGCTTCAATTCGTATTTTATCAAGAACTTTTCTTTGCCACTCTTCATTGTAAAACACCGGGAATATTTGAGGGAACATCATATGGTAATACATTATTACCCAAGATTTATTAATCGTATTTGGCATCACTTCATATAATTTTGCATTCAGATTAGCATAATCTTTAAGATCTGCAATTTCCCCATAATTAGCTATTATTTCTGCTCCCGATACAATTTCATTTCTTATTTGCTGACCTAAATTTATCGCCTCTTCTTGTGTTAATTTCTTCTGGCGTGCACTTGTACCAGACATCCAAGCCCGATTGTTTTTGCTATAGAATAATCCGTACTTATACGCCGAACCACCGGCTACACTGCCAAAAATATTAAATCTTTTATCGTATTCTAGAACATAGCACAAACTATCCTTATTATTTGTTTCGTTCAAAAAAATTTTATGTAATAAATCTAAACCGTCAAGAGATTTAAGCGTTTCTGGCGAAAAGTGCTCTTTAAATTCTTTATATAGTTCTTCAGCCTCCTCGTCTATTGTACCTAACTGTTCAGCCTCTTGTTTGAACCATTCTGGAGTTAATATACTGTCGTCATTTAGCTCAGTTATACTATCATGTGAATCTAACTCTATTAATGCACGAGTTGACCCTAAAAAATCGAGGTAATTGTCATCTGCAAACATACTAGCATTATTTTCAAAAATAAATACTTTTTGAGCAACTTCCTCCATTTTGTTAGGATTTATCGATATAGACTTACTATCAACAATCAATGTATTAAGCTGTTTTAAGGCTTGCAACATTCTGTTGTCAAATTTAGATGCGTATTTCTCAAATTCTGCCGGTGCAAATTTATCTTCTCTAAGTAACTTTATTTGCAATAATGTATCTAGGAAATCTTCAAATTTTTTAGTTGTTGCTACAAGAAATTTATATTCCGTCAAACTGATTTTGTACTCACCAGTAGTTCTTCCAAGTTCAATTAGAACTTTGTATAGCAGCATCACGGGATACAATCGAAAATCTTTTCTTACGGAGTTATTGCCTTCATCAATATCAGAACTGAGAAATATTTTTTCGATCTGTCTGTCAATAATATCTGTATAAAGTTCAATATTTTCAAATTTTGAATTACATCTATCACATATTTCATTGTATGTTTGGGTTATCAATGCATTTTTGTAGTTAGTTCCACTCATTGTAATCAAGCCAAAAAACGCAGCCACTCTTAATGCTCGATAATTATTTGATAATTCTATTTCGCCAACCGTCTTTTGAATTGATGCAATTTTATTATTTATAAATGTTTCTAAATTCTCATTTTGATGATTTTTTTGGAAGTCTTCTAGTGCACAAACCAAATAACATAATTTTGCAAATTCAGTAGGTTGCTTGACTAAATACCAGCACTCATAATCCGCTGCATTTTTAAGTTGATTTAATTTGTTTTGTAATAAATCATTCATTATTATTGTTCTCCGTTTCTATTATATTTCTTACTAATTTTGCAAGAAAATATGAAATTTTGGGTGGCACAGCATTGCCGATCTGTTTACATATAGATGTTTTGTTGCCAGTAAAAACAAAATCATCTGGAAAACTTTGAATTCTTGCAGCTTCTCTAGGAGTTAATGTTCTATTTTCTGTGGGATGAATAAATCGCCCTCCTGCAGGTGTATCGAACCGAGTAGTTATTGTGGGTGCCTGTTCTTCCCAACATAATCTGCCATATGATCCGCTATGAACAGACTTTATATTTTCTTGAAGAGATGTGTAGTTTTCGCCGTTTGAAATTTTCGACATTCTTTCAACAGCGATTTTTGAATGTTTTGTTTTTATATGGTTTTCTATCGTATTTGAATTACTTGATAGAAACTTCTGATATTCTGTAATTGCAACAGGATTATTTATAATACCATCTTCGTTTGGTTCTGGAAGATTTCCTATTGCATCTTCTACGGTTGTTTCCTTAAAATAATATGGATACATCCTCTCTATTTCATCGTGAGTAATATTCCAAAAATGATTAATATCAATATTTCTATTTAAAACCCCAATAATAATCATTCTTTCTCTTTTTTGTGGAACCCCAAAATCAACTGCCTTTACTATTCTAGGGTAAACACTGTATGATGAACCGTTAAGAAGATTTGTATCAGAAAATATTCTTAATATTTCTGAAAAAATTTCTCCATTCTGCATTGTTGAAATGCCTTTAACATTCTCCATTACAAACACTTCGGGTAATACAGATCTTACAATGTTGAAATAGTGTTTAAATAGGTAATTACGAGGGTCACCCATAAAGCCACCTCGGATTCTAGCTCCGGCCATTGAAAAACCTTGGCATGGTGGTCCGCCAATTATAACATCAGCAACTTTTCTAGTAAATATATCACTGTGATCTACATTCTTAATATCATCAATGACAATATCAATATTGGGATGGTTGGTTTTATAAGTGTTTGCTATAGATTTATCAAATTCAACAGCTTTGTACACATCATAACCATCTTTAATAAAACCTAAAGATAGACCACCGCATCCAGCAAATAAGTCAATTATCTTCATCGTTATTTCCTCCGCTTGTACGATATCTGTAAGCAAACTGCTTTATATACAAGTTTTCCTCTTCCGTTAATCCAAATGCCTGATTGATTACATCATCTATTTGATGGATTGTTTCCGTGCAATTTTTGTGTTTATATTCGTATTCGGTTTGTTTTGTTCCCACATACTCTTTTTTATTCTCTAGTTCATCCTCTAATCTCTGTGCCAATTCGTTAATTCTATCGTAGTTATTAATTCTGGGTACTCTGAACCCGTTAAGCTCCTTCTGTGTAATATGCCAACAATCCGAAACACATATCCAATACCACCAGAACAACGAGGAATTCAGCAGACACATACAATAATTTCGTACATTCTCATTTTTGCATAAAAATTCTCTATACTCTGCACCATCATGAGCATTGATAAACGCTTTTATCCAAAAAGCTGCTCTCATATTCAAATAAAGGCTTTCGTTTTCGTTTGACAATAACTCTTGTATTGATCGTTTGTTTACTATAATCTTTTTGTATATGCTAACATCTGTTCGAGACCCAAGTTTTGGTATATATTCATCAGTATATAAAGTATTTTTAACGGCTTGTGCACTATCAAAAAGTTCATTTCTTTCCCAATTATACCAATATCTATAATTATCTGTATATATGTTTTTTTCTAAAGTGTTTCTTTTTCTTGCTATAACAATACAGAGTTTTTGATGGACCGATGCAAACAAACAATCTGGTCTATCTGAATAGCTTAATATATATTGCTCTTTTACTTGTTCAAAAAGTGTATCTCTTAAATTCTTCATTCTTGGTGTCGAAACATATGATAATGGAATAATATATCCCATTACACCTTTTTCACTAAGTAATTGCGCAGAATTATCCAAGACATTTCCATATATATTACCATATTTCACTTCAGGATCAATATCACTTTTTGAATCTTCTACATACGGAGGATTCCCTACAATTATATCAAATGTATTGTTTTCAGGATTGTTAGTGACAAAGTCCAGATTAGTAAAATTATTATTTATTGTTTTAGATATACCTTTAATTTTTGATGCACCAAACCTCTTTAGAGTGCATAAAAACAAACGCAACTTAGATATTACAATCGAATCATTGTTTATATCATTTCCGTATATTGTTCCAATGATTTTTTCGATTGTAGTTTTACCAATGCTGTCTTTATGCATTTCCATTAAATTATATTTCATATCTAATGCCACTATCAAAAACTCACCAGCTCCACAGGTTGGATCATATATTTTTTTAGTTACACAAAAAGACTTGTACGGTACGCCATTTAAATCCATTACATGAATATTATTAGGGTGTAATTTGCCGTAATGAGATTTGACTGCATTTGTCAATATAAATTTAACAACATCCGAAGGGGTATAATATACTCCCTTAGATCTTTGTATGGTTTCTTTTTCGTTCAATACAGCTAATGTTGTTTGCAATTGACTATAATCTATGTGTGTTTCCAATTCTTTGATTGCATAAAATTCATCAATTGTTATTGTTGCTAAATTAATAATTTCTGTAAATAATATTTTTTTATCTTTATCTTCAAATCTATCATTTAAATAGCGCTTAATTATGCTAATTGCTATAGAAATTTTTTCACTCACAACTATTTCTCCAGTCATTAAAGTTTAATCAATGTTGTTTAATATTTCCAAATACTGTTTCATTCGTTCAATTACATACCTTGCTACTAGTTCAATCATAGGTTCGGCATTGTTATTTTTATAAAACTCATCAAATGCTGCGTAATATGTTTTTCTGTCGGCGAACTTCACGTTGATTGCCGGATAGCCGTTTTGGATAAGGTCAAGGTTAAGCAGTAACCTTCCCGTTCTGCCGTTGCCGTCGATAAAGGGGTGAATGCCTTCAAATTCAAGGTGAAAACGCGCAATTCTCTCTATGGGGTGCATTTTCTTTTTGCGTTTTTCGTTCTCGGCGAGTAGCTCCGTCATTTTCGGCTCAATCATATACGGCTGAACAGGCTCGGTATATGCCCCCATAATGGTTACGGGAATTTTGCGGAACACTCCCTTATCCTCAGGTCTGTTCGTCAGCACAAGTGAGTGAATGTTTTTAATCACCGTTTCGCTGATTTTTGTGTCCTTTGCAATATCCTCGATATACAAAAATGCGTCTCTGTGACCGACTGCCTCAAGGTGGTCTTTCAGCGGTTTTTGGTCGATTGTCATACCTTCCAGAACCATTGCTGTTTCTTTTAATGTAAGAGTGTTGCCCTCGATTGCGTTTGAATTATAGGTGAAGTCCACCATAAATTCATCGCGCAATCTTTCTGCCTCGCCTTGCGTAAGCGGACGCTTTTTGTCAAGCTCTGCTTTCAATGCGTCAATTTTCAGCAGCAGAGGAGAGAGTTCCTTTGATATTTTTATTCCTTTTAGAGTTCTGGCATCAACGGGCTTTGGTGCGTTTTCGGGAATCATATATAATTTGCCCTTTTGAACAACGCCGTCTATTCTGTTTTGAGCGCATAAAAGTCTGACTCTGCGCGGTGAGAGCCCCCACTTTTCTGCCGCTTGTGAAACCTTAATATATTTCATAATCATACCTCTTTTAGGTTGTTGTATATAGTATATCACATTTCGGGAATAAAATCAAGTTTTAATGCAAAAATAATCGTTCTGCATTATTCCTAAAATAATATCTATTTTTTTTGTGGGCAGGTAACAAAATTTTTTATATCTTGCTGTAAGGTATATTTTATAAAATTCCTTGCAAGTGTGGCTAATTTCCACCCCACAAAAAAACGCATAGCATCTGCTAAAATACAAATGCTATACGCAAGTAAAAATCCCATACAGATGTAGCAATAACGAAACAGTAAAAAATCCCGAAAGCCTTATTTTAAGCGGTTTTTGGGATTTTCTGTTATGCATTTTCTATTCGGTTGTTACAGAGAGATTTTGAACTGTGCAAATCCTTGAAAGGCGCAATATTACGCCACTTCTATATAAAAAGTTTCTGTCTTGTTACAACTGTATGTACGGTGGATTTCGAAATTCCGAATTTTCGTGCCGCCTCGCGGACGGTACATTTGTTCTTTATGATATAATTCGCAAGTTCAACAGTTCTCTCTTCGATATAACATCTCACATATAATGCCTCCCGTTTCGCAAATAATTGCGGTCTTTGGTTCATTATATGCAAAATGTTTTTTGTATAGTACAGGATGTGTGTTTTCCGCCGCGGTTTTTGATAATTATTGAGAAAATGGATTTGACAAAATCGATGTAATATGATAGAATTAAATGAGTATGTATATACATACGGGTACTGTTGATAAAATACGTTTTATAAGCACAGGAGGAGATTTGAATGCAGCAAGTTATGAAATGCTTAAATGTGAATGAGAAAGGCAATCTCAGTATGGGCGGTTGTGATTTGACCGATATTGCATCGGAATTCGGAACACCGGCATATGTGATTGACGAAAAAACGGTTAGAGAGAATTGTCGTGCGTATGTTAATTCCATAAAAGAGTATTACGGCGGCAAGGGTCTTGCGATTTATGCGAGCAAAGCTCTGTCCTGTAAGTATATGTATAGGGTTATAGCCGAAGAAGGTATGGGTGCGGATGTCGTGTCGGGCGGTGAGATTTATACTGCTCTGGCGGCAGGATTCCCGGCGGACAAGCTGTACTTTCACGGTAATAACAAAACCCCCGATGAGATTGAATATGCGCTTAAAAACAAGGTCGGCAGAATAGTTGTTGACAACGCGTTGGAACTCGAACGTATCGATGAAACGGCGGCAAGGCTCGGCGTTGTCGCAAACGTAATGATAAGAATAACCCCTGGTGTTGACGCACATACCCACGAATTTATAAAAACGGGTCAGATTGATTCAAAATTCGGCGCAATCCTCGAAACGGGTGAGGCTGATGAGATTACTGCGCTTGCCGCATCCAAAAAGAATATTTCGGTTATCGGCTTTCACTGTCACATAGGTTCACAGATTTTTGAGCTTGCTCCGTTTGAACTTGCGGCTGAAATAATGATGAACTTTATCGCCGATATGAAAGAGAAATACGGCGTTGAGGTGAACGAGCTTGACCTCGGCGGCGGTTTCGGAATCAAGTATACCGAGGACGATACCCCGATTGACTATGGCGAATATATGCGTGCCGTATCGGTTGTTGTAAAGAGGGTCGCGAACGAACGCGGCATAGACCTTCCGTTTATTGTTGTTGAACCCGGGCGTTCGATAGTGGCTGAGGCAGGCTTGACTCTTTATACGGTCGGAACGATAAAAGAAATTCCGGGCATCAGAACTTACGTGTCGATTGACGGAGGAATGGGTGATAACCCGAGATACATTCTTTATCAATCGGCATATACGGCTGTATCCGTTGAGAATCCCGAGGCACCGTGTGACAGAGTGATTACCCTTGCGGGTAAGTGCTGTGAATCGGGTGACCTTATCGGTGAGAATATGCACACATCCGAATTTAAGACGGGCGAAATTGTTGCTGTGCTTTCAACGGGTGCGTATAACTATTCGATGGCGAGCAACTATAACAGGATTCCCCGTCCTCCCGTAATTATGGTAAAAGACGGAAAGGCAAAGGTTGCCGTTCGCCGCGAAACATACGAAGATATGATAATTTGTGATATGTAAAAATATCGGATAAAGCGGAGGATAATCATGCTTTTTAGAATACTGAATCAAAGTTCTTTGTCTATGGGACAAAAACTGACTTATATACTGATATTGGCGTTTTGCGTTTTGTTTTCGCTTTCTGTTCATGAGTTTTCGCACGGACTTGCGGCTTATGCGGTCGGTGACAAAACGGCGAAATATTCGGGGCGGCTTTCGCTCAATCCGCTTGCGCATTTGGATCCGTTCGGTGCAATATGCCTGTTTCTGTTCGGATTCGGCTGGGCAAAACCCGTTCCCGTTAATCCGTGGAACTTTAAAAACAAAAAAGGCGGAATGATTTTGACTGCTCTTGCAGGGCCGTTTTCCAACTTTTTGCTCGCATTTATAGCAATGGTTATATATACCCTGCTCGGCGGGTTGAGATTTTCATCGGCATCGTTCGGATTCACGCTGGCATCGGTATTTTATGAGCTTGCGTATTATATGATAATGATAAATCTTGGCTTGGGACTGTTTAACCTTATTCCGATTCCGCCGCTTGACGGGTCAAAGGTTCTGACGGCAATCCTGCCCGAGAGGACATATTTTAAACTTATGGACTATGAGCGCTATGGGTTTATCATTCTGATAATTCTGATAAATACACCGATTTTTAACAGCCTTTTGAATATGTGCCAAAGTGCGGTTATAGACTTTTACTCGAATATTATCGGACTTTTTATACATTAAATCCGATGAATATAACAAAACCCGAACATCCGCCGCGTTTGCGGACGGGGTTTGGCATAAAGTTTCGGGTGATGCAATTTGTCACCGAAACGCTGAATGACGAGGCATTATGCCTCTTATCGAAGGATGTTTGACGCGAAATGGAGCAGCTAAAATTTAAACTTGACAGCTTTGAAGGACCTCTTGACCTCTTGCTTATGCTTATCCGAAAGAATAAGGTCAATATATATGATATTCCGATTTCCGAAATATTGGATCAATATCTTGATGTTATGAACAGTATGAAAGAGATGGATTTAGAGATTTCGAGTGAGTTTTTGGTGCTTGCCGCAACTCTCTTGCAGATAAAATCCAAAATGCTTTTGCCAAAGCCCGAGGACGAAGAAGATGACGGTGTTGACCCTCGCGAAGAGCTTGTCAGACGGCTTACCGAGTACAAAAAGGTTAAGGAATCGATTGGCTTTTTCGCCGAACGACAGCATATCGGTGCGTCAATGTTTTTTAAAGCTCCCGATGCAATCGAGAGACCGCCGGCAGAGCTAAATTATGCAACCTTAACGCCCGAGAATTTGCTTGCGGCATACAAGCGCGCGTATCAGAGATTAGAGCGTAAAATGCCGCCGCCGAAAGACTCGTTTGTCGGTATAGTCGGACGTGAAAAGGTTTCGATGCGCTCAAGAGTATCGATAATCTGGAATCGGCTCAAGACAAAATCAGCAACGATGTTCAAGGAATTGTTCAAGGGTGTAAAGACCAGGGCCGAGGCGGTTGCGTCATTTATGGCGACTCTGGAATTGATTAAACTTAATAAAATTCGGGTAGAATACAGCGCAGACGGTGATATTTCGAATCCGGGCGTTTATCGCAACGATGACGGAAACCTCGATGTCAGCACGTTTGAGGATTAATCACGATAAAGGAGATTGATTTATGGAAATCAGAGAAATTCAATCGATAATTGAGGCGGTTTTGTTTGCCGCAGGTGACCCGGTTGAGCTTGAAAGGCTTGCGGATATTGTCGATGTTGATAAACGCTCCTTGCGTGAAATATTAAAAAAGATGATGGATTCGTATAACTTTGAACGCAGGGGAATACACATTATCCGTATGCAAGACAGTTATCAGATGTGTACAAACGGCGTTTATGCCGAATATATCGGACGGCTTGCCGAGCCGCCGCGGAAACAGAATCTTTCCAATGCCGCTCTCGAGGTTTTGTCGATTGTCGCATATAAACAGCCTGTAACGCGCAGCACGATCGAGCATATCAGGGGCGTAAATTGTGACTATATCGTCAATCGTCTGATAGAGCGCAATTTTATAGAGGAAAAAGGCAGGCTCGAAGCCCCGGGCAGACCGATTCTGTTCGGTACGACACAGCATTTTATGCGTGCGTTCGGAATATCCGAGCTTGACGAACTTCCTGAGTTCGATTCTCTCGGACAGACCGTGGAAGAAACGGAACAGATTGAAATGGCGGAGGTTACGGCGTATCGCCAAACCGAGATGGGCATAACCGGTTCAGAAGATACCGATGATGAGAACCCAAACACCGAATCGAATCCGACAGATGAATCGGGCAGCGAAAATATCTATAACGAACAAGGCGATAACAGCGTCGAATCGGATAACGGACAAGATACACTGAAAGGCGAAGAATAAACCGAATTGAAACAATGCTGTGATTTTAAGTCCGAATAAAAGCGAGGCGGATGAATATGATGATTTTTTCAGTCATACTAATCATTTTAATATTGATTTATTGTTTGGCTGTTGTGCCGTATGTCACCATTGACATCGATTATTCATCGGATGCGCTTGTGGTTTGGGTTTATGCGTGGTTTATCAAAAAAAGATTTGTTGCTGACTTTTCGGACAAATCGGATAAATCGGACAAATCGGATAAAGCGGCAGATAAAAATATTTCGGATAAAGATACCGAAAACGCAGATAATAGCAATACGGGCAATAATGACGGTGATGTACAAGATTCACCGATAAAAGATAGAATTCAACACCTTAAATCGCGGATTTTCAGCGAGGAAAAGGGCTTTGATACAGATGCGGCTAAGTCCGTGTTTGCCGAGACAAAGGAAAAGTTCTCATTTATATGGTCGCTGCTTCGCAGATTTTTTGCGGCAATGCGATATAAAATAAAGATTCCGGTCTGGCGGATAACGCTTGATTTCGGAACGGACAATGCCGCCGCGACGGGAATGCTATACGGTTCGGTATGGGGGGCGGTCGGCACGATATATCCGCTTTTGGCGAGATATGCGTATGTTGTGTATCCAATGCTTGACATAACGCCCGATTTTTACGGCAAGCGTTTTGACATAAAGATGAAAAGTATAATAAAGGTGCGTCCGGTGCATATTATAAATGCCGCCGTGCCGCCGCTTTTGACATATTTAAAAGAATATCTTAAAACATCGTCAAAGCAAAATAAAAATGATAAAAATTAATTTAAGGAAGTGAGAAAATGGCAGAAAAACATCCGATAGAAGGAATTATGTACACAGCTTTGCAGGGTCTGAAAGATATGATTGACGTGAACACAATCGTAGGTGACGCAATAGCAACGCCCGACGGTTCGGTTATCATACCCATTTCAAAGGTGGCAATCGGCTTTGCTGTCGGCGGTTCAGAGTTTGAGCGTTATAACGCAAAAAAATCATCGGTTGACGAACCGAAAAGTATGTTCGGCGGCGCAACGGGCGGCGGAATATCGCTTTCGCCCGAGGGATTTTTGGTTGTCGGCAACGGCAAAATCAGAATGATTTCGGTTAATGAAAAAAGCGGTATCTATGACCGTCTTTTGGATATTGCACCGACCGCAATCGATAAGGTTTCCGAGCTTTTTAAAAAGTCCGACAAGACCGACGATGCCGATGAGGCTGTTAAAACCGTTGATGCAGACATCAATGTCAATATCGATACAGACAAAGCGGAATAATTCTTATAACACAAAAATGACGGTCACGCGACCGTCATTTTTGTGTTGGGCGTGAATATTATAATCATTCATATACACCGTAAATTTCGTAATTGCCGTTGTATCTGTTAAATTCTATGGAAACATAAAATGTTTTACGAATATAATATCCATATGTATTTAATACAGAGGCATCAATATATACTTTGCAAGGTACATATCCATTTTCTCTATCCCAATCATCCTCCATATTATAAACTCTTGTTTGATATATTGTTGCACTGTTTGGCCAGTATAACCAATTTTTAAAGTAAGCGACTGCCTTATTGGTTAAAATAGTATCAGTTGTATTATACTGAGCTTTTGGTTTTGTAAGACTCCAACCGGCTCTTTCATATTCTTTGACACGACTTTTATGTATCCACTCGGTTTTAACATATCCGTCTCCGAGAGCGTATACCGTTACATATTCGGAAAATTTTGCTTTTGCACCGTCAAGATAGTTTAAAGCATATTGTCTTTGCCCGGCATTCATTTTGCCCCAATTATAATCACAAAACCACTGAAATTCATCACAGGCTTCATAGAACATACCTTTGTTAAAATAATTAATACCGGCTCTCATGCCGTCATCGAATTGTTCTTGTGTTAAATGATTGTTGGCATATTCTACTTCTTTGATTTTCGCCTTTGCGCCATCAAGGTAATCAAGCAGATATTTTTGTTGACTTGAGTTAAGTGACCCCCAGTTATAATCAGCGAACCATTGAAATTCGTCCCGTGCCTCATAGTACAAACCTTGATTAAAATAATTAATGCCCTTGCGCATACCCGAATCAAAGCTGTAAGTTGACATTGCAAATGCCGAAACGGTCGACAGTAACGTGGCAGCAGTAAGTGCTATACACACCATCTTTTTGATTTTCATTAAAAGAACCTCCCTGGTTGATATATAAAACATTTTTATATAATCAATTTTACACCTTTACGCTATAGTTGTCAAGAGTTTTGAAATCATTATTTATACATCATTCCTTCAAATGCAACGGCATTATAATCTTTGTTAATTGATGTCAGATAAATATAGCCGTTGCCGAGAGAAAGTCTTATTTCGAAATTAGCTAACATATGAACAAAGTCTTTTGTACCTTTGACATTGGCAATAATAGTGTCGTTTTCTATCTTGCCATATCCTTTTGTATATTCATACAGATGAACACCGCCTTTTTGACGATAATATTGAAATCTTACATCTCTTGTATCGGGGTCTATATACTCAATATGGACCCATGCCTCATCATAATGATAGAAATTATAGTCCGAGCCGCCCTCTATATATGGCACAGATAAATCCCAGTTCCACTTTCCCACATATGATGAGTATTTTTGTATGTTTTTTTGTTTTGCCGCGCCGAGATAGTCAAGGGCGTATTTTTGCTGACCCGAATTCATATTGCCCCAGTTATAGTCACAGAACCATTGAAATTCGTCACGTGCTTCATAGTACAAACCGCGGTTAAAATAGTTTATGCCGTTTCGCATACCGTTGTCAAATTCGGCGGTTGATATTGCAAACGCCGAAACGGTCGGCATTGCCGCCACGGCGGCAAGCGCCGCGCATAATAATTTTTTTATCTTCATATGTTAAAACTCCCTTTTAATATCTGTCTATGCGATAGAGCCACACGAATGGGTCATCCCACCATTGAGTAATATAATATATATGTTTTTTAGTAACTTTAATTATATCACTGCCCATATCTGATTCGATTCTTTTTAATTGTTTTAAATCGCCGCCGTTTCGGGTTTTTGAATATAGTGTATTTGTGCTGTTGTCAACATAGTACATTGTTCGCCCGGTGAGAACATAACTTGATAGATTATAACTATATGAATTCCAAGCAAATTCATCACCATAAGAATTTGCGTAATGACAATAATTTCCGTTTGTATCAATTTGATAGTATGAGTCTCCGGCAGAATAATATATATAATCACCATCACAAAACCACATGCTTGCGTCAGAATCAGTAACGAGTCGTTGCCAATCACCTGTGGCAAGATTGATTTTGTATATACCGCCATAATATTCTCTGCCAAAATAATTGCCGGTCCAGTCCAATACTGATGAATATGCGTTATAGTATATGTTGTTGTCAACAATAAACGCTGATGAACCAGCGGACGCATTATTGGCAATCATTATTTCGTTATTTCCGTTTGCATCACAGGAATATATTTTGGATATTCCGTCACATGGTTCCATATTCATATAATAAAATCTGTTGCCGTAACAGCAAAATTGCGTGGTTGAGAATTTAAGCGCGGAATAAGGAATCGAGCGCGTTGTCACGTTTGCACCTTTAAAATACAACCCTTGCTGAGTACTGAAATACTGTGCTACATAAACTTGTCCGTTCATTTCGTCAACGGTTGAAAATTGAACGGGGTCTTCCGTTGCGGCAAACGCAGAAACGGTTGACAGTACCGCCACGGCGGCAAGCACCGCGCATAATAATTTTTTTATCTTCATATGTTAAAACGCCTCCTTAACTTTAGTGTAAGGAATGACCGCGCGGGTCATTCCTTATCACTTTTTAGCATTATTTTTTGTATAAAAGTCGGATTGCGGCTGAGTCCTTGTCGGCGAAAACAAAGTTTTCGTTTGATGTAACTCTCATCATTGCCAAACCGTTTGCCGTTATATATCCGTTGTCTTTGAATTGTATGTCCTTTTCCGCGTCTATTTTAAAATTCTTAAATCTTTCGTTTTTAACATTAAACGCAACTATCTTTCCGCCTTTTATATCCCAAAAATAAAAGCAGTTGTTTCCCGATGCCATTTTATCGGCGGTTAGTTCAAACTCGGTTTTGTACTTATTAAAACTTTTAGAGGTAAAGTTATAGGTGTATAATTCTTCGTCCCCGCCATCAAGCATAAATAAACTGTTCCCGTTCTGTATAGCCGACCAAATGTTATTAGCATAACATTCGTGACTCTTATAGGCTTCAAAATAGCTGTATTTCCACGTATCTTGATTAAGTAAATATATATAGTAGTTATCATCATCATATCGTGTAACTATTTGACCGTTAGGCAAAGAGCCGATTATAATTTCACGTTTTTTATAGCTGTCATACCAATTACCTTTTGTTATCACTTCTTTTAAATCATTGGCGTTGAGCGTCATCCAGAACTTGTCGCTGCCCTCTTGTCCTTGTTCATTGGTCTTATTTTTGAAATATCCGATAAGCCATACCTTGTCCGATGTCGGTTCATAATATACCTGTTGTGCATAATAATCCGAATATTTTGCAATCGGAACTTCGACATCAACTGTTTCCTCGACATCTATATATTCATACTCGGGTTCTTTCGGCTTTTCGCTGTCTTTATCCTTATCGGCGTCTTTGTTCGTGTCTTTATCGGTATTTTCGTCTTTGCTGTCCGATTTATCCGAATCGGCTGAATCTTTTGAATCCGAATCCTTTTTGTCATCCTTTTCGTTTTGATTATCCTTGTCTTCCTCCCCAAGGTTCTCATCTTTTTTGTCATCGTCCGCTTTTCCCCCATTGTCAAGCGTAACGTCATCTTTGTCTTTGTCGGATTCGTTGTTGTTCGTCACGGATGTATCATTGCTTTTATCCTCATCTTCAACCGCCGCAAGGGCTATTGCCGCACCCTCGTCCGCGCTTTGAGATGATACCTTTTCAACCTTTTTCTTTACCGTGCGCGTTTCTTGTCTTGTTTCCGTTTCGGTATATGTGAGCTTTGACAGACTTGTCAATTTCTTTGCGCCAGCGCCGCTTTTTGCTGCGACTTTATAAAGGGAATTATCCTTACGATTGATGTAATAGACGGTATCATTGTCATCGATAGTCATATCGGTGAGCGAATCGTTTATTGTCGCCTTTGCAAGGGTGGTTACGGCGTATGTCTTGCCGTCATCCTTGCTCTCGGTCAGGGTATTGTTATCATTCTTTTTTGTGTCGGTCTTTTTGTCTGTGCTTGTATCGGTCTTTTTGTTTGTGTCGGTCTTTTTATCGTTTTTTGTGTCATCGGTTTTGTTATTGTCGGCATCGCCGAGGGTTTGGCTGTTGTTGCTGTTGTCCGAAACCTCGGTTGTTTTGTTATCGTTTCCGTATTGATATGCACGCCATAGCATTGCTGCCGCCTCGGCACGCGTGATTGAGTCCTGGCCCTTGAATGTTCCGTCGTCATAACCCGAAACCAAGCCGCGGTCAACCGCTGTTGCCACATATGGCTTTGCCGATGCGGAAATGCTGTCATAATCCGAGAACATTGTCTGTAATATGTTTTGGTTGGTGTTCTTTGTGTCATAGCCTTTTAATTTTACCAAAGCAACCGCGATGTCTTCGCGCAGGGCGTAATTGTTCGGTCTGAAGTAGTTCTGTCCGAACGATTTGTAACCGGTAAGGTATTCTTTTGCCGTTTCCACATACTCATAGAACCAGTCATTGTATTTTACATCCGCAAAATACTCGCCGCTTGCGTCACCTGTGCGCAATCCTGCCGCGCCGACCATAATTTTTGCAAATTCACAGCGTTCAACATAGTTATCGGGATAATACTTGCCGTCGGGATAACCGTTTATTATACCGCGCTTTTGCATTTCGCCGATGTATTCAAATGCCCAGTTGTTTCTCGGTACGTCTTTGAATTTTACATCGTATGTGCCGCTTGGTTTGTTCTCGTATTCTTTTCCGTAATCGATTGCCGAAACGGGCAGAACGGATGTCAAGGCAACAAAAGCCGTTATTGCCGCCGCCAATAATCTTTTTACTTTCATAACTTCATTTTCCTCCTATGTATGAAATTTTGATTTGGTTAAAGTTTAAAGACCGTATCACATCGGACATACGCCCCCTTTAATTATATTATACCCGTCCGCAAGGACAGATTTTGTCATTCAAGGCGCAATTTTGAAAAAATTTAAAAATTTTTATGAAATCAAAAAATGCGCAGCCAATCAAAGACTACGCATAAAAAATACACAGCTCCGATTGTTGCGACACAAATAGAATTTCGCGTTAAGAACAATACACATTTAAATAATGCACATAACTTTAAACAATGCATCTCGATAAAAGATGCGTTGTTTAAACCAACTCGTCTGTAATGCATTTTTAATACCATGGAATAACCCGAAATAGAGCAATGTATTTTTTTCAAATACAAGCTTTTCCATTAGCATTAAAAATATTCAAAACTGTACGAATTGCATATTTGTTCCTTATTCTATTTATGTCGCAAGCATATTATAACATATATTTTTCAAAAAGTCTACAATTTTGTTAAAAATTTATTTACAAATAAAAAATATTTTGAAAATATCGTAACTTTGCGAAAAATTTCATCTTAAATTATATTGCCGTCCCCCGGTTCCACCATGCCTGCCGCGGCGACAAAGAAATGAAATTTTTCGCAAAGTTACAGTTTTTAGGCAAGATATTGTTACATTGCCGTCCGGGAGCGGCAGACGGAACCGGGGGACGGGCGGTCGATTCAAAGCAATATCTTGCCGTAAATAATTTTGTCTGCGATTTAAAACGGACGGAGTATTCCTCCGCCCGTTTAATAAAAATTACAAATTACAAATTACAAATTACATTAAGCTCTTATAAATTTCGGCAATTTCTTCTACGCTTGTATCCCTCGGGTTGCCCGGGCGGCAAGCGTCTGCATATGCCGATTCGGCAAGTGCAGGGATGTCCTCCTCTTTAACAATTCCCTTTAAGGTTGAGGGGATTCCCACATCTTCCGAGAGCTTGCGCACAGCGTCAACCGCCGCTTTGCGATATTCCTCGGGGGTCATATCGTCAACGCCTTGTACGCCCATCGCTCTTGCAATATCCCTATACTTTTCGCCGGTATACTCGGCGTTATAAGCCATAACCGCCGGAAGAAGGATTGCGCACGCCTTTCCGTGGGGCGTATCATAATATGCCGAAAGGGTGTGTGCCATAGAGTGGTCAACGCCCAGACCTACGTTAGAAAAGCCCATGCCTGCCACATACTGACCGAGAGCCATACCCTCTCTGCCGTCTTTTCCGTTCTTGACTGCATCGCGGAGAGAACGCGAAATTATTTCGATTGCTTTAATATGGAACATATCCGAAAGCTCCCACGCGCCTTTGGTTATATAACCCTCAATTGCGTGGGTCAGGGCATCCATACCTGTCGCCGCGGTGAGACCCGGCGGCATTGTTGACATCATATCGGGGTCAACAACGGCAACAACGGGAATATCGTGTGCGTCAACACATACGAACTTACGCTTTTTCTCGACATCCGTGATGACATAGTTAATTGTGACCTCTGCGGCTGTGCCTGCCGTGGTCGGAACGGCGATTATCGGCACGCATTTATTTTTGGTCGGTGCAACTCCTTCAAGAGAGCGCACGTCCGCAAATTCGGGGTTGGCAACAATGATTCCGATTGCCTTTGACGTGTCCATCGATGAACCGCCGCCAATGGCAACGATACATTCCGCACCGCTCGCTTTAAACTCTTCGACACCGTGCTGAACGTTTTCAATCGTTGGGTTCGGTTTAATATCGGAATACAATGTGTACTCGATTCCCGCCTGTTCAATTATGTCGGTAACCTTTTTTGAAACACCGAATTTTACCAAATCGGGGTCGGACGCGACAAATACTTTTTTAAAGCCGCGGCTTTGTATTTCCGACGGTATCGCGCTTATCGCACCCGAGCCGTGATACGATGTTTCGTTAAGCATAAATTTGTTCATAAAGAAATCCACCTTTCTGTTTGATTAAGTTTATCATTTGTATGATTGGTTGAAAGACAGCATATTACACACTTTATTTAACCGTTCACACAAGTATATTATATAACTTATACTATAGAATGTCAATACCGAGTATGCCTAAAATCACGGTTTTTGAACAAAGTTTACAAAAATTTAATGGATTTGATTCCGTACAATAAATGTGATAAAAATGTATAAGGCGGTTAAATGCGGCAATAATACAGCGAAAGAACAAAATCAAAAATTACATAGGAGAGTGGAATTATGACAAAAAAGCAAAGATTGGTCTTTTGTACGGCGGCGGTAATAATCGTTGCGGCGGTAATGCTTTCACAGGCGGTAATAAATACTGCCGTGATGAAATCGGATATAGCAAACCGCGTTTTAAGATTGCATATAATCGCCGAGGATAACGAGCCCAAGAACCAGCTTTTAAAATTATGCGTGCGCGACAGGATAATACGCGATTTTTCGGATATTTTCGGAGGATGTCAAAATATCGGCGAGTGCGAAAGAGCCGCCGCGGACAACCTCGATAAAATAAAGGCGGCGGCAGAGGATGAGCTTATTAAAATGGGAAATCCGTCCGCCGTCCGAGCGTATATCGGAAGGTCGGAGTTTCCGACAAAGGAATACGGAAAAATCGCCTTGCCGCGCGGCGAGTACACCGCCCTTAAAATAGAGATAGGAAAAGGCGGCGGCAGGAATTGGTGGTGCGTGATGTATCCGCCGCTTTGCATAACCGAGGGTAACGCGGTTATATCGCCCGAGTCGGCGCAAAAGCTCAAAGAAACGCTTTCGGATGATGAGTACAGGCTCATTTGTGACTCAAAAAGTCCGAACATAAAGATTAAGTTTCGCATTGCCGAGATTCTGGGTAAGTATTTTTAAAGCGTAAAAAGATATTCGTCAACGTTTCAGACGATAATTCGGCATTTGCATTTTAAGGCGGAGTATTCCGCGTCAAAGACGCAGGCGTCAATGTCATCGGCAGAGGTCAGGGTATATGTTGAACGCCGATTGAACTTTTCGCTGTCGCACAGGAATATCTTTTCGGCGGAATTTTTAAGCATAATTTCGCGCGCATAGGTTTCCGCCGCGGTCGGGTCGGTGATGTTTCCTCCCGAATCTATACAAAACGATGAAAAGAATAAGATGTCGGGGTGTATGCCCGATAACGCTTTATATGTATCTTCGCTCGCCAAGACGGGCGAATTTTTATGCGCGAATCCGCCCGAACAATATGTCGGTATGCCGTAATTGACCGCATTCATCGCAGTAATCATATTATTGGTGAAAAGGGTAATGTTTTTGTGCTTTGAAATATGCGGAAGCAAGTATCCGGCAGTGGAAGAGCTGTCGAGCATAATGCATTGGTTGTCACGCAAAAAGACCGCTGCGCTTTGAGCGATTTTGCGTTTGGCGGCCGTGTTTCTTGTTACACGGCTGTTGAAATTCGGGGGTTGGTTGTTGCCGTCAAGGCTTTGCGCACCGCCGTGGGTACGCTTTAAATAAAACATATTTTCGAGGGTTGTAAGGTCGCGCCGAATACTTGACGGCGAGGTATATACAAGAGCCGCAAGCTTTTGTACCGATATGTATTTGTATTCGTTGACAAGATTCAAGATAATTTTTTGTCTTTCTGTTATGCTCATTTATATGTCACACCCGCTCATTTTAATGTATATCCTGCGTATTTGCCTAAATAAACGCCGAATATTGATTATTTTATTTCTATATGCTACTATAACACAAAACAGAAAAATTTGCAACAGGAAGTGATAACGTGAAAGTTCCTTTCACGTTATGCCTCCGGCGGATTTAATTGCCCGTGCAAAATTTTCTTCGCATACGCGAAGAAATGCACATGGGCGTAATAATCTCTTGTCATTCCTTGCCCTGCCGATAAGAGATATTTAATTTACTTTTTGTGCCGACGCAGGGCGGCGGAATGGAGATTAATATGTTGGAAAAAATTAAAGAATTGGTCTGTCAGGCAAATTTGATGCTGCCGAAAAACGGATTGGTTAAGCTGACGTGGGGAAACGTTTCGCAGATTGACAGAAAAAGCGGATATGTTGTCATAAAGCCGTCGGGGGTCGGGTACGAAAATATGAAGCCGGGCGATATGGTTGTGGTCGATATTGACGGCAACAAGATAGAGGGAGAGCTGAATCCGTCATCCGATACATACACACATCTTGAATTGTACAAAAAATATCCGAGTATCGGCGGAATAACGCATACTCACTCAAAATGGGCAACTGTATTTGCGCAAAGCGGAATTCCGATTCCACCGATGGGGACAACGCACGCCGATACGTTCTATGGCGAAATTCCCTGCACGAGAAAAATGACGCCCGATGAAATCGGCGGAGAGTATGAGAGGGAAACGGGGCGCGTTATAGCCGAGCTGTTCGATGATAAAAGGGTTGGTGAAATCCCGGGGGTCTTGGTTCATTCTCACGGCGTTTTTACGTGGGGCAGTGACGCGGCTCGGTCGGTTGAGAACGCGATAATATTGGAGGAAACGGCAGATATGGCTTATCACACGATGCTGATTAAAAAAGATTGTATAATTCAATCCGAGCTTTTGGATAAGCATTTTTTGAGAAAACACGGCGCGAATGCGTATTACGGACAAGGAGGAAAACAATAAGATGATTATAGACAGCAAAAAGTATAACGGAAAATGTCAATGCGGAAAAGAGCATAAAATGGACACCGAATTATGTGTGATTTCATCGGGGTGTCTGAAAGAATTTAAAGCGTATGCGGATAAATGCGGATTGAGCGGCGACTGTGTTGCGATTTACGATGAAAATACATATAGGGCGACCGCCGACAGACGTCCGTCCGTTTCGAAAGAGATAGTATTACCGCCCGAAAACCTGCATGCAGATAACCGCGGCGTTGAGCTTGCGCTGAGTGAAATTCCGAGCGGTATCGGATACCTTGCGGCGGTCGGTTCGGGAACGGTTCACGATATTACACGATATTGTGCGCATAAGCTGGGTATAAATTTTGTGTCGTGTCCGACCGCGGCAAGCGTGGACGGGTTTTGCTCGTCTGTTGCGGCGATGACATGGGACGGATTCAAAAAAACCTTTACGGCGGTCGCGCCGATTCTCGTTCTTGCCGACCTTGATGTAATAGTTAAATCACCGTTTTATCTTACAAAGTCGGGCGTGGGCGATATGCTCGGCAAGTATATTGCGCTTGCAGAATGGAGAATTTCGAATGTATTGACGGGCGAGTATCTGTGCGAGAGAATTTATGATATGACCCGAGCCGCAACGGACGAAATCGCAAGATGCGCGTGTCGGCTCAAAGACGGTAATACAAAGGCGTTCGAACAGCTTATGTACGGGCTTTTGATGTCGGGACTTGCGATGCAGCTCCTTGGAAATTCGCGATGTGCCTCGGGCGCGGAGCATCATATTTCACATCTTATCGAAATGCGTCCGAGCGGTTTGGGCGAAAGTTCGAACGCGTTGCACGGCGAAAAGGTCGGGGTTGCGACCTTGCTTGTGCGGCGCGAATATGAACGGCTGAGAAACAAAACCGATTTGGTATGGAATGATTATAAGGCGGCGGACAGCGAGTACATAAAGAAATTTTTCGGCGAACACTTGTCCGAACAAATTATTAATGAAAATGCGGCGGACACCGCGTCAGGAATTACGCGTGAGATGATAGAGGATAAAAGGAATGATATTTTTGAAATAATAGACAAAATTCCTTCCGAAAATGAGATGCGGAATATATACAAAAGTCTCGATATGAAAATGTCGCTCGGCGACATCGGCGTATCGGATGCTAAGCGTGATACTTTATTTGAATATTCGCCGCTTGTGCGCAACAGGCTTACCCTGATGCGGTTGAGACGAGCAAGTAATATATATCGATAATAATGTGCAGGTGAAACGGCGTGATATTTTTATATGCCGTTTCACTTTTTTACCATCGATTCGGATTTATGAAATTCAACAAAATAATTTATATTTTAAATATGAAAAAAACTATTGCCAAAATATGATGTTTGTGCTATACTTAGAATTGCCAAATATATTTTAATTTAATAAAGTAGGATTATAAGTAGATTTTTATCTTATGATATAGCTTAAAGCCCATTTTGTTTGAAAAAACAGCATAGGCTTCATTTTTGCAACGGGTTTTTTGCTATTATTTTAGATAAAAGCATACTTTTGCTTAAATTAGAATATGTTTGGCGACAATTCGAAGCCTTGCGTTTTTTATGCGCCTGTCTTCGGATTGGCGCATTTTTTAATTTGCAAAAAGTGAGGTGCATTTAATTATTGTAAATTGAAAAATGAATGTATTAAATTTATAAAAAACAGAAAGGATGTAGACAATGAAAAAAATTATATCGATTTTTTTAATAATGATTTGCATTTTACCTGCAAGCACGGGACATGCTTATACGGCTTGGAACATTCCGTCTTATTTGTTTGATGCGGATTATTATTCACAAAGATATGACGATTTAAGGGCTGCTTTCGGTACAAATAAAACGGCTCTTTATAATCATTGGTGTACTTATGGAAAGAGAGAGGGCAGGATACCTTCGCCGGTTTATAATCCGTCATATTATGTCAATAATAATGCTGATTTAAAACAAGCATTCGGTAATGACTATGTTGCATTATACAATCATTGGTGTACATATGGAATTAATGAATTCAGAAACAGCAGTGAACTTTATGACGGTTCATATTATAAAAAAACATATGGGGATTTGCAAGACGCCTTTGGAAACACAAGCAAAAGCTATCTTGAACACTTTATAACATATGGAATGAACGAGGGCAGACAGGCTAATGCGAATTTCAATGTTATTTCATATAAGTCAAATTATGAAGATTTAAGAAATGCTTTTGGTAATAATATGAAAGCTTATTATTATCACTATATGAAATATGGTATTACGGAAGGCAGAAAAGCTGTAGGAACAACAACGCCTACGAGTCCGTCAAAGAAAAATACCAATACGGCAAACGGACTGTCGGATTCAACTATGTCAGCAATTGCAAGCAGGATAGGAACGCAAGAACAGGGAAAGTATGGGGAATCAGGTTGGATGTGTTCAGCTTATTCAATGGCGTATTGCAGGGCTTATTTATTTAATGATTACAGAGAACCGAGAACGTATTGGAGTAATCAGGCAGAATGGAGTTGGGGAGGCGGCTCAAGAGCAGATTATAACAGTAACAGTCAGGCTTTATCTGCTATGAAAAACCAAATTAATGCCGGTAAGCCTTGTGTTGTTTATGTGACGTGGGGTTCAGCTCAGCATTGGGTGGTAGCCTTTAAGTATTCCGGAAACGGAACATCGCTGTCCGACTTTACTGCGATTGACCCTTGGGACGGTAAAATCAGAGCAATGAGCAACTATAGTCTTAGAGCAAATAAATATGGTAAAAAGCTGGTAGTATCTTTTTGATAAGGTATTATAATAGATTTAAACCACTATAAAAAATGCACCTCAAAAGTATTTTCATCCGAAAATATATAAAGACAAACAATCGAATGTATGATTCGAGGGAGTTTAGCTTTAATAAATTTCAGAGTGGCGGCAAACAGCCGCCACTCTGAAAAAATGTATCTTTTGTTTTATGTAATATGTTGAATTAAGTATGTACTACAGCTTCGAATCACAGTATATACAGCGATACGTTTTTGTGTCCGCGTCGGTGAGCCTAAAAATTTGGTCGAGCTGTTGTTCGGTCGATGTAATACATCTCGGGTTTTTACACTTAACAACATTGACAATCCTTTCGGGCGCGGTAATGCACAGCTTTTGAACAAGTTTGCCGTCTTTGATAATATTCACCGTTGCGTCAGGGTCAATAAAGCCGATTACATCAAAACTTATCGACACATCTCCGTCAATTTTGATTATGTCTTTCTTGCCGAGCTTTGAGCTTGCCGCATTTTTGATAAGAGCCACCGAACAGTCGAGATTGCCCAAACCCAAAAGGTTGTAAAGCTGCATTCCAAGCCCTGCTTGTATATGGTCGATTACTATTCCGTTTTTTATGCTGTCTATCTTCATATTCTGACCTCCAAAAGCTTCATAATAAGAGCCATTCTCATATACCTTCCGAAATGTGCCTGTTTGAAATAACAAGCGCGCGGGTCGCTGTCTATCTCGGTTGAAATCTCGTTGACACGCGGCAGAGGATGCAGGATTTTTAAATCATCCTTTGCATATTTCAGCTTGTCGGGGGTGAGAATGTAGCTGTCTTTAAGTCTCAGATATTCTTCTTCGTTAAAGAATCTCTCTTTTTGTACCCTTGTCATATAGAGGATGTCCAAATCACCGATTACTTCTTCGAGAGATGTGTGCTGAGAGTATTCGATGCCGTTGTTTTTTATGTATTCCTGTTTGACAAAGCTCGGAAGTTTAAGCTCTTCGGGCGAAATCAACACAAACTTTATGCCCTTATACCTTGACATTGCGCCGATTAGAGAGTGTACGGTTCTGCCGAATTTCAAGTCTCCGCAAAAGCCGATTGTGAGATTTTCAAAACCGCCTTTTTCGTGAGAAATCGTCATTAAATCCGTAAGCGTCTGGGTCGGGTGAAAGTGACCGCCGTCACCGGCATTTATAATCGGAACGGTTGTGTGTTCCGCCGCAACAATTGGCGCGCCCTCTTTGGGATGGCGCATTGCGATTATGTCGGCGTATCCCGATACAACCTCGATTGTGTCCGCCACGCTCTCGCCTTTTGTCGCCGAGCTTGAACTTGCCTCGGAAATCCCGAGAACGTTTCCGCCGAGAGAGAGCATTGCCGATTCAAAGCTCAGCCGCGTTCTCGTTGACGGTTCAAAAAACATCGTTGCAAGAATTTTGTGTTTGCAAACCTCGTTGTATTTTTCGGGGTTCTTTATTATGTCGTTCGCTGTTGAAATAAGTTCGTCAATTTCGTCTTTTGACAAGTCCATAATATTTATTACGTTTCTCAAAATATAACCGCCTTTCAAGTATTGTGTGATTATTTATTTTATCCAGCTCTCGTCCGACGGATTATTGCGAAAGGCGATAAGCCGTGCAATGTCATCGGATTTTATATATCCGTCCTCTGCCGCAACTTCTGCGATTGCGTCAAAATCGGTAAGGCTGACATTTTTAACGTCGGCGTTTGCCAGACGTTCAAGCCCTTTTTTCATTCCGTAGGTAAAGATGCTTGCGATTCCGAGTACCTCCGCGCCTGCCTCGCGCAGGGCATCGACAACCTCTATAACGCTGCCGCCCGTTGAGATTAAGTCCTCGACAACGACGACCTTTTGACCCTTTTCGAGCCTGCCTTCTATTCGGTTTTGTCTGCCGTGGTCTTTTGCACCCGAGCGCACATATCCCATCGGAAGATTCATAATGTGACCCGTTATCGCTGCGTGTGCGATTCCTGCGGTCGATGTTCCCATAAGAACCTCGGCATCGGGATAGTTTTCGCTGATTATCTGTGCCAAGCCCTGTTCGACATCATTCCTGACCTCAACATCGGTGAGGGTCAGACGGTTGTCACAATAAACGGGACTTTTGATTCCGCTTGCCCAGGTGAACGGTTCGTTCGGTCGAAAGAATACCGCCTTGATTTTAAGTAAGTCCTTTGCAATTTTTCTTTGTGTTTCTGTCATATGTATGCTCCTTTCAGTTATTGAAATCTGTTATATGTTATCCGCAAAATTCGGCAACACAGCGGTTGTATGCCGCAACGGGGTCGGGGGCGGCGGTTATCGGCCGTCCGACAACGATATAGTCCGAGCCGACATCTTTGGCGCGCGCCGGGGTCATTACCCGTTTTTGGTCGCCCAGGTCACCATCGGCAAATCTTATTCCGGGCGTTACCGTCAGAAATTTTTTACCGCAGGTGTTATGTACCGCTGCCGCCTCGAGCGGCGAACAAACAACGCCGTCGAGACCTGCATCGGCAGAGCATTTTGCATAATGCATAACAACCGATTCAATCGGCTTGTTTATCAAAAGGTCGCGTTCCATTGTTGTCTGGTCTGTTGAGGTCAGCTGTGTAACGGCTATCAAAAGCGGACGCGTACCGTCGCTGCGCGTCAATCCCTCGATTGCCGCCTGCATCATCGGAATCGTACCTGATGCGTGAACGTTGCACATATCAACGTCAAGATTTGATAAAACACGCATTGCCGATTTGACCGTGTTCGGTATGTCATGCAGTTTTAAATCCAAAAAAATCTTGTGTCCGCGAGCCTTTATTTCGCGGACAATCTGCGGTCCTTCGGCATAAAAAAGTTCCATACCGATTTTTACAAACGGTTTTCTGTCGGTGAAACCGTCAAGAAAGTCAATTACGCGTTCCTTGCTCGGAAAATCGCAAGCAACAATTACATCTTTACCCATTTAACGCTCCTCCTGTTATATCTTTGAGTGAATCTATTTTGTATTTATCCATAACCGCCGGCAGCTCATTAATAATGTCGCGGCAGATATACGGCTCGATAAGGTTTGCCGCACCGATTTGTACCGCCGTTGCACCGGCAAGCATCATTTCGATTACGTTCTCGGCCGATGAAACGCCGCCTATGCCCACAATCGGAATTTTGACCGCTTGTGCGACCTGATACACCATTCTGAGCGCAATGGGGAAGCACGCGATTCCCGAATAGCCGCCGATTTTATTGGCGATTATCGGTTTTCGCGTCTTTAGGTCAATCCTCATACCGATAAGGGTGTTTATAAGGCTGATACCGTCAGCGCCCGCTTCTTCGCACGCTTTGGCTATTTCAACAATGTCGGTCACGTTCGGCGAAAGCTTAATCAAAATCGGCTTGTCCGTTATTTTTTTAACCGCTGCGGCGATGGCTGACGCCGCCTTGGGGTCAGTGCCGAAACTCATACCGCCACCGTGTACGTTCGGACAGCTTATGTTTACCTCTAACCAGCCGACTTGCTTACAGGCGGCTAGCCTTTCACAGGTATAGATATATTCATCGAGAGAAAAACCCGAAACGTTTGCGATTACTTTTTTGTTAAAGCATTTTTTGAGCTTAGGCAGCTCATCGGATATAACCGCGTCAACCCCGGGGTTTTGAAGTCCGATTGCGTTTATTATCCCGGCGGTACATTCCGCAATTCGCGGCGTCGGGTTGCCGAACCTGGGTTCTTTTGTTGTTCCCTTGAACGAAAACGTTCCGAGGATGTTTATATCGTATAACTTTGCGTATTCATAGCCATAGCCGAATGTTCCGCTTGCCGGAATAACCGGGTTGTCAAGCTCAATGCCGCATAAATTTACCTTTAAATCCTTTTCTGTTATTCCCATATTATTTCCTCCGATCTCATAACGGGGCCTTCTTTGCATATGCGTTTGTAACCCGTAAGGGTCTTGCAGGAACAGCCCATACAAGCGCCGAATCCGCATCCCATTCTTGACTCAAAACTCAGCTGTCCGCTCGTCTTTGCAATTTTGTTTATTGCCTTGAACATCGGTTCGGGACCGCAGGCATAATAATATGTGTAAGAGATTTTATCCAAAACATCTGTCACAAATCCTTTTGTTCCGACCGAACCGTCAGCCGTTGCGATATATACCTCTGCGCCGAGTTCCTTGAACTCATCGGCATAAAAAACTTCTTCGGCGGTGTTAAAACCGAGAATAACGGACGGCGACTTGCCCTGTGAAATCAAAACCTTACAAAGGTTATACAGGGGCGGAACGCCAACACCGCCGCCTATTAAAACGGGCGAATCACCGCTCGTGTTGGGGTTGTAACCGTTGCCCAATCCGCACAAAGTGTCTATTGTATCACCGATTTTCATATTGCTCATATACTCGGTGCCGTTGCCGATAACCTTGTATATAACGGTAAGAGTTTTGTCGTCAAAATCGCATACCGAGATTGGTCGCCGAAGATAAAATCCGTCAAGCTTGAAATTTACGAATTGCCCGGGGCGCTGTATCTCGGACGTGTCGCCGATGAGCGTCATTTTGTACGTTGCCGCCGCAATTTTAATGTTTTTGTCAATCTTAAAAATCACTTGGTTCATAGTGTGTCCTTTCCGAAATATCAATATTGATAAATAACTTTTTGGTTATAAACCGTTGCTTTGCATCTGCCGAATACGCTGATGCCGCTAAACGGAGTGGCTCTGCCTTTGGTTTTAAATCCGTTCGGATTTATTATGTACGGATTTGTCACATCAAATACGGAAAAACCAATATCGGTTGAAATTTTAAAGCGTTTTCTCGGATTTGTTGACATAAGTTCAATAAGCCGTTCGAGAGAAATAACTCCGTTTTTTACCAAATTTGTGTAAAGAACGGAAAACGCCGTTTCAAGCCCGACAACGCCCATAAGGCTTTTTTCGAGACCTTTTGACTTTTCATCCGCGCTGTGCGGTGCGTGGTCGGTTGCAATCATATCGATTGTGCCGTCACAGATTCCCTCTAAAAGAGCCTCTTTGTCCGAAATATCGCGCAGAGGAGGATTCATTTTGAATCTGCCGTCCTCTTTCAGGTCATCATCGGATAAAACAAGATAGTGCGGAGCGGTTTCGCACGTTACGTCAACACCGCTCTGTTTTGCCGAACGGATAAGATTCACGCTTTCTTTTGTTGAAATGTGGCATATGTGATAGGAACAGCCGGTCGCCGCCGCAAGATTTAAATCTCGGTCTATCTGAACATACTCGCTTTCGCTCGATATTCCGCGGTGGCCGTGCGCCGCCGCATACCTTCCCTTGTGAATATATCCGCCGTTTAAAAGTGAGTTGTCCTCACAATGTGCGGCAATGACCTTTCCGAGCGCCGCGGCGGTTTTCATGGCTTCGCGCATAATTTCGGGATTTTGTATGCCCCTGCCGTCATCCGAAAAAGCGCAGACAGATGATGCCATATCCGCCATATCCGAAAGATGCTCGCCGCGTTCGCCGACCGTTATTGCGCCGTAAGGAATAACGGCACAGACGGCATCTTTTCGGATTGCCGCGAGCTGAATATTCAGGTTTTCGGTACAGTCGGGAACGGGATTAAGGTTCGGCATCGTACAAACGGCGGTATAACCGCCTGCCGCTGCGGCATCGGAGCCGCTTTTGATTGTCTCTTTGTATTCAAAGCCCGGTTCGCGAAAGTGAACATGAACGTCACATAAACCGGGAACGATAATATCGGTCGGAGAAACGTCTATGTTACGGGACGTTAAAAATTCTTTTGCTTTTTCTGTATTCATTCTAAAATTTCACCGCCGTTTTAAATCTTTATACAATAAAAGGTCTTGCATCGGCAAGACCTGAAAATTCCGCACAGATAATATACCGCATATGGGTTTTGCACGCCAAAGCGACAAACCCTCGGGTATAATCAGCAGTCGTTTCTGATAAAATCAATCTTGCCGGCATCACAGTACCAACTTCAAGAATAACAATTTCAGTTTTGTATTTCTTTGTATATTACAAACAGTATATCACACAAAGCAATATGTGTCAACCGAAAAAAACTTTTTTTCAAAAATTTTAATATAAAGTTCATTTTTGGGCGGTATGAAACAGCCTTTAAATCGGAGCAACGCTTCTGCTTTACTTGCAAAGAGCAGAACTTGCGGCAACGTTATAAATTCTTTGTATTCCACGGAACGGTGTCCTCACCGATGACTATGTATGCGTGCTTTGCAAGCTTTGCGAGCGGCGCGTCCGACAAAGAATCCGAATAAAACTCATCGATTTGGGGTATTCTGCCGTGTTCGGACGAGTATTGAGTATAAAAGCGGCGGACTTTTTCCTCACCGAAACAGTTTATGCCCAAACAGCACCCGGTGTATTTGTCGATTTTAGAGGCGATGAGATGTTTGATTCCGAGCCTTTGGCACACATCGCGCAGGAGAAATTCGGGTGATGCCGATATGATTACGTCATCGGCTTTTTGGTTTGAAATATAAAACTTTTTAATTTTTTTAATGTGAGAATCCCAAAACTCTTGAACATAATCATCAATGTTGTCAATATCCCTCAAAAAGCGGTACATCACCTCTTTAAACGCGGTCTTTGAAACAAGCCCTGTTCGATATGCGGCAAAGCTTATTCCACAGCGAATAAATCTGAAAATCAGCCGCGGCTGTTTTTTGAGGCACATAATGATAAAATCCTCTGTGCTGTCGCCGTCATATATTGTCTTGTCGAAATCATATACATTCATAGCAATCCCCGTTTTCATTATTTTTATGTTTAATATTCTATCATAAATTTCGAAATTTTGCAACAACATTAAAAAACATTTTAAAATCGGGTTTACAGAAATGAGCAAAATAATGTTCGGATTTATTTTTTATCGGAAGAATCTTTGAGAGCAGTGTTGTCATTATCGGGCGTATCTATATGCTCGAATACATCAAGATAGTCAAGCCCCAGAGCGTTCCTTAATTCGTCCAGGGTTTCGTATTCACCGGAGTCCAGCATCTTTTTATATTTGAGATACAGCCTAATCATCTTACACCTCGTTAAATACGCACATTTAATGTATGCTCTGAACATAGAGTATATTTAATATATAAAATTATACTCTATATATAGACAATTGTCAAGATATAAATAATATTTTATCATTTTAAATATATAAGGAGATGTTAAATTTGATTTCATACGAGCCTTTTTACAAAACGATAAAGGAAAAAAATGTGTCCACATATAAATTGATAGCCAAGTATGGTGTGAGCCGAAGTCTTTTGGACAGATTAAAACACAACAAGCCGATAAGCACCCAGACCCTTGATGACCTGTGTTCGTATCTTGATTGCAGAGTAGAGGATATTATGGTATATATAAAAGACGAATAATACAAACAAGCCCAATGTGGCCGATATGCGGCACAAGGGCTTGTTTTTTGTTTGGTTATTAATCTTGCGACGGCATCTCCCACGTATGATATACGTTTTGAACATCATCGTTTTCTTCGAGCATATCAATAAGACGCTCCATCTTTTTTTCGTCCTCTTCGTTATCGATTGCGGTTGTTGTCTGAGGAATATAATTTATTTCCGCCTGAACAAAAGTATATCCTTTTTTGTCAAGCGCGTCACGCGTTGTGCTGAAATTATCGGGTGTTGTCATAATTTCATAACAATCATCCTCAACATTAAAATCATCTGCACCTGCGTCAAGTGCGTCCATCATAAGAGTGTCCTCATCGATGCCGTCCGCCTTTTCGATAACGATTATACCCTTGCGGTCAAACATAAAGCCAACACAGCCGTTCTGACCCAAGTTTCCGCCGTTTTTATCAAAATAGTGGCGCAAGTCGCCCGCTGTGCGATTTTTGTTATCGGTAAGAGTCTCGACCATTACGGCTATTCCGCACGGGCCATAACCCTCATACACCATTTCGAAATATTCGTTTGTGTTTCCTTCGCCCGATGCTTTTTTGATACTGCGCTGAATATTATCGTTGGGCATATTGTTTGCCTTTGCCTTTGCAATAACGTCACGGAGCTTTGAATTGGAATCCGGGTCGGGTCCGCCCTCCTTAACCGCGACCATCAGCTCACGCCCGATTTTAGTAAAAATCTTACCGCGTTTTGCGTCAATCTCGCCTTTTTTTCTTTTTATGGTAGCCCATTTCGAATGTCCTGACATAAGTACCTCCTGAAAATCATTTGTTTAAAATTTTTGTTTTTATTCAAACAACAAAATTCGGCAGAACCGCCGAATTTTGTCGCTGTCAGCTTTAATTATGTGTTACTAAAATTATTTTGTTGTTTTGTCCGGCTCGGTTACGGTTTCTTTAAGTGCCGAAACAAGTCCTGCCACGCCTTGAATCTCTGACGGAATGATTATCTTTGTTGCTTTTCCGTCTGCCGCTTTTGCGAACGCTTCAAGTGATTTTATGGTCAAAACCGCATCTGTCGGCGCGGAGTCGTTCAGCATTTTAAGACCGTCCGCCGTTGCGCGCTGTACCTCGCGAATGGCTTGTGCTTCACCTTCGGCAACACGTATTGCCGCTTCTTTATCGGCCTCTGCCTTTAGAATCTGTGATTGCTTTTCCGCCTCTGCCTGTAAGATTCGCGATTCCTTTTCGCCCTCGGCAACAAGCACGGCGGATTTTTTCTCGCCCTCTGCCTTTAAGATTGCTTCGCGGCGCTCACGCTCCGCTTTCATCTGCTTTTCCATTGCTTCTCTGATACCTGCAGGCGGAATAATGTTTTTAAGCTCAACCCTGTTGATTTTTATTCCCCACGGGTCGGTCGCTTCATCGAGAATGGAACGCATCTTTGTGTTGATTATATCTCTCGATGTTAAGCTTTCGTCAAGCTCCATATCACCGATGATATTTCTGAGAGTTGTCGCGGTGAGATTTTCGATTGCCGACATCGGAAGCTCTACGCCGTAGGTATAGAGCCGAGGGTCGGTAATCTGAAAATAAACAACCGTGTCTATCTGCATCGTGACATTATCTTTTGTGATGACGGGCTGAGGCGGAAAGTCAACAACCTGTTCTTTAAGGCTGACTTTTTTAACGATTTTTTCCACCACGGGGATTTTAAAGTGCAATCCCACGCCCCAGCTTGAATGATACGCGCCGAGACGTTCGACAATATACGAATGTGCCTGAGGAACAATCTTTATGTTTGCAATCAGCACAATTATAATCAGAGCAAGAATTCCTATTATTACGGTCATAATTTTATCCTCCCGAATATTTAATTAATTTTATTGATTTCGCCGTTGTTTTCAAAATCGGCAACCAAATGTGCGCCGACAATATCTTTAATAACAACTCTGTCGCCCGTCTTTGCAGCTTTGCCGCCGACAAGTCTGACCGCCCAGCGTCTGCCTTTTACGATTACTTCGCCTTTTCCGCATACCGGGTCAACATCCTCGGTTATCTCACCGACACAGCCTATGAGCATATCCGCGTTTGTCGGAACTTTTTTTGAATTCCGAAACTTTTTGCCGAGCGGAGCGGTAAGAACCAAAAGTGCCAGAGATACAATCAAAAAAGTCAGTATCTGTACGGTTTGTCCGCCGCCGAGCGCCGAAACACACGCCGCGCATACCGCACCTATTACTATCCACACCGAAACGAGGG
>ERZ825159.724-NODE-724-length-38911-cov-5.476503_pt1 | contig 38911 bp, 30 predicted proteins | sample MGYA00519932_ERZ825159 | MGnify/ENA primary metagenome ERZ825159 (study PRJEB31778, sample SAMEA3449191) | human gut metagenome | biome: human gut; feature: human-associated habitat; material: faeces | place: United Kingdom | collected 2010/2012 ... | reverse complement strand
GGGAACAGTTTTGCTCTTTGCCCGAAGAAACACGAATTTCTTATGGTCTGCGGACAGCATACCCGGAACGCGATGCAGAACATTATCAGGAAAGGCCGCACACAAAGGATGAGACACATCGGCTGAATGTTCACAATTTAGGCTTTGCCTACAAGAAGGGGCCGGATATTTTTCAAAATGTCAGCTTTGAAGCTCATGCAGGAGATGTGATCGGTATTCTGGGCCATAACGGGGCTGGAAAAACAACCCTCTTATCTATTTTAACGGGTCTGCTAAAGCAGCAGCGCGGCGAGGTCTGCTTTGACGGAAAAAAACTTACACCACGCCAGCGGCGGTCACTTTCCTATCTTGTCATGCAAGATACGGATTATCAGCTTTTTGCCAGCAGCGTGGAGGAAGAACTATCCCTTGGAATGAGGGACGATTGCAAAGAAAAAGTGGATGAAACACTGAAAGCACTGGAACTATCAGATTACCGGGAACGGCATCCGGCATCCCTTTCAGGAGGTCAAAAGCAACGGGTTACTATCGGTGCGGCAATCGTAAAGGGCAGCCCGGTAATCTACTTTGACGAGCCTACCAGTGGTTTGGACTACGATTCTATGGTGCGTGTCAGCAAACTGATCGAACAACTTTCAAGCTCTGGTGTGATCGTGTTTGTGGTGTCCCACGATTTTGAGTTTATTGTCCGTACCTGTACGGAGGTGGTTCAGTTGGATGATGACGGGGCTATTCAAAATCAAAGGCTTTCACCAGAAATTTTGAAAACGCTGTCCGAAAAATATTTTACCTGATAGGAGGTTGGAATTATGTTTCAAAAAGTATTTGAGTATGCAGGGCCTCATAAGAAGGGACTTTATGCAGCAACGGCCATCGTGCTGGTCAGCGTCCTGATGGGTGTCTTGCCCTTTGTGCTGGCTTATCAGGTGATCGCGCCGCTGGTCATGGGTGAATCTATTGAAGCATCCTTTATCATTTTGCGCGTGGTTCTTGTCTTGGCGTGTCTGGTGCTGCAAGCCCTTTTCTATGGCTGGGGGCTGAATCTTTCTCACAAAGCCGCTTACGACACGCTGCTCCGTCTGCGGACGGCACTTCAAAAACGGTTTGAAAAGCTGCCCCTCGGTGTCATTCAGGATAAAGGCACCGGCACAGTCAAAAAGCTGTTCGTGGATGATGTAGACAGTCTGGAAGTTTTGCTGGCTCACTCCATGCCGGAGGGAATTGCAAACCTGATGATCCCTATTGCGGTTTATGTGGCAATGTTCTTTGTGGATTGGAAACTGGCGCTTCTGTCGCTGGCATCCATTCCGATCAGTCTGATTGCCATGATGACGATGTATTCCGTTGGCATGAAGAAAATGGGGCCTTACTACATGGCCGGACAAAAGATGAACAATACCATTATTGAGTACATTAACGGTATGGAAGTTGTCAAGGTATTCAATAAGGACGCAGATTCCTATGAGCGGTTCCGCAAAGATGTATCAGATTATCGGGACTATACTCTGGCGTGGTACAAGGCGGCGTGGCCGTGGATGGCAATTTACAGCAGTCTGCTTCCATGCACCATTATTCTGACTTTGCCTGTTGGCGCATGGTTCGTTCTCTCTGGCTGGTCTACTCTGCCTAATTTGATCTTGGTACTGTGTCTTTCTTTAAGTATTGGTATGCCACTGCTGAAATCTCTCGGTTTCCTGCCTACCATGCCCCAGCTCAACTATAAAATTTCTGCATTGGAGCAGGTGTTGGATGCGCCAGAGCTCCAGCAGACAGAAGATGCGTTCCACGGGAAAGATGACACCATTACTTATGACCATGTTTCTTTCGCTTATCAGACCACACAGCCCGGCCCGGATGGAAAGCCTGTTGTAATTGAGGATGAAGTTCTCCATGACATTTCCTTTACGGCAAAAGCTGGACAGAAAACAGCCCTTGTTGGTGAATCTGGCTCCGGCAAGAGTACATTAGCGAAACTGCTGATTCACTATTATGACCCACAGAAAGGCAGTATTTCCATCGGTGGGCAGAAATTATGCGATATGAGCCTTGAAGCACTCAACAGCCGTATTTCCTATGTGGCGCAGGATCAATACCTGTTCAACACCTCTCTGCTCGAAAACATTCGGCTTGGTCGGCTGAACGCAACGGATGAAGAAGTGGTGGAGGCCGCAAAGAAAGCTCAGTGTATGGAGTTCCTTGAGAAACTTCCGCAGGGTATTCATTCGATGGCTGGTGATGCAGGAAAAATGCTCTCCGGCGGTCAGCGCCAGCGTATTTCTCTGGCAAGGGCAATCTTAAAGGATGCTCCTATTGTGGTGCTTGACGAGGCAACTGCCTATGCCGATCCTGAAAACGAAGAAAAGATGGAGGCCGCCATTGCAGAGCTTGTGAAAGGTAAGACCCTTGTGGTTATTGCACACAAATTACCAGCCATTATGAACGCAGATCAGATTTGTGTTATGGATCACGGAAAACTGGTTGCAACGGGCAGACATCAAGAGCTGATCCAGTCCTGCCCTGAATATCAAAAGTTGTGGAAAGCGGCACAAGACAGCGCCGAGTGGAAAGTACACACTGCAAAGGAGGGGAAATAAATGTTTGCTTTGTTTTCAAGAATATTGAAACTTTCCGGCCGTTATAAGAGCCGTATTCAGGGCGCATTTGTTTGTGCGTTTCTGGAATCCATTCTGTCCAAAATGCCGATTTTTCTGGCCTTTGTGGTTTTGAGTGGATTTGCAAACAAGACCATTACCGGGCAGACTTGCCTTTATGTGGGACTTGGCCTTGCCGCTATTGTGCTGGTTCAGATGCTCGTCCATTATCTTAGTGACAGCCTGCAAAGTGCAGCGGGATATTTGATGTTCGCTGACAAGCGTATCGAATTGGGCGGCCATCTGCGGAAACTTCCGATGGGATATTTCACTTCCGGCAATATTGGCAAGATCAGTTCTGTCCTCAGTACCGACATGGTGTTCATTGAAGAAGTCGCTATGAGTACGCTGGGAAACATGATGAGCTATCTGCTGTCCTCGCTGGTTTTGCTGGCGTTCATGTTTTATCTGAATTGGCAGCTTGGCTTGATCGCTGCGATAGTTACTATTTTGGCATGGCTGGTATCTAAGGGAATGAACAAAGTTTCCCTACGAGAAGCAGCAGGCCGTCAGGAGCAGAGTGAACGGCTGACCGATGCGGTGCTGTCTTTTGTGGAGGGCATTGGTGTTATTAAGAGCTATAACCTGCTTGGAGAAAAATCCGAAGAACTGTCCGGCAATTTCAAGCGTTCCAGAAATACATCGCTTGACTTTGAACGAAAAATGACCCCGTGGACAATGGGGCTGAATATCCTTTACGGTATTGGTATTGCGGCAATTTTCGGCCTGTCTATTGTGTTGGAACAGAGCGGTGCGCTTTCTTTGGCTTATGTGTTGGGTGTTCTGCTATTTGTATTTGATCTTTTTGGCCCGTTGAAGGCTCTCTATGGAGAAGCATCCAGACTAACCGTTATGAACGCTGCCCTTGATCGTATTGAAGCGGTATTGGATGAACCGGAACTTTCCGACAACGGCAAGCAGCATATTCCGGCTCAGGCACAGCCGGGACAGCCGGAAGTCCTGTTCAACGATGTTACATTTGCTTATCAGGATAAAGAGGTTCTGCATCATATCAGTTTTGCCATGAAGAAAAATTCTATGACAGCGCTGGTTGGACCGTCCGGTAGCGGTAAGTCCACCATTGCAAACTTGCTGGCGCGACTTTGGGATGTAAAATCCGGCAATGTGACGATAAGGGGCGTGGATATTCGCAATGTACCTCTGTCGGAATTGATGGATCAGATCAGCATGGTATTCCAGCGCGTGTATCTGTTTCAGGACACCATTTACAACAATATCATCATGGGAAAGCCGGATGCCACGGAAGAAGAAGTCTATGAGGCTGCCAGAAAAGCCCGCTGCTATGATTTCATTATGGCTTTGCCCGACGGATTCCAAACGGTGGTTGGTGAGGGCGGTGCAACACTTTCCGGCGGCGAAAAACAGCGTATTTCGATTGCCCGCTGTATCCTGAAAGACGCGCCTATCGTTATTTTGGACGAAGCTACCGCGAGTGTGGATACGGACAATGAAAGCTATATTCAGGAGGCTATTTCCGAATTGGTGAAGGGAAAGACCCTGCTTGTAATCGCTCACCGCCTAAATACCATCTGTCAGGCTGATCAGATTTTGGTGATTGCCGATGGACGGATCAGTGAACAAGGAACCCATGACGAGCTTATAGCAAAAGCCGGGATTTATCAGGATTTTGTAAATATCCGTAAAAAGTCCTCCAGCTGGAGCCTTGCATAAAGGAGACAATAGTGAAGATTCATGCGTCCGGAGAGGATTATCTGGAGGCTGTGCTGGTTCTTCAAAAGAATCACGGTGCTGTCCGCTCTATTGATGTTGCACGGCGTGTTGGAGTTTCAAAAGCCAGTGTAAGCTATGCGGTGTCGGCTTTGCGTGAAGGGGGCTTTTTAACGGTAGATAGTGATTACGTTTTGCATTTGACCGAAACAGGCCGGAATGTTGCCGAAAAAATTTATGAGCGGCATCAGTTCTTTACAGAGCAATTTATCGCAGCTGGCGTTGACCCTGAAATTGCAGAGCGAGATGCTTGCCGGATTGAACACGCCATCAGTCAGGACACCTTTGAAAAGATCCGGGATGCACACAAACAGGAAAAATAGGATACTAATGCCCGTCGTTCCAACTGTGCGGACAAGAGCAGCCAGTGGGGAAAATATAAGCCCACTGGCTGCTCTACATGAAAGACAATCATCGGCCCTTTTGTTTTCCCCTGTACATCACTTCAGCTTATCTGCGCTCATGCACAGGTCTATGTACCGTTGCGACTCTTCTTCACTCTTTCCTGCAAAGTAATCAAGAACGCACTTGGCAACGGTCTGCGGCGCTCTATCGTGGAACACGATTCCATCCAGACTGATGTCCATTTCTTCTGAGATCAGCGCAACCGTTTCAAATTTCGGATTGCTCTTGCACTTTTCAATCTCAATGACAGTTCGGGTACACATATTAAGCCGTTCCGCTAATTCGCGCTGCGTGATCTTTTTCTGCTCCCGCTTTTCGCGAAGCTTTTGGGCGAACAGGTCAAGAAAGTTCATTGTAAATCACCTCTACTACATTGTAGAGTGAGCCTCAATTCACTTAAATACACATGAAGCTCACATTGAATGAGCCGCAAATCACATTCAGCGAGTTGGAGGTAATTTTATGATGTCACGGATGAACAGGAGATACTGCTAAGGCCGCTCGCGGTCATGTAAAAAAGCATAAGCACCGATTAGCCGTCCACTTCAAAAAGCACGCGGCTATCCCCCAGACGAGCTGCACTCACGAAAGCGAGTTGCAGCTCTCTTTTTATGCGGTTTGGTTCATCCGTGATTTAGCCCCTCCCGGTACAGTATTCGTTACTCATGTTTTCACTCGCACGCAAGGCGCTCGTTCAGGTCATCATGCCTGTTCGAGCGCCTTTTTACGTTTTCCTGTCGGCTGTCGTTCTCCGCCGGTGTTGGTCTGGTTCACCACCCACCCAACACCGAAACGGAGGACATATTATGTTTAACAGAAAGAGCAGCTATGCGCTGAACAAGAAAGACCCCAACGCTATCGTTTACATGGATGCCAACGAAGCCATCATCCGCCTGACCCGCGAGGACTTTGCCAGCGAGGAAGAATTTCTGAAATGGAAGTCCCTGTCGGATGCAGACTATCATGCTTCCGAGAAAGAGGATCATGTCTACGCTAATCATACCCTTGCACTGGACGAGCTTTCCGAGGAAGCAGCATCTATTCCCGCTGCGGATATCTGCATGGAGCAGGCGCATGACCGGGTGGCGGAAATCCGCCGTAGCACCCAAAAGGTTACGCAAATCAGGAAGCACCTGACGGACACTCAGTTCCGCAGGATGTGGATGTATTTCGTGGATGGAATGACGATTGACGAGATTGGAAAAGTCGAAGGCGTGTCGCATCAGGCTATTTCTCTCAACATTACAGCAGCAATCAGAAAAATCAAAAAATATTTCTGAGGTTTTTCAAAAACACCTTGCAAAAGTGGCCCAAAATCGGCGATAGGTGAAGGGACATTCTCCACGAAGCCTTTCGTTGAACGTTGAAAACTGAATAGACCATGATGCAGGCACAAAACCCGCGTGATAGCGGCATAAGGTGCGCCGCCACGACGTTGGCTTCAAGGAGGTGATTCCGGAAAAGCCATCCGAGCGATCTACGCAGCCTTAGACCCGATTCGGCAAATCGGGCGCGATGACAGCGCGGCGGATAATGAAACTTGCTCACGCCCTCCCACAGACTTGAGGGGGAACCCTGCGGTATGCGCCAGCTCTTTGAGGCAGCGGTATCGTGGAGTTATGACAGCCCTGCCAAGGGCGGCCTGCATCATGCCCACTATCCGGGGCGCGTGGCAAATAGGATGGATCTTCTCAAATGGACAAGCAGAGCGGCTGCGCCGGTATTCGCCATTATGTTATGTGGCTCCAATTCTGCCCGCGCAGCCGCCTCTCAAAGTCAGATACCATGCGCTGACGGCCTTTCCCGTCAGCGCATTCATGTGACCTTGAGGAAACCCACCAAACCGAGAAAGGAGATCGCCATGATGCAGCCGACACCAAACGAAACCCAAATCCACACGGATGAACTGGTGGACATCCGGGAAGTATCCGTAGACAAAAATCTTCCCAAGGAAGAACGCATTGCCGCCTTTATCCGCCAGATCAAAAATCCTTACCGCTTCCGCTGCGGCGATTTCGTGGTAAACGCCTGCTTTGCCGGGAACGGTGTTACGTTGGAGGAATGTCTGCAAGGCATTTTGCGCTGAGCGACATCCTCGCTTTTTTCCGCAGAGAGTGCTATGATCGGTGTGGAAAAGGATGAAAACCTAATAGCCAGATAACCACTCTTTTCATGCGGGAGCAGTCCGGGAGAAAGGAGTGCTTTTTCATGCCTAAATACAAAGCCACCGCTTATATCCGCCTGTCCTACACCGACGATCATTCCAGCGAAAGCGACAGCGTTTCCAATCAGCGCAAGCTCATTGAAAACTTTGTAGAGCGCAACCCGGATATTGAGGTCGTTTCCGAAAAGATCGACGATGGATACAGCGGCATCATCTTTGACCGCCCTGCGTTCAAGGAAATGATGCAGGATGTCACCGATGGCAACATCAACTGCGTCATCGTAAAAGACCTCTCCCGCTTAGGGCGCGAGTACATTGAAACCGGCCGGTATCTGCGCCGGGTATTCCCGGCCTATGGGGTGCGCTTCATCGCCATCACCGACAGCATCGACACCGCCCACGACAGCGGCGATGATCTGACCGTATCGGTCAAGAACATTATGAACGAAGCCTACTGCCGGGACATTTCCATCAAGACCCGCTCCTCTCTGGACGTGAAGCGGCGCAACGGCGATTTCGTCGGTGCGTTCCCGGTGTACGGCTACATGAAAGCCGAGGACAACAAGAATTTGCTCGTCCCTGACCCCTACGCCGCCCGCGTTGTCTGCGACATCTTCCGTATGCGGCTGGAGGGCGCAAGCGCCTCCAAGATCGCATCAGAGCTGAACCGGCTGGGTATTCTCTCCCCGCTGGCGTACAAGAAGAACAACGGTCTGCCCTACGCGAAAAAGGGATACGCAGACAAGGCTGACTGCAAGTGGTCGGCTACCACCATCATCCGCATCTTGCAGGACGAAACCTACACCGGAACGCTGGTGCAGGGCAAACAGGGTACGCCGCATTACAAGATCAAGCAGATGGAGCAGCGCCCCGCCTCCGAGTGGGTGCGTGTCCCGGATGCCCACGAAGCGCTGATCGCCCGTCAGGATTTTGAGCTGGTGCAGCGCATCAAGGGGCTGGATACCCGGACTTCTCCCAACGAGGACACGGTGTACCTGTTCTCCGGTATTCTGATCTGCGGGTGCTGCGGAAGCCGCATGACCCGCAAGACCAACCGTGCGAACGGCAAGGAGTACCACTACTATTATTGTCCTACCGGCAAGAAAAAGGGCTGCGCCCATCCGGTCATGCTGAAAGAAAGCAGCCTGATCGACTGTGTGCGGGACAGCCTGAAAGCCTATATCGGCAATATTGCTTCTCTGGAGGCGCTGCTGACCGGCATTGACCAGTCCAGCATCAATCAGGCGCTTGCCAAGGAATACAGCGACCACATTACCGACAACGAGCGCCGGTTGGAGCAGGTGCTGGAGTTCAAGGCACGGCTTTATGAGAGCCTTGTGGGAGGTATGCTTACCAAGGAAGAATACGCTTCCTATAAGGCAAAGTACACCAAGCAGGCCGAGGACATCCGCGAGAGCGTCCGCGTTCTCAAGGAAAAACTCACGGAGGTGCTGGAAAACCGGAGTGAGCGCAACCGCTGGATTTCACAGTTTACGCAGTTCTCCACGCTGGAAACCTTAGACCGCAGGGCGCTCATTCACATGGTACAGAGCATCCGCGTCCGTGGCAAAAAGGAGCTGGATATTACCTTTACCCATGAGGACGAATACAAAAAGGCGTTGCAGCTTCTGGCGCTGGCAGCGCAGCAGAAAGATTACGAACAGAGAAAGGTGGGCTGAGCATGGCAAGGAAAAGCAGAAAAGAAACGGCTGCGGTGGCCGTGCAGGAGGCCGACGCCGCTTGCCGCGCCGCGATCTACGTCCGCCTTTCGGTGGAGGATACCCACACGCACAGCGTATCCATTGAAACCCAGCAGATGATTATTGCCCGCTATCTGGAGCAGTACCCGGAGATCAGCGTATACGATACCTATATCGACAACGGCGCGACCGGGACAAACTTCCACCGTCCGGGCTTTCAGCAGATGCTCTCGGATATTGAGGCCGGTCATGTAAACTGCGTGATTGTCAAAGACCTCTCCCGTTTAGGACGAAACACCATCGACACCGGCTACTACATCGAACAGTATTTCCGCATCCGTAATATCCGCTTTATTGCGGTCAATGAAAACTTCGACACCGCCGCCCCAGAGGATGCCCATTCCGGTATCATCATTCCGCTGCGGAACATGATAAACGAAGCCTACGCTTTGGACATCGGGCGCAAGATCAGGGCGCAGCAGCGGCAGGCCATGAAGGACGGCAAGTTCATCGGTGCGCGTACTCCCTACGGCTATCTGAAAGCCGAGGACGATTGCCACCAGCTTATCATCGACCCCGTTGCCGCCGTTGTGGTGCAGCGGATGTTCCGCTGGGCTTCCGAGGGCGCTGGCCTCAATACCATCGCCGTGCGGCTGAACGAGGCTGGCATCCTCACCCCCAGCCACTACAAGAAGATGCAGGGCAAGATCACCCACGAAAATTTGCTCGGCAGCGGCAAGTGGCAGACCCGAACGGTCGGCGTCATTCTCCGCTCCGAGGTCTACACCGGAGATCTCGTTCAGGGGCAGACCAAAACCGTGGATCACCGGCAGGTCAAGGCCGATGCCGAGGAATGGACGGTGGTGCGGGACACCCATGAGGCCATCATCAGCCGGGAACAGTTCGCGGCGGTGCAGGAAATTCTCAATCAGACCGCCAGCCGCGCCAAGGCGCGGGAGGTCAAAGCCTTCACGCCGAATCTTCTCAAAGGCAAGGTATTCTGCGCCCATTGCGGCGGCAGCCTGCACCGGCAGAGAAACATCCGCAAGAAGTCCGACGATGTGTACTTCTACCATTGTCTGAGCCAGAGCCGAATCAGCAAGGATGCCTGCCCCGGCGTGACCATCCGCGAGGATGCGTTGCTGGATATGTTGGCAGATATGCTTCAGGACGCGCTTGATACGGCGCTGGGGCAATACACCCTCTCCCTTGCGGAGCTGCCCCGGCAGGCCGCTGACCGCGCTGAGCTGCGGGAGAAGATCACCAGCCGCAAACAGGAAATCCAGCGGCTTCGCGGTATCGTGCGGAGCCTGTATGAAAACCTTGTGCAAGGCGTTCTCACCAAGGATGAATACTTTGACTACAAGGAGAAGTACGAAAGCCGCATTGCCGACCTCGCCGTGGAAATGGAACAGTTGGAGGATGGCCTGCGAACGATGGATGCTCAAACAGAGCAGCACCGGGCGCTGGAACAGGATGCCGCGCAAATCAAGACTGACCGTGCGCTGACCGGCGCACTCATCGAGCGGCTGATCGACCGCATCGAGGTATCCCACGACAAGCAGATCACGGTGCGCTATCGCTTCCAGAGCGAGTTTGAAACCTATGCGGAGGTGCTGAAACAATGCAGAAATATGTAATTGCCCTCTACATCCGCCTCTCCATTGAGGATTACAAGTACGACAGTCTGAGCATTGAAAATCAGAGCCTTGTTCTCCACGAGTACGCGGCTTCCATGCCCGAAGCTCTGAACGCGGAGATCATGGAGTTCATCGACAACGGGTACAGCGGCACGAATTTTGAGCGTCCGCAGGTACAGAAGCTCATTGAGCTGGTGCGGGCCAATCAAATCGACTGCATCATCGTCAAGGATTTTTCCCGCTTCGGGCGAAACAGCATTGAAACCGGCTACTTTATCGAGCGCGTGTTCCCGCTGTTCCATACCCGCTTCATTTCCATCAGCGACGATTTTGACAGCAGCAAATTCAAGGGCGACACCGGCGGCATGGATGTGGCGTTCAAGTACCTCATCAGCGAGTATTACAGCCGCGATATGTCCATCAAAACCAAGAGCGCCAAGTACGCCAAGATGCAGCGCGGCGAGTATCAGAGCAAAATCTGTCCCTACGGCTACCGCAAAAGCGCCGATGGCAGAATGGAGCCTGACCCGGAGGCCGCTGCCGTTGTGCAGCTCATCTTCCAGCTTGCCGCCGAGGGCATCAACGCCACCGCCATCACACGGGAGCTGTTCCGCAGAAGCATCCCTACCCCCGGCCAGTACAAAGCGGCGCACGGCAATCACACCCACGATATTTCCCGCTGTCACGGGATTTGGAGTACATCCACCATTCTCCGCATTTTGGAGGACGAACGCTACACCGGCGTGTATGTGATCGGCAAGCGGGCGGTTCTCGAAGTAGGCGGCACCAGAAGCCGCCTGAAGGACAGAGAATCATGGTACATCATCCCTGACCATCACCCGGCCATCGTAGAGAAAGCCGTGTTTGATACCGTGCAGGCCAGCCAGCTCCGCTTTTCCCAGCCCAACAAAAAGAAGCGGGACTACCCGCTGAAAGGCAAAGCCTTCTGTGGCTGCTGCGGTCATGCGCTGTCCCGCACCATGCAGAAAACCTCGTATTATTACTGCCGCCATTCCGAGGCGGACGTAGAAAGCCGCTGCCACAAGATGCGTCTGAACGCCGCAGAGCTGGAACAAGCGGTATTCCTGACGCTGAAAAAGCAGATGGAAGCCGCCGCACCGTTTGCCCCGGACGGTTCGCTCCGGGTGGATGCCTCCGTACCGGAACGCGCCGAATATGAGCAGCAGATCGAGACGCTGCAAGACGGCAAGCGCACACTTTACGAACACTATCTTATGGGCGAGATTGACCTGAACACCTACAAGGCGGAAAAGGCCGCGTGTAACGAGCTGCTGCTGAAAACAAAAAACGCCTATGCCGCAGTATTGGCACAGGCGAAACAGAAGCAGGACGAACAGGCACGGCAGGACAGCCGCAAGGAAGCGTCCAAGGCGATTTTTGATGCGGACACGCTGACCACCGAGCTGGCCGAGCTGTTGATCGACCGGGTGCTGGTATATCCCGATAAGCGCATCGAGATCGCATACAAAATCCAGGACATTTTTGATTGAGGTGGCAGTCATGAAAATCGCTTTCTATTGCAGAGTGGACGGACAGGGCTTTGGCTTTGTCCTCCCCGATGAAGCTGACAAGCTCCGCGAGTTTTTCGCCGAGCATCAGGATAAGCCTGCGCTTGAAAAGCCATCGAGCGCAAGCTAAAAATTTTTGTCGTGTGCTTGACATACGGGTGTCTCAAATCGTGATAGCGCACTCTGCGCAATCCGTGTTCCTCCAGAAGCTTCGGGAATCCGCAGGAAACATAATTAGGCTTGATGATATCTCCGATTTCATTGATACACACATAGCCCGTGTAATCTTTCACATAGGATCGCCCGCATAAACGCCGGTTTTCCTCCTGTTCTGCTTTAAGCTCCAGAAGCCGTTCCTTTACGAAAGGAACCAGTGGCAGCGTTCTCATGCTGGACTTATTTTTCGTCCGATCTTCTGCGACCGTAATACGCTTTCCATCAAGGGCAACGGTTGTAAGCGTATGCCGGATGGTGATTGTGTCGCGCTCAAAGTCGATGGCATCCCATTTCATACCGAGGGTCTCGCTGCGCCGCATCCCATAGAAAGCACCAAAGAGAATGGGGATTTCAAGTTTGGTGCCTTTGGAGATTTCAAAAAGCCTGTTCACTTCATCGGCATCGTAAAAGTTTGCCATAAAACGCTCCTTCTTTGGTCTTTCGATCTTATCGGCAGGATTACTGGAGATTAGGTCGAGCTTGACAGCATACTTCAACGCCTTGTGGATGTTTGCGTGATAATGAATAACCGAGGACGCGCTCACACGTTCCAGTTCCTTCAGGTAAAAATCCTGGATGTGTTTTGCCGACAGCTCCTGCAATGCAATCTGCCGTTCTCTGAAATACGGCACGATTACTTTTTTGACCATATTGGAGTATGAGGCGAAAGTTGTCACCGCCACGGAACTCTTTATTACCGTAAGCCATTGTTCCATGAAGTCTGCAAAAAGAACGTCTCCTGTAATCGGCACATCTTCCTGGAAACTGCGCCGCTGCTCCTGTAAGAACGCCTCGGCGCGTTTCTTGTTGCCTTTGACCGCAAGCCCTGTTGCGATCCACTTTGTTTTGCGGTTTCCGTGTGCGTCTGTGTAGTTTAGTACGGCATAAAAATAGCCCTTTTTCTCACGAAGGTGTCCTGCCACCATAATAAGATATCCTCCTCTCTTGTTGTGGGCAACACCTGCCGTTGACCTGAGAACAGTATAAATCATTCGAACTGATGCGGAAAGGATGCCGCCAATCGGATTTATTTCTCCATGCAGTCAACAGCCGATGCATAAGTAGGTAAAAAGATGTGCTTTGGGGATACGGTAGGCGCGACCTACTTTTATGCAGCAGATTTTGCCTTCTCGTATCAGTCGATACCCCGTTTTCGTGCTGACATCAAGTATCTGGCACATCTGAACGATATCCATGACATCCGGATACTCTTTCAGCATTAGCTTGTAAGCATCACGCTGGGATAGCGTGGTAGTGGTTTCAGAGTTCATGTTTCGCACCTCCATTCCTATGCGTTGTTTTTGTATGTAAATGACCGCACGATTTCTCTTGCGGTCTGCCTTCCCTTAGAACTTCATGGGAAGGGTCGAATGCCTGCGCCTGCCGTTGTAGATGCGGTAGAACAGGTTGACGTAGCGCTTTACGCCCCGCAGCTCCTTTTCCGCCTTGCCCGCCGCGTAAACAAACTTGGGCTCGTAGGCGCGGAGGCCGTAAATGAGCCGCTCCCGGTCGTACTCGCCGTGGTACAGCTCCACGAAATGGACGATTCCCTGAATGATTTCCGCTCTCAGGGAATCGGGATCGCCGCCCCATGCCTCCAGCAGGAGGGTCAGCGCTTCCTTATAAATCTCTGCGCCGACGCGCCTGAACTCAGCAGAGGCGGTATTGATGCAGATGATGCGCCCGACGCCTCCGCCGCGCTCAAAGCCCACATGAAATCCTACGTCCTCGGTCGCTTCGTAAAACTCGCCCGACGCCTTATCCTCTCCGCGAAGATTGGCGCGGAGCTTTGCACTGGGCGTCAGGGCTGCGGAGTAGCCGGTCTGCATGGCAAATAGCAGAGCTTCATCAGCCTCTGTCATACCGTAGTACACCTTACAGAGGATCGGCAGGTCGTTGTTGCCGTTCATGTGCTTGCGCGCCACAATAGTATGTTGCCCGTCAAACACATAATAGTGACCGTCACGAAAGCTAACCTTCGGTTCGTTGGCGATACGCTCATTGAACCCGGCCACGATCTTTGCCACACGCTCGGTGTTCAGCTTGCGCTGGTACGCATCGGGAATCTCCAAATCCCGGCTGCTGACCTCCATCAGCTTGTAGAGTGTCTTAATGCTGTTCATTGTCTGTTTCTCCTTCCAATTTGAGAATGTATTGTTTTGGCTCCTGCATGATTTCAATGACCTGATCTTTGTAGTCCGGCTTTTCCAATAGACCGGGGAAGTTCGTAAAAAGCACGTCGCATGTCTCGACCATGTTCCGCGCCGTATAGCGCAGGCTTACCAGTGCCGAATCCTCCGTGACGCGCTTGGAGTCCTTCATATCCTCGTAGCTTTTGTCGATAGTCGCATAAACCTCTTGCTGGCGCTTTGTGCCGCTCCGGGCAGATTCCTTATCTGCTTTGGGCTTCTTTTCCGGGATCACCCTGAGCTGTTCCGCTTTTTCCCGGCGTTCTTCAGGGGCAGCCTTGGCGATAGCTGCAACGTCGGTCTCGCGGGGCTTGTATTTGCCCAGCAGCAGGTCGTTCTTGATGCCCGGAAGGACTTCCTCGGCAGCGTCAATTCCATCCGAAAAGTGCTCTGCACGAATTACATAGTTTTTGCTGGTATTAGTTTCCTCTGCGATACGGTCACAAGTTTTAAGTGGAGAAATCAAGTTCCCATTTTGGGAACTTGATTTTGCCTGCTCGCTTTTTCTATCGCCGCCGTGTATTTGTTTCTCTGCCTTGTATCGCTGTCCAATCAGGTATTTCTTCTGCTGCGGCGTAAGGTTGCGCCGCCCGAGCTGGTTCTTGCAAATCCAGGAAAGGGCTTCGTAGCGGTTGTTGAACTGCTTTTCATGGGTGCGGAACCCGATGCCCGGATGCGCCTGCGCGATGCGGTAGCGGTTGTGACCGTCCACAATCGTATCGTTCCAGACGATGAGGGGCATGAGCACCAGCCCTTCCTCTAAGATGTTTTCTTCCAGCTGGGAAAGCTCGTCCTCGGTCAGCGGCGGGCATTTCGCCTCGAACTCCGGGTCGATGGTCAGTACGGGATTCATTACGGGGCCTCCATTTCTTCGGGGACATACAACCCGAGGGCTTCCTCGATGGCTTCCCCAATCTCATCCATCTGCTGCCGGGTCATCCTGCCCAGGTACTTCTTCACGCGCCGCTTGTCGATGGTCTTGATCTGCTCCAGCAGCACCATGCCGGGAAGCTCCAGCCCGTGGATGCGCTCGGCGTAGTAGTGGGTGGGCTGGGACGGCTTCTTGCCGGCCTTGGACGTGATGGGTGCGATGATCAGCGTGGGGCAGTAGTAGTTGCCGGTGTTGTTTTGCAGGACGACAACAGGGCGGGTGCCGCCCTGCTCGGAGCCTATGTAGGGGTCGAGGTTGGCAAGGTACACGTCGCCCCTGCGGTAAATCCAGTTTTCCTTCATGCGGTTTCTCCGTTCCTTTCTTTCGTTTCTTTCGATATTCCTCAAAGCGAGAAAGCAGGTCATGTCCGGATATCTCTCGCTGTTGTATCTGTCCTGTGCGTTCATATTGCGTCTCCTTCTCCTTTGTCATTTTGGTTTTTCGGGTATGTACGCTCTCTATTTGTCCTCGACGCCCCGAGAGCAGGGAGAGCATCAGACGGCGGTGTGCTGCACCGCTCCATAGGAATCGAACCTCCCCGCCTTCATTGTGGCCGGGCCGCGAATTACGGAAGTATCATTGTCCCCAACACCTGTCGTCGCCTCCACCGGGAGCAGCCCGGCTTTTATCGTGTAAGTTGTATCGCTCGCTCATTTCTGAGGTCGTGGCGCACTCACGAAAGCGGCTCAGGGGTTCAGCCCATAGCGTTGGGAATGTGCCTGATGCCTGGATATTCAGTTTTCAAGGTTCGCTGAGCCGTAAGGCTCTGAGAAAACTGAATCTCCGTATCCCTTGCGGTGAGATTTGTCCTCTCACCTTTCAATGGACATTTTTTTGAGGAATTTTAACCATCAGGAAAAATATATTTTTGCCTTTCCTCGGATGGCGCGAATCTGCTTGTTGACCATAGGGACGCTGATGCCGTGCTCCGCAGCATACGCAGTCTGGCTTTTCCCCTCGATGAGGCATTCCCGAAAGATCGAACGCTGGCTGTCCGTCAGCGTTTTGCAGAATGCGTCTGTGAGTTCTGCCGTGAGCACCGCGGAGTCGATGCGCTGCCGCACATCCAGCAGCCATGCGGACTCGTCCATGCTTCCGCCGTCGCGGATGGCGTCAAGGCTCAGAACCGGCCCGATGGTCTGCTGTTTTGCATACTCCCGGCGCATCTGCTTTTCCTTACGGAGCAGCAGCCGCATCACCTCAAGGCTGACCTCCGTTTCCTCGCCGGTGGCCTTGATTCTGGCGAAATATCTCTTTCTTCCGTTTTCCTCGATTGCCCAAAGGTCGTAATCGAACTCCTTTAATGTTTTCATGCCGTGATCTCCTTTGAATTTTTGAATTTGGGTGAAATCAAAAATTCGGAGCTCACGGGTAGCGGCAGATGTATTGTTCAAAGCGGCGTTTCATGGAAAAAGTCCTTTCCCGAGCCAAGCCGGGAAAGGACTTTCAACGCCGTACAAAGAAATCGGGCAGCAAAAAAGCGCCGTCAAAGCAGACCGAACCCATTTACCGGTTCAGTCTGACTTTGTACGGCGCTTGGCAGTCTCCTCAGAATGAATCTGATTCTCTCCGCTTGCTCGATTAAAAGTCGGTTTGTCTATTCAGTTTATCGTTTCTGCCTCTCTCTTTTGGAAAACAGGCGGCAGACGGCCTGTTTCGCCTTCATCCTGCGGAAGCAGCCCAGATTGATGGGATACTCCGACTTGCATTTTCGGCAGTAGACCATTTTGTGTCCCGCTGCGTCGGAGAACACCTTCTCTACCAGAAAACTGCAAAAGGGGCAGTGGATCTCCCGGAGTGTCAGCGCAGCGGATTGCCTGCGGGAATCGGACAGCCTGCGTGACACATCCGGCGAGAGCTTACGGGGAGCGCTTGCTTTTCTCATCCTGCGCCACCGTCCTGTCCCAGCCCCATTTCCTCCGTGATGTACTCCGCCAGCGGGCGGTAACACAGACAGCCCAGCTCCCGCAGCCGAATGAGAAAGGCGGAGAAGGACACGCCCATTGTATTTGCCATTTGCTTGATCCTCAGCTTATCCGTTGTTCTCATAACGCTGTCACCGAATACGGGGATACCTCCGGCGCAGCCATACATGGCAACTACATTGCGAACCATGAAGCGTGGCATCAGGAGGGCTGCGCCCATGCGGTCGACCTGCGTCTCCCGAAAGCTGAACAGGTTTTTGAAGTCCTCTTGAGAGTAGATGCGTTCGTTATCAAACTCTCTGTGGAAAGCAGCAGAGGGAACCGCCCTGTCCATGATGTAGTGGGCGCACTCGTGGCTGATGGTGAAGCGCCGTCTGCCGCTTTCGTGCTCCTGCCGCAGGCAGCGCTCGATTACGATGGTTCCTCTGGGATACACGCGCCGGACGACGGTTCCGCCCTCATAGACGCGCAGAGGAGTCACGCCGTCCGCAATGAAGCCGATCTTGTCGCTGTCCTCCTCGGCAAAGCTGCGGTACAGCAGGGGCAGCTTCAGAAAGTCCGTAACGAACCCCTCGATGTCCACGCAGCAGGTGCGCTCCGCTTCCTTCCCGAGATATTGGCGAATTAAACCTTCGCCCAATTCGTCGAGTTCCTCATAGGAAAAAATCCTCATGTCTCACAAACACCTCCTACGGGGAGCGGTCAACATACCAGCGCTGACCCTCCCGATACAAATATCTTACCGCACGACCGATTTTGACGGTGTAGCGGACGCCTTCAAACTCATCGTGAGAAGCAGTACAGGTATGAAGCACCTTTGTCACCTCCCACTGTCTGCCGTCATGCCAGCGGATAAGAAGCGGGCGGATCACGCCGTCCGTATCCACCTCTGCGTTGACGGACACATATTTTTTCTGCATGGGCAATACCTCCGTCAAAGGGCTTTGATCACATGGGTGGCTACGCCCTGTACCCGAAGCCCGGACACATAGATATCCTCCATGTCTTTGTTCTCCGGGTGGAGGTAATAGCTCTGCCGGTCATCGTCATATAAGAGCCGCTTCAGCGTGTTCTTGTCCTCGTCGGTGAGGGCAACGACGATCTCTCCGACCTGGGCGGTGTGCTGTTGCCGGATGATAACAAGGTCGCCATCATCGATTTGTGCATCCTCCATGGAATTGCCCGATGCTCGGAGAGCATAGAATTCTCCCTTGCCGAAGAAGGACACGGACAGGGGCAGGTATTCCTCCACCTGGGATTCCTTTTCTTCAGGTGAGCCGCAGGGGATGGAGCCAACAATGGCGGCGGGGCTCACCGCCGGGTTCATCCGCTTGATTTTCGGTGTGGAGAGTACACCGTCTTCATAGAAAACCATATCCTTTTCCGCCATTGCCACAAGGTATCTGTGTGCGGAGGAAACCGCGATCCTCATGGCTCCGGCGATCTCCCGGACGGTGGGGGTAGAAGAATACCGCTCGAAGTAGCTTTCGATGTACTCCCGGATGCGGAGCATAAGCTCCTCGCTCTTGCTTCTCATATTGTACTTATCTCCTATCTGGAACAAAAGTTCCTGATAGCTCTATTATACACATGACGCAGAAAAAAGCAAGGGGGCAAAAAGAAGGTGTGCAATCAGATGCACACCTTCGGGGAAAAATCTTCATTTTTTAACCTGACCGATGGATATGCTGGGCGTTTCATCGGCTGGTTGCCGTTCGCTGAAGCTCTCCAGCATCCTTTGAAAGCCGTCTACCGCTTCCTGCGGCGCTGTGATCTTCATCTTCCCGCCGGAGGCGAATACCCAGCCGTAGAAATTGCTGCTGAGATCAACGGTCGCCTCCACAGTGAAGTGGTTCTTGTCCACAATCTGCGTGGGTGCATCCTCCCCGAAGCGGTCGATGATGCTGTTCATGAGGGCGTTTTCGCACAGCAGCGTAACATGGCATGTTTTGCCGGTAAGCATGGAAAACTCCTGTGAGAAATACTCCGTTACGTTAAAGCCCCTCGGCTTTTTTACGGACGATTGCTGGGTGAGTTCCAGACCGTCAATGCGGTCTACCCGGAACTTCGCAATCTGCTGCCTGTGTTCGTGGAAGCCCACAAGATAGTAGCTGTCGTTGTTCCAGAGCAGGGCATATGGGGAGACGGAATAGACTTTCCCGCCGTTTCGATGCACGCGCTCCTTGGCGGGAGAGTAATCGAAGTAGCGGAAGGCGATTTTCCTTCGCTCTGCAATGGCGGTCTGGATGCGGTCTACGCTGATGTAGACGCTCTCGTTGACGGCTTTTACGCGGCTGTCGATGTACAGATGCCGTTCCAGCAGCGCGGCGTCTCCGGGAGCGACAAAGGTCGTCAGCCGTTTGACCAGCTCCTTGCTTTTTCCCGGCGTGATGAACCGCGCAGACTGCACCGCATCGATGAGGAGCTTGACCTCCGGGGCTTCAAAGTGCCGGGTTGCCACATGGTAGAGGTTCTGCACTCTGCGTTCTTTGACTATATCTACGCCGAACTCCACAAGCTGTTCAATGTCGCTGCGGAGCGTGCGCGGGTCGGCGGTGATGCCGTGTTCCTTCAAATGGGCGGAGATATCCGCAAGGGAGACCGGGTGCGCTTCGTCCGTGGCCTCCCAGAAGTATTTGAACAGGATGAGCGTGCGGTTTGTAAGTGCCATATTTTCCTCCTTTGCTGGAGCTTGTTCCTGTAAATTATAGGTCAGCTGCAATGAAGTGGATTGATGTCCATATTGTCTCCAGCAGTGGAAGGTCTTCCCCATAACTTATTTGCTGGCTCTATAATACAGTAACGGATGTTCCAATGGACTCCAAGAGAAGATTAAGCGGACGATCGCAGAAAAGACAGAATATCTGACCAAACGGCATCGGATTATTGTGGAAGGACTTTGACCGAATCGCCAAAGGATGCACATACCAGTGTCCTGACCATCATAAGTATTTATACCAAAATCTGTCCAGCAGATACCCAAGCAGCAGGCCAAGCAAAGACGATGAAAAAACCACAAGCAAGGTGTTCCAATTTGAAAATTCTGCGGGCAAATTCGGCGCGATAATCGAAAATGACGCAAAATCGGCTGACCCTGAAATATAAAAGCAAAGTAGGAGATATGCTACAACAGGGATGCAGCCTATCGTCACATTTTTAAGCAGCATGATCATGAAATAGAGGAAATTGATTATAATACCAAACTGCAATGCAAGACGCACATATTCCAGCCAGGACACCCGGAACATGATTGCTGCAAATATAATTGTGGGAAAGACCATCAGCAAATAAGCTGAACAAAGCAAAAGCAATTCGCCAACACAAGTTTTGTGGTATTTTGTGCAGGCACGAAGCGCTTCACACCCGTCGCCTTCTACCCAGACATGGAGATATCCCATCGGCCAAAGCAGTCCACATAAGGGAATAAACACTTGTGCCATGTAAATAAAAGTGCTGCGCGCCTCTGAGGGATCAACATAAAAATACTTGATAGCAGACACGCCCGGCAGCAGGCAGTATGCGATAATGATAGGAATGAAGAACAGGGGCTTACAATTACGCATAATAATGCGTAACAATTTCAAGCGCAGCCTCATCGTATCCCCCTTATTATATTTATATATCCATCTTCAAGTGTCGGTTGAATCGATTTGCCGGGTTGTTCTTCGTTGGAAAGCACACGCAGGTATGCTTCCCCATCAATTTGCTCCCTGCGCAGGATGTAGTATGGAGAAGTAAGTTCTTTCTGCCTTTTCTCTGAAACATGCCACACATGCTTCGTTGCAGCCTTCCGTATATTTTCCGGCGTGTCCTGGCAAATACTTTTCCCGTGTGACAGTATGATTATATGGTCGCAAAGAGCTTCAACATCTTCCACGATATGTGTTGAAATCAAAATCGTGCAGTCCTCTCGGTGTTGAGAAATCAGATTTTTGAAGCGCAGTCTTTCTTCAGGATCAAGTCCGGCGGTAGGTTCATCAACAAGGATTAGTTCGGGATTCCCAAGCAGGGCTTGTGCAACACCAAGCCGCCGGATCATTCCGCCGGACAGTGTTTTTACCTTATCAGAATGGCGCTCCCAAAGATTTACATCTTCCAGGCAGTCATGAATGTCCTTTCCTTGGCGATTGGAGGGTATTCCTTTCAATTCAGCAAAATACTCCAGAACCTCATAAACCGTGAGTTCCCGAAATGCTCCAAATTTTTGAGGAAGATACCCCACGTTGGAAGGTGTAATGATTCTTCCATTATAACGGTAAATTCCTGCAACGCACCGCATAAAGGTTGTTTTCCCGGAACCATTTGGGCCAAGCAAGCCATAAACTCCATGCGTTAGCTGAACAGAAATATTATCAAGAACGGTTTTCTTACCGAAGCTCTTGGAAAGGTTATCAACTGTTAGCATTCTTATTCCCCCAATCTATAAAGAAATTCTATTTGGTTGCATTCTGACGCCGATTTTTTCAGATACTGATAAACTGCTTTCAAGACGAAGTTTTCTCCTAACAGGTTGGCTTTATAGCTGAACAGTTCAGAAAAGAGATTGCTGGCTTCTATGTACTCTGACCATTCCTCCAAATCTTCTATTTCATTGGCAGAATCATATCGAGTAAGAATTTCAATGCTCGACCACGGGATTTCAGCAGCCTCACGGCTGCCGCCAAAAATCAGATAATCCGAGAACACGTTATATAGCAGCATTGTGTTTTTCTCCTTGGGCATCGTTGCAAGTAAATGCTGTTTGCAAAGAGAATCTGCCGTAACCGACCAGTCTGCCGTTATAATATGATCGCTGAATTCGACATATCCTTCCTGACCAGAGTTGGCAGCCATAATTGTTACCGGCTGCATGAAAATGGTCTTTCCCATCAGGTCGAATGCTGCTGTTTCACCAACTTGATCGGCGAGTCTTTTCCAAGCCTCCTGATATCCGCTGATTTTGATACTCCGGACACCGATGGGGCTATACCAGCATACGATACCCTCTTTCTCTTCGGGAACAATCATTCCTCCGTATAACGACACCGCATCAGCATTTCCAGAGAAGGTATTATCGTCGGTCTTGGGGAGATTAGATGCTACAGCCATGTTTGAATCTACATAAACTTCATAGTATGTGGGTTCAAGATCAGTAGTCACGATTATTTGCCCGGATTCATAGAATTTCACAAAGCCGGGAACAGGATAATATGGCAAATAGCCCGGCAGCGCAATGCCTTGATAATTGGAATAATACTTTCCTGCACTTCCGGAATAGGAAAAGTTCAGTTCTTTCGTTCCCATAGGCGCATATACTGTAACATAATCGCCATTTTGGTCGAAATTCAACTTGTCTCCGTTTCTGTCTTTAATGGAGTTTATAACATAACCGTGGTATAAGGTAAAACGATATTCGTTCCGGTCGTTCTCTTTTAACTCAATACGAACAGTTGCCTTCGTATTGTTCCGAACAGTAAGCTCAATACAATATTTTGAAACATGAAAATCAGCCGGCAGTTCTTGCTGCTCAGGATATTTTTGGCGGTAAGTGAATTCATGTTGCAATGTCCCATAGGGTCTGTAATCTTTTCGTATAATGCTATCATTGCTGCGGCAAACGAACCGCACGCCACAAAGGAAAGAAAGAACAATAAGAACAGAAGTCATCATATAGGTTTTTCTATTTCGTTTGGCTGTTGCGAAAACTATAGCCGCAGTCAATAACAGAATCCAGAATGCTGCAAGAACCCAACGATATGCTTCAATGGATGCCCCATATATGTCGTCTGCGACCCAACTTGTATTTGGAGCAAGAATAGAAAACCAATCGAAAAACGTTAATACCGGATATCCTAATATCGATTCGCTTGCAAATATCCCTGAGGGAACAGGACTGCAAACCAGCGCAGAAACAATGATAATGCAGTATGCGACTTCACGAACAGTTTTTTGTGACAAGAGCGCCCCAACTAATATGGCAATTACTCCGGGCAAGAAGAAGTCAATAAAGATGCTGGGAATGGAATTAAGGAAGAACGCTGGGTAGTGAATTTGCAATTGTGCATATTTTCCGAGTATCCAACCAAAGATGTTGATGCTCCAGATCAACAGCAGCGAGATTAAAACCATACTTTGAGAGCAAAGAAGTTTCGACCTTGAAGAAGGAATGATTTCTAATGCCTCTTGTAAGGCAGATGTCCGGGGCAGGTTGGTGTATTCGTAACTTAAGAAGGAAAATACTATGTAGCCGACGATGCCGAGCTTCAAGCTGGCTACATGGAATTCTGCCAAATAATTGGAAGCATTGAAAAATCGCATCAGGAAGAAATTGGATAGCAGAAAAAGGACGGCACAAATCGCCAAATAGATAATGGAGCGAAAAAAGATTTTTATAGAAACGCTCATAGAGATGCGCATATAATCCCTCCCTCTAAGAAAACGGATTTTATTCAAAAGGGCAGGGGGTAAACCAAGAGATTATCCCCCGCCCTCAGGGTTCAGTGTAAATAAGTTCATCGTATGTTAGTTCATGCCCCGTTTACCCCCTGCCTTTAGGGTTCAGTGAGCATGTCAGTCCGTTACGGTCAGCGTTCCAGTTGCGCTGCATCCGCCAGACGGCAAACCGGGAACCCAAAGTTTTGCTCTGCAAAGGTAGACATAGTCGCTGTGTCCCCAAGCCCCGGTGTTTCCTGAAGCCGCAGGAGCTAAAGTGAAAGTACCATAGTTACTCCAACCGCTCCCGGAAGACAATTGCAAAGCAGCACTTACGTTATGCTGAGATGACGCACTATTGGTAGCGGAAACTTTTGCGTGATGGCACGAGAGGCTGCCGGAAGTAGCCTCATTCTGCGTAGTTTTCAAAGTCACACTCTCACTACCACTATAGGCCATCGCTGTAACAGATAGGCAGAAAACCAAAACCAGCACAACGGGAATTGCACGTAGAATTGTACGTAGAATCTTTTTCATCATTTTCACCTCCTCTATCCTTTGTGGTTTGCTTCTATTCTGAACACATAATAGAAAAGCGCACAAGCCGAAAAGAAGCTGTCCGACTCATGCGCACAAGATTACACCCCTGATACGACCTCTCCAGAATTGGGAGCCGCACCAATAGCGCCAATATGCAAAGCCGAAGCCTGTGTCGCAGGGTCGATACATGGTGTTACCTCCAATCGTTGTAGATAGACGCTTTCACATCTTCATGAATAGTATACCATATCCTAAAGGCAGTCTCAACGTCTTGATCGCTCACTTTGGGACATTTTCTTGTAAATGTGGCATAAGAACCGAGATAAATTCTCTCTTTATAAGAGGGGGAGCAAACGAAGGAAATCAAATAGCCACAGCCGCAGAGAGTTTCTGCGGTTTTTTTACGCCCATTTTCAAAATAAGTTGTTCGCGTCTTTGGAAAAACACGCTTGCCCGGCGTTGTAGGCAGCAGAGGGAAAAATGCAAAGCTGCTGTGGAGAGAGTACGTGGAAGTCTCAGAGCAAACCAACAGAGGGAACGGATGCCGTCCTCCCTACGGAACGCCTTCCTTTGCTTTCGCCGGCAACCCGTTTCCATGACTCCAGCCTTCAAATCCCGTTTCACCAGCAATGCCACGTTTGTCGTGGATATTCTTTCGCAGAAGATTCATCAGCGATTCGTGATTCAGGGTGACGAAATACTTACTCAGATTCACTGGTACTGCGCTGGCACCACGGTCACATTTTTGGGAATGGCTCCTTAAACGCAGAATCAGATAAAAAATACAGATCTTGCGTTTTTATATGGTGCAGGCGCTGACTAAACATTGGCTGAATAAGCCCCACCGCTCGAGGCGGCTTTGCTTTTCTATTTACGCGCAACATTGCCCATCATTCGCAATGCCCACTTATAAGGAAAATATATTTGCATATAATGAAATTTATACGATTGCGATGTTGACAGATATTGCCACAATTGTGCACAATAATGACATGAGAAGGACAGCATATTCGCTGAACATAGGTATTATTTGACTATGCAGAACGGTTCTTCGCATACTGTTTTCCAAATTAGGGGAGCGCATAAATATACATTTTGCAGTTATGCGCAGTATCCTTCGTAACTCATACCAGAAGCCGTCGTGAACTTGACACAGGACGCGGCTGCGCAGCAACACCATCTATGAATTTGCAGCTCAGTTTACTAACGCAAGTTATATGGTTGCAAACAGATATAGCTTCAAACCAACATCCAACAACCAAAAGAACGGAACGTCAAATGAGAAAAAATATGAACACCAACCAGACAAAAACAAGCATGATCAGCAAATACACTATCGCGGTAAATGAGAAGAAAAGTGGAGCTGTTAGAAGTCGGTGCCTTTCGATACATACACGCAATTCCGCAATGCAAATTACAATAGCGTTGGTCGAGGACACACATCTTCTTTGAGCCGCCCCCCTGCTCCGTAGAGATGTGTTGTCCTAAGTCATTCTATAACCTTTTGAGAAGGAGGCTAAACTACCAAATTCATTTTTGAAAGGAGTTTCTTTATGAAACAAAAACTGAAGGTGATTGACGCTATTTTTCTGGTGCTCGTTATGCTTGGCTCGGCTATGCCAATGCAGCTGGCCGCCGAGGCCATGACCCCTCCCACTACCCGTTATGCGACACCGGACGGGTACAACGACCATGATTATCAGAAAATGGTTGCGCTCTTTGAACAGACGGACGAAAACAGTGTTAGAAACGGTGAGAAGTTGAGCGAGGATTATGATCCTACGGATTCCGAAACTTACCGATTAGCATGATAATGCGCCATACTCTGCATGGCTGCAAATAAACGATAGTGAGGTATACACATGAAAACACGACTAAGACGAGCGCTTGCTATGATTGCTCTCATTGCATTTGTAGTAACTATGCTCCCCCTCTCTGCATTCGCAGAAGCAAGAACGAGCTTTATACGCTCGCGGATCGATTCCCGTCCTGCCCGACCGGACAGCGGGATTGAAATCGTACCGCATAAAACCGAAAACCCGAAGCGCAGTGCCATTTGGGACGGCAGTATCGCTGCGGGCTTTGCCGGAGGCAGCGGCACTGAAGACGATCCGTATCTTATCTCAAATGGCTCTGAGCTTGCCTATCTTGCTCAGCAGGTAAACAGCGGCAATAGTTATGAAAATGTTCACTTCAAGCTCACGAACGATATCTATCTCAATGATACAACGGATTGGGAGCTTTGGGGAACTACGGGCAGCTCTTCAGCCGGTAAAGCGGATACACGCGATGGAAGCGCAATCGGGGCGACCGAGCAGGACAAAGGCGACAAGGTGGATGAGCCGATTGCAATTCCGGTAAGGCCTGCACCGAAGACCGAATTGGAGTCGGACGCTCTTTCGGACGCTTTGAATGCTGCCGGGCAGAGCAACACCTTTGTCTCAGCGGGCAGCTATCCGTGGCGGGTTGATTCAACCACCTACGATGGGCGCACCGCTGCGCAAAGCGGAAACTACAATGTATCATTTGAGCCAGCGGACGCAAGAATTGCAGCGGTTAATGCAAACGGAGTTGTAACCGGTGTTTCCGCCGGTGAAACCACCATCACTGTTACGACTGAGGACGGCGGATTTACCGGAGCCTGTACAATAAATGTTTATAGCCAAGCTGTTACCGGGGTGACGATTGAACCTTCGGAAGCAGAACTCACTGTTGGCTCTTCGACGAAGCTTACAGCGACTGTACTTCCTGAAAATGCAACAAATAAGAACGTAATCTATTCCGTAGATGATGAGAGCATTCTTTCTGTTGATCAAGACGGTAATATAACCGGGCTTTCGTTGGGAACTGCAACCGTGACCGTTACCACCGAGGACGGAGGCTTTACCGCTTCCGCTGAAATCACCGTGATACCTGTGCAGGTAACGGGAGTAGGCGTTTCTCCCGAAGCGGCTTCTGTTGGTCTTGGACACACGATTCAGCTTACCGCTTCGATCAAGCCATCAAACGCAACAAATAAAAATCTTTCCTGGTCGGTAAGTGATGAAACGATAATCTCTGTTGACGATCGGGGAACTGTCACAGGGCTTTCATTGGGAACTGCGACTGTGATCGTCACCACCGAGGACGGAGGCTTTTCTGCTTCTGCTGAGATTACTGTTTGCTATGCTCCGGCAAACACATGGACAGCCATAGGAACACTGAATAAAGATTTTTGCGGTGTGTTCAATGGTGATGGCTATGCTGTTTGCGGTATCTATATAAACACGCGAAATGCCATTCAAGGTTTATTCGGTACTAACAGACATTCTGTAATTGCCAATCTTGGGGTTGCTGAGTCCTATATTTACGCAAATTCATATTGGGTCGGTGGCGTGGTTGGTTGTAATTATGGCACTGTCACCAATTGCTACAATACGGGCAGCGTAGTCGCCAGTGGTGACTATGTCGGCGGCGTGGTCGGATTTAGTGATGGCACTGTCACCGATTGCTACAATGTCGGCAGTGTAACCGGCAAAGAAAATGTCGGCGGCGTGGTCGGCTATAATGGCTATGGTACCAGCGCTGTCACTGACTGCTACAACACCGGCCGCGTAAACGGCAATAGAAACGTTGGCGGCGTGATCGGTTTTAATTGTTCTTCTATCACCGACTGTTACAATACCGGCAACATAACCGGCAGTAACGGTGTCGGCGGCGTGATCGGTGGTAGTAATTCTTCTATCACCGACTGTTACAATACCGGCAGCGTAACCGGCAGATACCATGTCGGCGGCGTAGTCGGCTCTGTGGTCCGCAAAGATGGAAGCAATAGCCATGTCACCGACTGTTACAACGAAGGCAGTATAACAGGCGATGAAAGCGTCGGCGGCGTGGCTGGCTATAATCTTGGCACTGTCACCGACTGCTACAACATCAGCATCGTAAATGGCAACGAAAGAGTCGGCGGTGTGGTTGGCTATAATGATAGTTTTGTTGATGAAGGAACTGTCACCAACTGCTACAACACAAGCAGCATAACCGGCAGTAACGGTGTCGGCGGCGTGGTTGGTTATAATTATGGCACTGTCACTGACTGCTACAACATGGGCAGTGTGACCGGTGATGAAAGCGTTGGCGGCGTACTCGGCCAAAAGCTTAATGGTTCAATCACCAACTGCTATTATTACATTGACTGCTGCGCAAGCAGCAATTCATACGGCACTGCACTGACAAACGAACAAATGCTTCGTGCTGAAAGCTTTGAAGGTTTTGACTTTGAAACCGTTTGGACGATGGACGGAAACCCGGGCTATCCGTATCCTAAGCTTATAAATAATTTCCAGACAGCATCGCCGACCACTGACGACGTCGTTTTCAGCATTGAAAACATCACGGCAGCACCCGGCACAGATGTATCGGTAGCGTTTACCGTTGAAGGCGAGTATGAAGCTCACGCTCTCACGGCATTCGTGAAGTACGACACAAATATGCTTTCCGTCGTCGGTAACGGTATTGCTCAGGGGAACATCTGGCAAAACATGATCGGCAACGGCGGCACGATCGTCGCTGATGCTGTCACGCGTCCGGGACAGGTTCCCTTCATGGCAATCATGCCGACCAATCCGTTCAGCGGAAGCGGAACCATATTTACAATGAATTTTCATGTAAATGAATCCGTAGAGCTCGGCACTGTGATTCCTCTTGAACTTGAAATAAGGGAATTCTACTATATGCCCGTGCAGCAAACTTCTCCTACCCTCATTCCGTTCACATCCGACAACGGTTCGATTACTGCTCAGGTTTACCACTCGGTCACCTTTGTTGACTACGACGGCACTGTTCTTTCCGCTCAGAGTGTTGCCCACGGTTCCGCCGCAATTGAGCCGACAGCCCCCGAACGTGAGGGTTATGCCTTCATCGGATGGGATAAGGACTTCTCAAATGTTACGGAAGACATGACCGTTACCGCTCAATACTCGGCCAACAGCTATTCGATTACCTACACCATCAACGGTGAGGAATACACCGCTCAGACCTACGAATTCGGAGCAGCGGTTTCCGCACCCGAATACACCGTTCCCGAGGGACACACCTTCTCAGGTTGGAATATTCCGGAAACCATGCCTGCCGAGAACCTTGTTCTTGATGCGGCACTGACCGTAAACGAATACACCGTTACTTACAATATCAATGGTGAGATTTACGCAATACAGGTTTATGCTTATGGGGAAGAAGTCTTTGCTCCCGCATATGACGTTCCTGACCATTTCACTTTCTCGGGCTGGGATACTCCCGCCACCATGCCGGCGGAGAACATCGTGCTTGATGCGACACTCGTTGAAGATGGAAAGTATACGGTATCATTCATGGTCGATGGTGAGACGTATTTCACGTTTACGGGATATGAAGGTGATGCTATCACTGTTCCTGAAAATCCGGAAAAGCTCGGTTATACCTTTGACGCTTGGGACGGAATGCCCGAAGACGGTGTTCTTCCTGCTGCAAATATAACCGTCACTGCTGTTTGGATCGTTAATACCTACACGATAACCTATAAGGTCAACGGCGAAGAGTACAGCGTCCGAACATATGAATACGGTGCGGCGATTATAACTCCCGCGTATGATGTTCCCGAAGGATACACATTCTCGGGATGGGACGTTCCCGAAACAATGCCTGCCGAAGATCTGGTTGTTGACGCAACATGCACGATCAACGTGTATGAAGTTACCCTGATTGACGGCTTTAACGGAGATCCCATTGCTGTTCTTTATGTCGCGCATGGACAGGATGCGGTGCTTCCCGACGCGCCCGAACACGCCGGCTATATCTTTGACCGCTGGGACGGCGATTCCACCAATGTTACGGAGAACAGAACCATTACGGCGTGCTATTGGATGATCGGCGATGTGAACCATGACGGTGAAATCACAACATATGATGCTTTGCTGATTATGAGATACGCACTCGGTGTGGAAACCGAGGGCAACGAACTCATTATGGACTTTAACGGAGACGGATGCGTTGACTCACTCGATGCGCTTCTCGTGCTTCGCAGGAGCATAGTGTAGATGTTGTTGTCCTAAGCCATTCTATAACCTCTTGAGAAGGAGGCTAAACTATCAAATACATTTTTGAAAGGAGTTTCTTTATGAAACGAAAACTGAAGGCGATTGCCGCTGTTTTGCTGGTACTCGTCATGCTTGGCTCGGCTATGCCAATGCAGCTGGCCGCCGAGGCCATGACACCTCCCACTACCCGTTATGCAACACCGGACGGGTACAACGACCATGATTATCAGAAAATGGTTGCGTTCTTTGAACAGACGGACGAAAACGGTGTTAGGAACGGAGAGAAGCTGAGTGAGGATTATGATCCTACGGATCCCGGAACTTGGTGGGAAGCTGATGGCAGTGAAATCGGTGTCGAATGGACAGTCGATGACGATGAATATCGTATTTGCGAAATTAGAATTGGATCTTCCAGCTTGGGCATGATGGGTAACCTTGATGTGAGCGGATGCACTGGTCTTGACAGATTGGATTGTTCCGAAAACCAGCTGACAGAGATCAATGTCAGTGGTTGTACAGCACTTACGGATATAGATTGCTCCAACAACAAATTAACCGAGCTTAATGTCAGCACGAATACTGAACTGTATACATTGCGTTGCTACGGAAATCAGCTGACGGAGCTTGACGTCAGTGAAAATACTTGGCTTTACGAGCTGTATTGCTTCGGAAACGAATTAGTGAGAATTGACATTAGCGGATGCATTGATCTTGACGGATTGGACTGTTCCGAAAACCAACTGACGGAGCTGGATTTGAGTGGGAATACTTACCTCAGATGGCTGGACTGTTCCTGGAACCGGATAACAGAGTTGGATCTGACTGCAAATTCAGAACTTGAGGCACTTCGGTGCAGCGAAAATCAATTGACAGCGATTGATGTGAGTGCAAACACTTCTCTCACAGAGCTCAATTGCTCCGGAAACCAATTAACGGAGTTGGACTTGAGCGAGAACACATCGGTCTATCGTCTCGAATGTGAAAACAACTATATTACGTTCCTGGATTTGACAAACAACCCTATCGCTATCAAAACGGTCAGTGCGGAGGGACCGGGATTTATAGGGGTAAAGACTGTGATTCATGGTGAATACCTTGTTCCTGCTATTTCCGCTGTTCCTGCTCCGGGCAGCACATTCTGTGGCTGGTATGATGCCACAGATGGCACATTGATTTCTACAGAGGCAGAACTCGTAATTGACAGAGAAGAATGTTATTACCCGTATCATTTTATTGCGAGGTTTACCGCCTCAACTCCCGGCGGCATAGGAGATGTGGACGGTGACGGAGTTGTCAGGGTTTCGGATGCTGTTCTGATTATGCGTTGTGCTCTTGGCCTGATTGAATTCACCCCTGAGCAGATTCTCTGCGGCGATGTAGACGGTGACGGAGTTATCAAGATCGCAGATGCAGTCATGGTAATACGTATCGCACTTGGCTTGGTTTGATTATCGACTTCGATCTTGCGCGGTAAACAGGATAGTATTGGTCAAGGTCAACCTCTATTTGATTTCTTTCATTGCTCCGTAGATCTTGCAAACAGGGAACAACGCTCTCCCCGAGTAATGTGAGGTTCCCGACAAACGTGGCAAGCAAGGTCTTTTGGAGCCAAAAGACACCAGGCGGAGACTCTGACGAGTCCCCGCCTTTTGCTTGATGGGGCGTTCCCCATACCCCCTGTAACACAGATTTCATCTGTGGCTGCGCGATGTGCCATCGCTATTTTTCCTCGCGCTGCCGCTCGGTGGTCTGCCGGTTCTGTTCGCCCAGCCCCAGCAGATAGGCCGCGTTCGCCTTGTGGATCAGCAGCTCCCGCATCCGCTCCTGCGCCCGGTGGTACTCGGCGTAGGCCGCCTTTTTCTCTGCCAGCAGCCTTGCAAATTCTTCGTTCAGGCTCCTGACCGTGGGCAGCTTTTTCAGGCCGAACGCATCAAAGGCTTTCTTCGCCGCCTTGTGGATGAGGATGTCGCCCTCATGCTCCGCAAGGTATTTTTTCGAGTATCCCGCCTTGCGGTAGCCGGTGTAAACGTTGCGCGTCCTCGAATAGTTCATGATGTGCGTCCGCAGGGTCTGTATCTCGCCCATACGCGCTTCCGCCGCCTTTATGGTCGCCTTCAAAGCATAGAACCGCTTCTCCGCATCGGCGGCGGCATTGACAAGTGCGTCGAAATCGGCAAAGCCCTTTTCTTCCAGATATATCAGCGTCTTTGCCATCTGCTTGAGCTTTACCACCTTCATCGCCTGATCGTAACGGTAGCCTTTTCCTGCGTTGAGCTTCGCCTCAATGTCGGAAATCAGCGTGGCGCGCTCCCTGCGCTTCGGATATTTTTTCCTGACGAAGGGCTTGTGCGCCCTGTTTCCGGTGAGAACCGCGCACAGCTCCTGCTCGGAATATCCCTCGCCCAGGGAATCCAGGCGGATGCTCTGTTTCTGGTTTTCGTGCCGCAGCGACAGCCTGCTCTTTCGGGCGACGGAATAGCCGGAATCCTTCAAAAGCGCCAGCAGCGCGTCGAAGTCCTTTGGCTGCTTTTCAAGCGCAGCGTCTATCGCCATGCGCAGAAGATCCCGGTTGGAGAGCTTGTCGTGACCGCCGCGCCATTTGTTGTAGCTCAGCCCGTGTTTCTGTGGATTCTCCACCACGGACAGCCGGTGCTCGGCGCAGATCAGGTCGGACAGCCTGCGGACAGCGCGGTAGCTGCCGATGAAGTTCTTGAACTTCCGCGTACAGTCCAGTGTCGTGGAGTTCCAATAGATGTGGTTATGGATATGCTTTTTGTCGGTGTGGGTGCAGATGAGGAAAGCGTGTTCGCCCTTTAGGAAGCGCTTGGCAAATTCGTAGCCGATGCGGTTGGCCTCCTCCGGCGTTACCTCTCCCGGCTTGAAGGATTGCCGTATCTGATAGGCGATGACGTCGCTTTCCTGCACCCGTCCGGTCAGCTCCCGGTACTCCCGCTTGGACAGGGCAAATTCGGAAACGGCGGTCTCCGGCTCGCAGGCGAACGTGGAGATCAGCGCACCGCCCTCGGTCTTATCCGGGTTCATGCCATACTCCGTCCGGTCGGCAAGGCACTGCGCCAGCGTCTTGCCCTTGTTTAAGTGCATGGGTATGATTCGTGTGGTCGCCATATTCCCTCCATGGAAAAAGACGCAGGAGAGAGCCTGCGCCTTTTCACATTCCGCATATTCCGTTTATCCGTAGATTCGCTCCTTGAGCAGCATTCTCATACCGATAAACCGCGCTGTGAGCTTCACCGCCAAATAGTGCAGTCCGTAGGGGGAGAGCAGAAACGCAATGCCCAGACAGATGCAGCCGTTCTGCACGTTGCCGTCCACAAAGTAAAAGAAGCCTGAAAGCAGAAACAGGGCGGAGGCGATGACACAGACCACGGCGGAAGCCTTGAGCGCCAGCGTGAGCGCCCATTCCACGATCCACAAAACCAGCATAAGGGGCGCAAGCAGCAGTTTCAAAATGAATTTCATAGTCGTTTTCCGTCCTTTTTGATTTCATTATACAGAAAGAGCTGCCCTAAAACAAGGATGCCGGCAGCATGGGCTTATCGTATATTTCTGCCTGCTCACTGAATGGTGGACAGCTTCATAAGAATTTTGTTGGCAAGTCCCCATAGCTGCTTTTGCTTTTCCAGAATCTCCGCAAGGTCGGTGTCGTAGGCTCTGCCGCTCTCGTTGAGCCGTTTGGCGATCTGATTGATGTTGTTGCTCGTGTAGCGCAGAAGCGAGATCATCTGCTTCAGCTCCGGCAAATCCAGCTTGATCACCAGCCCGTCCAGCGCCATCTTCCGCAGGAACGCCTCCTGATTGGTAACGCCGATCCGCGCCATCTTTTCCTTCAGCAGCCGGTGCTCCTCCTCCGTCAGGCGAACGGAGATGCGGATGTTCCGGCGCATGAACTGCGCGCTCACAGGGACGGCTCCTTTGCCTTTTTGACTGCCTCCGCCGCCGCTTCGGGCGGTCTGCTTTTCAGTCTGCCGAGCACCGAGGGCCTGCGCTCATGCGCCCTTGCGTCCTCCCGCGCCAGCCCGGTAAACAGGTCAACCAGCCCGCTGTGGCTGTTCACCGCCAGATAGCAGTTCCGATCCGTCCCCCATGCGTCGGGGTTCTCCGCGACGGGAACGCTCTTTGCCCATTGTTTGTTGTCCGCAGAGAACCGCCCGTCCCAATCCTTCTGCCGGATGGTAATCGCCAGCACATACAAGATGCGCTCATGCCCGAACTGCTCCGCCACCTGCGCGACGGCTTCCCTGTGCAGGACGTTATCGCAATAATGCTCGGAGATCGCCTTCTCGATTGCCTCCTTGCAGGCGGCGCTGGCCTTGTTGGAGGCGCGGTAAAGCTCCAGCTCGCCGTTTTCACGGGCGTGCTCGGCGGGAAATCTGTAAACGGGAATATCCTTCATATTGGTGCATCCTTCCTTTCATTAAGCTGTAGTGAAGCGGCTCCGACAAAATCCATTCTTCGTCGGAGCCGCTGGTTTTTTATCGTTCCTCCTTATTCCTGTGCTTGATTTTGTCGTCGGCGCAGGGCTGGGACAGCGGCGCTTTCAGCTTTGCCAGCACGGAGGGACGCTCCGCCTTTGCGCTCTGCACGGCGGGCGCGTCCTCCGCCATCTGCTCCATGGGCGTGCGGTCGTCGATGTTCAGCTCGGCGTTCAGCTCCGCAAGCCGCGCGGATTTTGTCCGCAGCTCATCCTCCTGGGGGAAGGGCTTGCCCAGCTCCGCCTTTGCCGTCTCCATCTGCGCGGTGAGCGCGTCCAGCGTGTTTCTGACATTCTGCAATCTGTCCGGCATGGCGTTCAGGGCGTTGTCGATGCGGGTGAGGTTGCCCCTTGCGTCCTTGCCCAGCTCTACCCGGTGGCTCATCCTGCCCTTGAGGGTGAGAATGAAGTCCTTGCCGAAGTTTTCCACGGTCAGCGACATAGAAAAGCCGCGATAGCTGCCAATGGGAACGGGCTCCAAGCCCTTTGCGTCCTTGAACGCCTCCAGAATGGCAGCACCGGCATTGTCCTTATCGGTGAGGAAATCCCCCTTGACCTCCATGCCCGCAAAGCCGTCCTTGGGGTGGGGATGCTGTTCCAGCGTTTTCATATCCGCCTCAAAGCCGGAGAGGAAGCCTTTGTTTTCCTCGATCTGTGCCGGGAAATGCCGCAGGATGTTGTCCTCCAAGCGGTACTGCTGGCTCTGGTGATTGGCCTTCATCAGCCGCAGCCGCGCCACGTCCACATCGAGGTCCATCTTTTCACGGATGCGCTCGTCTCCGGCGCACAGCGCCTTGATCTCGGCATAGGAGAGCGCCGCCTCGTCAATATCCTCACAGCTTCTCACCGGGGATTTTGAGGTCATGATCTGGGAGATGAACTTCTGCTTGTTTTCCACCGTCTGCCAGAGGTAGGCGTCGAATGTGGATTCCGTGACATAACGGTAGATATGTACCTCCTTGTTGCGGTTGCCCTGCCGGATGATGCGCCCGCTGCGCTGCTCCAGATCGCCCGGCCGCCACGGGCAGTCGAGGTCGTGGAGCGCCACAAGCCGGTCCTGCACGTTCATGCCCGCGCCCATTTTGAAGGTGCTGCCCATGAGCACACGCACCTGACCGGTGCGCACCTTTGCAAACAGCTCCTTCTTTCGGACTTCCGTATTCGCCTCATGGATGAATGCGATCTGCTCGCGGGGGATTCCTCTGGCGACGAGCTTTTCCCGGATGTCGTCGTAGATGGTAAAGGGCGGCTTCTCCGGCCCGGTTTCCGCGTCAATGGCAGCCTCCAGCGCGTGAAGTTCCGGGCTGTCCGTGCCTTTCGCGGCGATCCTGCCGCTCTGAGCCGCCTTGCCCTTGGGGGTAGACAGGTCGCAGAACACGAGCTGCGTCAGCTTCTCCGCCTGTCCGTCCTGCCAGATGCGGTGGATATTGTCCACGCACAGATTGACCTTGCTGTTCGGGTCGTCCGGCAGGTCGGGGTTTATGACCCGCTGGTCAAGCCCCAGCTTGCGCCCATCCGAGGTGATCTTGAGCATATTGTCGGTGCTTGCGTCCACGCTCCCCGCGTGAACTTTTGCGGCGCGCTCGGACAGCTCCTGCACCATCTGCTTCTGTATCTCCGTGGGCTGCGCCACCTCGTTGTGATAGATGGGCGTGGGCGTAGGCAGGTTGAGCTGGTCTGAGGTCTTGATATCCGCCGCCTCCTTGAACAGGGTCATGAGCTCAGGCAGATTAAAGAACTTGGCAAAGCGCGTCCTCGCCCGGTACCCCGTACCCTCCGGAGCCAGCTCGATGGCGGTCTGCGTCTCCCCGAAGGTGGAAGCCCAGCAGTCGAAGTGGGCAAGCCCCTTGCCGCGAATGGCGTCGTGCTGGAGATAGCGCATCATGGTATACAATTCGGTCATGGAATTTGAGACGGGCGTGCCCGTGGCGAATACCACGCCGCGGCTGTCGGTGATCTCGTCGATATACCGGCATTTGAGCAGCATATCCGAGGATTTCTGGGCGTCGGTGGCGGAAAGCCCCGCCACGTTGCGCATCTTGGTGTAGAGAAAAAGATTTTTATAGTTGTGCGCCTCGTCCACATACAGGCGGTCTACGCCCAGCTGCTCAAAGGTCACAACGTCGTCCTTTCGGGAGCTGTCCTGGAGCTTTTTGAGCTTGGCTTCAAGCCCGCGCTTGGTGCGCTCCAGAGACTTAATGGTGAACCGCTCCGCCCGCTGGCTTTTCAGCTCCCGCAGTCCTTCCTCCACCTCAAAGATCTGCTCCGCCAAAAGCCGCTGCTGCCGCTCCATGGATACGGGTATCTTCTCAAACTGGCTGTGGCCGATGATAACGGCGTCGTATTCGCCCGTGGCGATGCGGGCGCAGAACTTCTTGCGGTTCTTCGGCTCGAAGTCCTTTTTCGTAGCCACGAGGATGTTGGCGGAGGGGTACAGCCGCAGGAACTCGCCCGACCACTGCTCGGTCAGGTGGTTGGGAACGACAAAGAGGGACTTGTGGCACAGCCCCAGCCGTTTGGATTCCATGGCAGCGGCTACCATCTCGAAGGTCTTGCCCGCGCCCACCTCATGGGCAAGGAGGGTGTTGCCGCCGTAGAGCACATGGGCGACCGCGTTGAGCTGGTGCTCCCGCAGCCGTATCTCCGGGTTCATGCCCGCAAAGGTGATGTGGCTGCCGTCATATTCGCGGGGTCTGGTGGAATTGAACAGCTCGTTGTACCTTGCGACCAGAGTGTGCCGCCTGTCGGGGTCGCGCCATATCCAGTCCCGGAAAGCGTCCCGGATGGCCTGCTGCTTCTGCTGGGCGAGGGTGGTTTCCTTGGAGTTGAGTACGCGCCGCTCCCTGCCGTCCGCATCGTGCTTGGTATCGTAGATGCGCACGTCGCGCAGGTTCAGCGTGTCTTCAAGAATCTTATAGGCGTTTGCGCGCTCCGTGCCGTAGGTCATATATGCGGCAATATTGCTGTAACTGACCGCGTTCTTGTTCCTGATGTTCCACTCGGCGGTGAAGGCGGAATAGGTCACGTCGATCATGCGCTGCTGGTAGAAGGGGGTCTCGAAGGTCTCCCACATGAACTCCCGGATATACGAGGGGTCGATCCACGTTGCGCCCAGCCGTACCTCGATTTCACTTGCGTCCAGATCCCTGGGCTGCGCCTGTCGCAGCGCTTCCACGTTGGGCAGATAGCCGGGGCTGTCCTGCGCCGCCTGCTCCGCCTCCCGCAGCTTCTGCCGGACGTTGCCGGAGAGATATTCGTCCGCTGTCTGCCACTCCCCGCGCACAGGGTCGAGGAAGATAACGCCGTTCAGCTCGTTGATCAGTTCGTCTTGGCTTTTGCCGGTGAGCTGCGCCATATACTCCATATCCACGCAGGCTTTTTCGGAGATGGACAGCGCCAGCGCCTCCGAAGCGGTGTCCACGCTGGTCACGGCCTCGTGCGCCCGTATGGTTCGCCTGGTGAACATATCCGCCTTGCGCTTGAGGTTTTTGTCCTCGTCCAGCTCCTCCAGAGAGCAGAGCAGATAGTAGGAGCTGTCCTCGGCAAAGGCCAGGGCGTTGGCGCGGGAGTTAATAAGCCCATACTTTGCGGTGAAGCCGTCGTAGAGGGTATTCAGCTCCGCCTGCGTCTGCCGGATGGTTTCATCCGAAATAAAGCCGTCCATCTGCTGAGAGATGAGCTTTTGCACGCAGTCCCGCAGCTCCACCATGCCCTTGGCACGCTCCTTTGCGGTGGCGTTGAAGTCGGGCTTGGTCATGATGCTGTTCTGCCGGTAGTACAGCTCCCCGTCCACCACGGTGTAGGAGAAGTTCCGCACATTCGGGTCTGCCGGGATGGTCTCCACGATGGTCTCATCCTCGCCCAGATCGGGCAGCTCCGCTTCCGCGTAGGTTCCACGGATATTCCGAATTGCGCCGCTGAGCTGCTCCGCAAGGTCTGCGCCCTCGATGGGCGCAACGGTAAAGTCCTGCCTGCCGTACTGCGTGCTTTCCGAGGTCTGCCGTCCCAGCACCATCTCCGGGTGGTCGATGAAATACTGATTGATGGCAAAGCCGTCCGCATTCGCTCCCGGGTTTCGCCAGATACCCGTGTGTACCCAATCGGGTTCGATTTCAATGGGTCTGTCCCGCTTTTGAAGAAAGATAATATCCGAAACGACATCCGTACCGGCGTTGGCGCGGAACGCATTGTTGGGCAGGCGGATCGCGCCGAGGAAGTCCGCGCGCTGGGCGATATACCTCCTTGCGGCGCTGTCCTTGGCGTCCATGGTGTAGCGGGAGGTAACGAAGGCCACCACGCCGCCCGGACGCACCTGC
>ERZ825159.722-NODE-722-length-39023-cov-251.727854_pt1 | contig 39023 bp, 29 predicted proteins | sample MGYA00519932_ERZ825159 | MGnify/ENA primary metagenome ERZ825159 (study PRJEB31778, sample SAMEA3449191) | human gut metagenome | biome: human gut; feature: human-associated habitat; material: faeces | place: United Kingdom | collected 2010/2012 ... | reverse complement strand
CCAAACTGCCGAGTGCTTATTTTCAGCATTTTACGATTTATTAGTACAAAGTGCTGCAAAACTCAGATTAGTCTGATTTGTCAAGCCCATCCTTGATAGGATTTCTGCTGCTGTTCTAGGGACGGTGCAAAAGTTAATAATGTCTTGTTCCTTCCCCGGCAATTTGACTTTTGATGGTGCAACTCCGTTACTCGACTCCGTTACTTTTTGTTGAGCTCCGTTACTTTTCTTGGTTACTCCGTTACCAAACTCCGTTACTCTGACACGTTCTTGGTTACTACCCCGCCAAAAAGTAACTATGACCTCTTTCTTCTTGGTGTCGTTAACGACCTCCATTTGGTCATCCAGTTCACGAGCACGAAGGAAACCGCTGCCAATGCCTGAATAGGGTAGTAAAAATGCTCCGTGAGTAAAAAGCATCTTGTTCCGCGGAAGGGATGTACCAGATAGGACATCCTCAACCTCCAATCCGCCCGGAAGGGCGCCAGGGCTATGGATCTCTACACGGTTATCAAAGACAAACACCCGAATGGGCGCCTCCCAACTGTAAGAACGATGCAGGAGGACATTGGAACATATTTCGGACAGTGCGCCAACAGGTATCTCCAGTTGTCCAGGAGAGTTGAAATCAGAATCCACCTGAACATTGTGAAGATTCCGCTTGAGAAAAGCCATCATAGCTTCATACTGGATAAGAATGCCGCCATCGGCATCCAAGTCATCCATTTTATCACGGAACTCAGTTCCCCCTAGGCTGTTCCCGATAAAGCTGACGCATTTGACTGTGGCAGTAGGAAGCCAACGCCATGGATGTCTGCCGAACAACAGCATCGCCGCATAGGTGATGCCGCCATCAGAACGAATGAGCCCAAAGTTCTTCAACAAGCGTTCAACCGTCATTCCAGATGCCGCCAAACTAACAAGCTCGTCAGCGGAAGCATCCTGTATCTGCTCATAAGTCAAATCCTTGGATTTGTAGGACGCCTCAAACCTCTTTGTTAGGTAGGTCTTGACAACATTCATATCCAGGTCCGCAATAGTTGCTCCGGGGATGAGAGCCTCATCTTGTCGGAATGTGCCGCTATCGGACATCATCTCGGCAATCTCTGCGTTGTCAACGATGCGACGCTTGTTAGCGCCGTTCTTAACCCAGACAATTCCCTTGTTGTCCTTGTATGGCTTATTGATGCCCTCAAGGACTGTAACGGCTATCAATTGCCCGCCAGGGACATCAACGTTTTCAGCTTTGATGGAAACGGCGGGATGGACTTGGTCGGTTGCGATTTGGGAAAGAAGCCCTGTTTGCTCCTGCACCTCCGTGCGTGAAAGCGCATTGACCTTTCCCGTTTTATCATTGACGCCGATGATAATCAATCCGCCTCCCCGCTCATTGGCGTAGCAAACCATTTCTTTCCCCAACTCATACGCATCAGTGACCCGCTCCTTCATTTGAACGGGTGTCTGCTCACCTTTCCCACAAAGCTTGAGTATTTCTTGCGTTGTCATAGTCTCAACGTATTTCTACAAAGTTTAAGTTTTTCTCGCTCAAACATGGAAACCATCAGTATATTTTCCCTATAAGACACCCAGCATTAATAGAATTATTATTTTTCGCGTCACTATCGCTGAAAAGTGACATAGATTATAAGGTTTTTCGCAAAAACGGCTTTCTATGCGCTTCTGAGCGACTGTTTCAAAAATGGGAACAGGGGCAGTATCCGAAGGTCATATCGATTCATGAAAGAATTATCAAAAACTACGGCTATTTTAAAAATTAGCCGTATATTTGTCGCGAATCATACGCATATGGCCAAGTTTTACCAAGACATCTCTGCAAGCGGAGGAACGATACGGACTCATGAACTACGTGAGCCCAGGGCTTACTATGGAATCAACAAGGCTATCAAATCCGGCAATGTCATCAGAATCAAGAATGGTGTGTATATTCTCCCTGAAGAACTGGCGACCACGATGATAGATGTTGAAAGGATCGTCCCCGGCGGTGTCGTTTGCATGTATTCCGCCTGGGATTATTATGGGCTTACCACTCAAATCCCTGATGGATTTTACGTTGCTATAGAAAAGCACAGGAAAGTGGTTGCCCCGGAGATTTCTGGCATCATTCTCTGCTATTGGGAAGAGAAATACTGCACGATGGGCGTTGAAGAAGCTGACATTGCCAATCATAAGGTTAAGATTTTCTGCATCGAGAAAAGCGTTTGCGACGCTGTAAAGTTTCGTAACAAGATCGGGACTGAAGTGGCTGTTGAGATTCTTAGGAACTATCTCAAGCGCAAGGATCGTAACATTTCCCGTCTTATGGATTACGCAAAACAAATGAGAGTGCTGTCAACAATGAGACAATACCTTGAAATGGGGCTGTAATATGGAAAAGAAAAATGTAGCAAAGTCGGTTCGGGCCAAACTCCTGAACATCCGGGATTCAGTGCCTGGAACCGAATATATGCAGATTCTGCTCAGATACATCCAAGAGCGGATGTTGTACAGGCTGTCGATGAGCCTATATCGGGATAACTTCTGCCTGAAAGGAAGTGCACTTCTCTTCGCCTACGAAAAGTTCAAGGCTCGTCCGACGAAAGACATTGATTTCCTGGGCGACAAGATTAGCAGAGACAAAGAAACCATTCGAAAAGCTTTCCGAGAGATCTGCGCAATTCAATGCCCTGAAGATGGTCTTATGTTCGATAACGGAGAGAATGACATTAAGGTTGAGGATATTTCTTTGGACAAAGAGTATAACGGCGTCACAGTTACTTTGACAGCTCATCTTGACACCATTGTACAACCTTTTTCTATGGATATTGGGTTTGGAGATATTGTTGTTCCAGAGCCCCAGGAACTGGATTATCCCTTGCTTCTTGATGATATGCCGGAGGTTAGCATCAATGCTTATTCTTTGGAGACTGTTGTAGCAGAAAAGTTCCAGACAATGATTGATCGGGCGCTGGCAAACAGCAGGATGAAAGACTTCTATGATGTATATTCCATTCTTTCGTCAGAATCAGCACGTGTCAAGGTAAATGAGGAAACCCTTTCTGAAGCAATTGCCTCTGTTTTCAGCAATAGAGGAACGACATATACTGAGAATCACCCTCTTTTCAATGGCGAATTCAAGAATGATCCTATCAAGCAGACTCAATGGAACGCATTCTTGAAAAAGATGAAATACAAGGGAGTCTTACCTCTGAATGAGGTCGTTGATTATATTACGGAAAAGTTGTCCCCCTATTGGCTATCGTTGAAGAAATGAATTCATTTCACACATACGCATTTCCTAACGCTAAGAGCATTATTGTTTGCGGAGATATTCACGGCGAATTCAACGCCGTGATATACAAGCTATGTATCCAATACCAGATGACAGAATTGCTGCCGGAAACCATACAGGAAGGACACGGGCGGCACTCCCTGTGCAATTCTTTCCGGTCTTTTCCACCGAACACCTTTGGGGAAGACGCTACTTCAGAAACACGAAGAAGACGGCGAGCACAAGGCAGACGAACGCCGCGATGTGGTTCCAGTGGAGAGCCTCGCCTTTGAAGAGGAGGGTGACAACCAAAGTGAAGACGATGAGGGAGACAACCTCTTGGATAACTTTTAGTTGCATAAGGCTGAACGGGCCGCCGTTGCCAGTAAATCCGAGGCGGTTGGCTGGAACCTGGGCGCAATATTCAAAAAACGCCAGTCCCCAGGAGAAGAGGATGACCAGAATGAGCGGCCAGCTCGTCGAGACCTTCATCTCCTGAAGCTTCAGATGACCGTACCATGCGAATGTCATAAATATGTTGGATAGCACCAACAAGAGGACTGTCCCTATCGCTTTCATCGCCTTGCAATCATAAAAACGGACGCAAAGGTAGTAATATTTTACCTATATATTGTCATAGGAGATTCTACAAAAAAGGCCGGCGGAGAAAAGAATCCGCCGGCCTTTTTGATATATTCATCAAATGGTTATCTGATCATATTCTTTGGATCAAGGGCTTTGTCGAGTTCCTCCTTGGTGAGGATGCCTTTCTCAAGGACGATGTCATAGACGGAGCGGTTGGTCTCAAGAGCCTCCTTGGCGACCTTGGTGCTGGCCTTGTAGCCGATGATAGGGTTGAGGGCGGTCACGATGCCGATGCTGTTCTTGACCATCTCGTAGCAGCGCTCCTTGTTGACGGTGATGCCTTCGATGCACTTCTCGCGCAGGGTGTTCATCGCGTTCGTAAGCCATGTTATGCTCTCCATGATTGATTCGGCGATCACAGGCTCCATGACATTCAGCTGGAGCTGTCCGGCCTCGGCAGCGAATGAGACGGTCATGTCGTTGCCGATCACCTTGAAGCAGACCTGGTTGGTGACCTCCGGGATGACAGGATTGACCTTGCCAGGCATGATTGACGAGCCTGGAGCCATAGGCGGAAGATTGATCTCCTTCAGACCGCAGCGAGGACCGGAGGCCATGAGCCTGAGGTCGTTGCAAATCTTGGAAAGCTTGACTGCCAGTCTCTTGAGGGCACCAGAGTAGCTGACATAGGCGCCAGTGTCAGGAGTGGCCTCCACGAGATCCGGAGCAGCGATGAACTTCTCGCCTGTGAGTTCGGTCATCTTCTTGGCGCAAAGCTCTGCGAAACCAGGCTTGGCATTGAGGCCGGTACCGATTGCGGTGCCTCCCATGTTGATCTCATAGAGAAGATTCACGTTTCTCTCAAGGTTCAGAACCTCTTCCTCAAGGTTGGTGGCATAGGCGTGGAACTCCTGGCCGGAGGTCATAGGAACCGCGTCCTGAAGCTGTGTACGGCCCATCTTGATAACGTCCTTGAATTCCTCACCCTTCTCCTTGAACGCGTCTATGAGATCCTTGAGGCTCTTCTCCAGTTTTCTGTTCATCCTGATGAAAGCGTAGCGGAAGGCAGAAGGATAGGCGTCGTTGGTAGACTGGGCGCAGTTCACATGGTCGTTAGGTGAGCAGAACTGGTACTCCCCCTTTGCATGTCCCATGATCTCAAGAGCCCTGTTGGCGATCACCTCGTTGGCGTTCATGTTCACGGATGTTCCCGCGCCTCCCTGCATCATGTCCACAGGGAACTGGTCGTGGAACTTTCCGTCGATGATCTCGCGGCATGCCTCCACGATCGCGTCGGCGATCTTCGGATCCATAGCTCCGAGTTCCTTGTTCGTCTGTGCCGCGGCAAGCTTGATGCAGGCCATGGCGATGACGTACTCAGGGTAGTCGCACATCCTGGTGTTGGAAATCTTATAATTATTGAGAGCCCTCTGTGTCTGAACACCGTAGTAGGCCTCAGCCGGAACCTGAAGTTCCCCAAGAAGATCGGATTCAATCCTGAATTTCTCTTCGCTCATAATAAATCAATATTATCGGTTTATAAATTGTTTTACAATCTCTCTGACAAAGGTAAGTCCAAAAAAGATTATAAGCAAAAATGCCGCGATATATTTCAAATTATTATTTATTTACCGGGGCTGTCACGTAGTGACTGGGGGTGTATGGCTATTGTGCGAATCGAAAGCGCCGGCCCTATCGGGTCGGCGCTTTTGCATATTCATTGATCTAAGATTATTTCTTTGATGTTCTGGCGTTGCCATTCTTGGCGGCAAGGCGCTTCTGGTTCCAAATCGTAGCATCGAACATCACTGGTGTACCGATGAAGATGGAAGCGTAAGTACCGATGCAGATACCAAGGATAAGGGCGACCGCGAGACCTCTGATGGACTCACCACCGAAGATCGCGATAGCGAGCATGGTCACGAGAGTGGAGACAGAGGTGTTGACGGTACGTGTCAATGTCGCGTTGATGGCCTGGTTGGTGTTGGTCCTCACGTCAACATTCGGATGCAGGGTCCTGTACTCACGGATTCGGTCGAAGATAACCACGTTGTCGTTGATGGCGTAACCGATGATGGTCAGGATGGCCGCGATGAACGTCTGGTCAACGTCAAGGTTGAACGGAAGGATTCCGGAGAACAATGAGAAGAAACCGATCACGATGATCGCGGTGTGGGCAAGTGAAACGACTCCACCAAGGCCCCATGTCCAGCCCTTGAATCGGAAGGCGATGTAGGCGAAGATCACAAACAGGGAGAGTATGACGGCGATGATGGCGTCTCTCTTCATGTCGTTGGCGATCGTAGGGCCGACCTTGTCTGATGAGATGATACCGTTAGGATTGTCAACGGTTGACTTGAACTCGTCAAGTGTGATGTCTGTCTCAGCGAAGAACGGCTTCAAAGCGTTGTAGAGCTTGGCTTCAACCTCGGCGTCAACATCAGTTGACTCCTGATCGTTCTTGTACTGGGTTGTGATCTTCATCTGGCTCTCGCCACCGAACTGCTTTACCTCGACGGCACCGTCAAACTCAACGATAGCGGCATCACGAACCTGCTCGGCGGTTACCGGCTGGTCGAAACGTACAACATAGGTACGGCCACCGGTAAAGTCAACACCGTAAGTGAAGCCCTTGGTGAAGATAGACACGATTGAAATGACGATCAACGCGCCGGAAATGATGTAAGACCACTTGCGTGCGGCGATGAAGTCGAAATGCGTGTTCTTGAGGAAGTTCTTGGTGAGGTTGTTCTCGAAAGCGATGCTCTTGCCCTTCTCGATGCGGTCATCAAAGATAAGCCTTGTGATGAAGATAGAGGTGAGGACTGAGGTGATGATACCGATGATCAACGTGGTGGCGAAGCCCTGGACAGGACCTGAACCGAACACGAAAAGGACGATACCGGTAAGGAGGGTGGTCACCTGACCGTCGATGATGGCGGAGTAGGCGTTCTTGTAACCATCGGCTACGGCCTTGCCCAGACCCTTGCCAGCAGCAAGCTCTTCCTTGATACGCTCGTAGATGATCACGTTGGCGTCAACGGCCATACCCATTGTCAGGACGAGACCGGCGATACCAGGCAATGTCAGGACAGCTCCGAATGAAACGAGGACTCCGAAGAGGAGAAGCACGTTGCAAAGGAGTGCGATGTCAGCGGCGACACCGGCGCCCTGATAGAAGAAAATCATGTAAACGAGAACCAAGAGGAACGCGATGATGAAGGAGATCATACCGGCGTTGATGGACTTGGCACCGAGTGAAGGACCTACAACCTGCTCCTGGATGATGGTGGCAGGCGCAGGAAGCTTACCTGACTTGAGGACGTTCACAAGGTCGGTGGCCTCATCCGGAGTGAAGTGACCGGTGATAGAGGAACTTCCGCCCGTGATGGCGTTCTGTACGTTAGGATATGAATATACCATGTCGTCAAGGACGATGGCGATCTGCTTGCCGACGTTGTCGCTGGTCATGCGGGCCCATACATTGGCTCCCTCGGCGTTCATGCTCATGGAAACGGAAGGCTCACCGTTTGAACCGTGGTCGTAAACGACACGTGCATCGGTGATCACACCTCCGTCAAGCTTCGCCTTGCCGTCCCTTGAGGTGGCCTTGATGGCGACGAGCTCGAAGATGTTCTCGCCCTGAGCATACTCGGAAGGCTTTACAGACCACATAGGCTTGAACTCGGCCGGGAAGATCTCGGCGATCTGAGGCATGGCGAGATACCTGTTGACCTTGGCGGTGTCGATCGCGGCGGCGAAACCGATGCAGGCATTGTTAGATCCTGAAGGGCTCAGCACAGCGAAGAGAGGATTGGCCTTTCTGTAAGCGTCAATCTCAGCGGAATTGTCCTGGTTCTGAGCGATCTCTGAATTGAGAAGAGAGTCAACACCTTCTTTGGCTACATTCTCGGCGGCAGGCTCGGCGACCGCTGTGGTGTCGGCCTCTCCAGCAAGAATCTCAGCCAGCTTGGCGTTGGCCTCGGCAAGATAGCCGGAAAGTTCCTGGCTGGTATAGGTCTCCCAGAACTCAAGGGAAGCGGTTCCCTGAAGGAGCTTCCTCACACGCTCAGGCTCCTTGACGCCCGGAAGCTCGACGAGGATACGTCCGCTGTTGCCAAGTTTCTGGATGGACGGCTGGGTCACACCGAAACGGTCGATACGGCTTCTGAGGACGTTGAACGAGTTGGCGACGGCACTCTCAGCCTCGTCACGGATGACACTGATGACATCGGCGTCTGAGGAGGCCGGGGTGATCTTGTCTTTCATCTCGTAAGTACCGAAAATCTGGGCAAGGTGCTGACCGTTGCTCACTTCCTTCCACGCATCCGCGAAAAGAGAGATGTAGTCCTCCCTGGAATTAACGCTGCGTTCCTTGGCAAGGGCGAGAGCCTTCTGGAACTCAGGATTCATGCTGTTGCCGGAAATGGCCTTCACAAGATCCTGAAGCTGCACCTGCAGCATGACGTTCATACCACCCTTGAGGTCCAGACCAAGGTTGATCTCCTTGGCTTTGCACTCCTTGTAGGTGTTCCAGAGGAATACCTTCTTCGAAGAGATGGAATCAATGAATACCCTGTTCTGTTCCTTCCTGATTGAATCCAGATAGTAAGCCTGGTCATTTTCAGGAATCTGGGCAAAAGCCGCTGAATTCTGAGCCGCAACGGCAGCCTTCTCAGCGAACCTGGCCGCTTTCTTTTCCTGGATGGATGTCACCGCCGTGAAGGAAAGCTGCCAAATGGAAGCGATCGCAAGCAGAATGGCGACAAGCCTAATCCAACCTTTACTTTGCATAATTTTTACGTTTATTTTATTGTTTTAATTTTTTCGCATAAAAATAGGGGTACAAATTTAGCATTTTTTTCTTAGAAAGAAATTATCTGCCAAGTATTTCTTATTTTTGCAGACGCAATCACCGAGATTTTTCAGAATGAGAAACAAAATATTCATCGGCATTCTAACTCTGCTCGCGCAGATCACATTCAACGGAGAGGCTCACGCGCAAGTCTCCCCGACCAGACTCATGATCAAGGCTGACTCGTGCCGGCTGGCCTACAGCTTCGAGGAGGCGGTCAAGTACAGCGAAGGCGCCATCGAGATTCTGGACTCAACCGCTTCGGCAAAGGCAGAGGAACAATTGTTGATGGCACGCAATGGACTGAACATGATGGGGTTCTGCAGCCAGCCGACTGTCGTCGCGAAGCGGACATTCCCGCTCAGGGACTTCTTCTTGTTCTACCCGCTGAAGGATTTCAGCTGGAGGAAGACCCCGAACCAGCTCGACTCTTTGGGCGGAGACGACCTCTCTCGCGCCATCTACATTCCTGACGACGCGAAGGACATCTACTACTCAGCCAAAGACGAGGAGGGCATCAGGAATATTTACTGCACACATCTGACGGATTCCCTATGGTCCGCACCGGCGCTGATCAACGAGCAGATGACCAGTTCCTCGGACGAGATCTACCCGATGCTGTCCCCTGACGGACAATCACTTTACTTCGCCTCCAAAGGTCTGTACGGCATGGGAGGCTACGATCTCTATGTCTCAAACTGGAACAGCGAGACCAACGATTGGGACATGCCGGTGAATATGGGCTTTCCATATTCATCACCTTACGACGACTTCCTTTTCGTCAACACGGAGGACGGGAAATATTCCATCTTCGCGTCGAACCGCGAGTGCGGCCGCGACAGTGTGACAATCTATGTACTTGAATATGACAGCATGCCTGTCCGGAAAGCCGTCACCGATGTAGGCGAGCTGAGGACTCTGGCAGCCCTGAATCCGGCCAAGGATCCTTCCAGGATCGACAATGACGCGGCGGTTCCGGACGATGGGCAACACGATGAAGGCACAAAGCGCTACATGGAAAAGATGCGTGAGGTTAGAGCCTTGCGTGACTCGGTGGCAAGGTACGGAAAGAATCTGGACAAGATGCGCTCGGAACTTGCGGCGGCCTCAGCGGAAGAAAAAGCCAGACTCACGGCCGAGATATCCGACAAGGAATTGATGCTTCCGACCTTGAACAGTTCCTTAAACGCCGCGGTAAAGGAGCTCCAGAACATCGAGATGGATTTTCTGGCCAACGGAATCGTGATTGACACGCGGCGGCTCCAGGCCAAGGCCGACAAGGATATTGTCGGGACAGCCTCCGGCTACACATTCTCCAAAAACAGTTACGGCCCGGATCTTCATCTGGAGATCCTCAAGCCGAAACCTTCGTTCGACTATTCGTTCATGATCCTCCCGGAAGGACGTTTCGCCGAGAACAACACCCTGCCGGAAGGCATTGTCTATCAGATAAGAATATTTACCCTCAGCAGAAAAGCCTCTGTCTCCGACCTCAACGGCCTGAGTCCTGTGTTCGAGAGGACCACGACAACCGGGAAGCACGCCTATTCCGTCGGGCTTTTCAAGTCCTACAAAGATGCTCTTTCCAACCTTAACAAGGTGAAGAAGAGAGGGTTCCGCGACGCTCAGATCGATGCGTTCCAGAATGGCCAGATCATCGGCGTGTCGAAGGCCAGGGATCTTGAGTCGAAGGTCAGGACCTTGATGATGGTCAGGATCTACCCGGAGAACGGACAGTCTCTGTCCGAGGAGGCCATCGCGGCGATCCACGAGCATTCGGACAAGGATCTCATCAAGAGCGTCGAGGCCGGAGCCGTGGTGTTCACCGCCGGCCCGTTCGAGGACAAGTCGCAGGTGGATGCCCTTGTCGCCGCCCTGAAAGCCGCCGGTGTCGAGAACGTCTCCGTCACCGAGTCCGCCTCGGAATAGATTCACTGAAAGAAAAACGTGACCAAGATGAAGAAAGTCGGGAAAGTTCTTGTGGTTGATGACAATGCGGGGATCTGGTCCGCGTTGAAGATCTTGTTGCCTATGCGGTTCGAGGCGGTGGAGATCCTGCCGTCACCGGCACAGCTTATCAGCACCGTCAATGCCTTCCAGCCGGATGTGATCCTGTTGGACATGAATTTCAACACGGACATCAACACTGGAAATGAGGGACTTTTCTGGCTCAGCGAGTTACGCAACAACAACCCGAACCAGAAAGTCGTGCTGTTCACGGCCTACGCGGACATATCCCTGGCCGTGGAGGGGATGAAAAGAGGGGCGTTCGACTTCATCGTGAAGCCTTGGGAGAACGAGAAATTGCTCGCCACGCTGGAAAGGGCGGTGACGGAGAACCGGAAGGACAGCCGGCAGTCTAATGAATATGCCACCGGCCCGACCGGGATGTACTGGGGCACTTCACAGGCTATGGCCGAAATCAAGAAGACAATCGAGAAGATCGGCCCTACCGATGCCACGGTACTGATCACCGGCGAGAACGGAACGGGTAAGGATCTTCTGGCCAGAGAGATACACAATCATTCCGAGCGGCGGAACGGCCCTATGGTCAGCGTGGATGCCGGAGCGATTCCGGAGACCCTTTTCGAGAGCGAGCTCTTCGGACACGTCAAGGGAGCGTTCACGGACGCCTATGCCGACAAGGCCGGAAAGGTCGAGTTGGCCGAGGGCGGAACCCTTTTCCTGGATGAGATCGGGAATATTCCTTTACACCTTCAGGCGAAGCTTCTGAGGGTTCTCCAGAACAGGACGATCACGAGGGTCGGCGACACCAAGCCACGCAATGTGAACATCCGCCTTGTCTGCGCCACGAATATGGATCTGCGCCAGAAGGTGCAGGAAGGCTCGTTCAGGGAGGATCTCTTCTACAGGATCAACACGATGAGCATCCATCTGCCGGCCCTGAGGGAGCGCCCGGAAGACATCGTTCCGCTCGCGGAGATATTCATAAAAAGGTTCGACGAGAAGTACCACCGCGAGGTAGAGGGCATCGATCCGGAGGCGAAGGCCGCTTTGAAGGACTGCCATTGGAGCGGGAATATTCGTGAACTCCAGAACTGCATCGAGAAGGCGGTCATTCTGGCGGAAGGCAATGATTTGACAGAAAAAGAGTTGCAGCTGCCGTCAGAGACTCTTGTAGAAGGAAGCGAGCCATCGGTAGCCACATTGGAGGAAGTGGAGGAGAAGGCCATCCGCGCCGCGGTGGAGAAATATTCCGGGAATATGTCGCTGGTTGCCAAGGCGTTGAATGTCAGCCGCCCGACCCTCTACAGCAAACTCAAGAAATACGGGATTTAGTCGAAGTTTATGAATATGCTTCCGTGGCCTCAGATAGCGATTCCGGCCGGCGTTCTGGTGCTGGTGGCTTTGCTTGCGGTGCTTCTTACACGGCATCGCATCCTCAAGAAAGTGACCTATATGCTTGATGCCCTGGAGGATAAGGAGACCAATTTCAGGTTCGACGAGGGGGGCTTGGGCAGCCGGAAGATCAACAGGACCCTGAACCGAATCCGTACCATATTCCAGAAAGAGACGGCCGACATCCGGGAGCAGGAGGAATATTACGGACAGATGTTGGACAAGGCCAAGACCGGCATCGTCGTGCTGGAGTCCGGGACGGATTCCGTGCTTTACACCAACAAGCAGGCGTTGATTCTTCTGGGAGTGTCGTCACTGAGCACCTTACGGCAACTTGACATCGTAAGCCCTTCATTAAGAGGAGCCTTTGAGAAAGTCGAGGAGGGGCTGGACCAGAAAGCGTCCATCTATTCGGAAAGCTCGCAGACGAACATTTCCCTGTCCGCCACATCGGCGCACATCGGGCGTAAGGACGTGAAAATCATCGCGGTAAACGACATTTCTGAGGCCATCGAGGAGAACGAGTCAGTGTCCTGGACGAGGCTCATCAGGGTTCTCACACACGAGATCATGAACACCGTCACACCGATCGCCTCCCTTTCCGAGGCTCTTTCCGAATATGCCGGGACGATCACTCCGCCATCAGACGGGCCGGACCTCAAGGCAGGTCTGGAGACCATCGCCAGTTCGTCCCGTGGTCTTATAAAGTTTGTCAATTCGTACAGGGATCTGACCCACGTGGCCGTGCCGGTCAGGAAGGCGTTTTTCGCTCGCGACCTCGCGGCCAAGGTCATCGATCTGAGCCAGCCGGTGTTGACCGCCGCCGGGGCTACCGCTGGATTTGTGGAAAAGACCGAGGATGTGCTTCTGTACGCTGACGAGAGCCAGATCTCACAGATTCTCATCAACCTTGTCAAGAACGCCGCTCAGGCCGGGGCGCGGCACATCGAAATCTCTGCCGAGATTGACAAGAGGGACAACGTCATCATCAATGTGAGCAATGACGGGCCGCCTATCAGCGCGGCAAGCCAGGAGGAGATATTCATTCCGTTCTTCACGACCAAGCCTGAGGGCAGCGGAATCGGACTGAGCCTTTCCCGTCAGATCATGAGGATGCACGGCGGCACCCTCCGCCTCACCCGCTCGGACTCCGAAGCGACTGTTTTCACGCTGATATTCAAGTAAAACTCATTAGCGGACCATGGGATGGAACATATTCATTATCAAGAATATAATAATTTACCTTCAGTAGTTTTCCACCAAAGGTACAACGCTTATTCACTGTCAATCAACAGGTTAATCGCCACTCATTGATTCCGAGCGAGTGGCAACTAAGTAGCTCATTATCAAACAATAAAGCAAGTACGTGGTGCCGGTTTATGCACCACGTACTTGCTTATTATATTAGTTGACAGATAGTTATCTGCCACGACACTGCAATCGCATTTCGATGGTTGGTGAGCTGTCGAACCACGGGTTCAACGATGGCACGCTCAGCGACCGGGATAGCAGGACTACCCTACTCGTTCTTGAGGGACTCGACAGGGTTGGTGTGAGCGATCCTCAGGGAGCCGATCACGATGACGCTGACGATGATGGCCAGCACGATGATGTCGGCGGCGATGAAGAACAGAGGTGACAGGGTGATCTTCAGGGCGAACTGCTCCAGCCAGTAATGCGCCACAAGCCAAGCCCCGGCGTCACCGATAAGGACAGCGACAAGAGCCACTTTCAGCACATCCATCACGAGCATCGACACGATCTCCGAGGATTGCGCTCCGTTGACCTTGCGGACGGCGATCTCGGCGCTTCGGCGATAGTTCTCGTCACGGACGTAGGAGATCAGGCCGATCACCGCTATCAGCAGGGCGAACAACGCTCCAAGGGTGTAGGTTCTCTTCATCTGCCTCGTCGGATCGTATAGGCTCCTGAACGTCTCGGCGTAAGACTTCACCTCGGCGTCGCTGTCAGGAGCGACCTCCCGGATTGTCTTCTCCACCTTACGCATCGTCTCCGGAGTGACATCCGTGAGCTTCACGACAAGTGTCTGCATCAGCCTTGACCAGTCAAAGTCAGCCTTTTCCTCATCGGTGAGGAAGTCCTTGTTCCAGCAGAAACGCACGCTCGGACGGTTGTCCGGATCAGAGACGCTTCCGATGACATAGTCCTCATAGACTCCGCAGATCGTGACCTGCCCGTGCTCGGTGATGCCGACAATCTTTCCAACGGCTCCGTCAGACCAGTTGGCGAAAGCCGCCATCTTGGTCACAAAGGACTTGCTGACAGCGACATCATTCGGTCCTTTTGGAGCGGATCCCTCGACGAGCCGGAAGCCCATCATATTGAAGAAACCTTCCGTGGCGCCATATTCATCAGCGACATTGAAGAGTTCCCTGTCGTCACCAGGAAGGGTAATATTATTGCCGGAAGCTGACGCCAAAGGTGTCACGTAGGTCAGTTCAGCAGCCTCGACCTCAGGCAGCTGGCGAAGAGCACCGGCGATGGCTGTCATCTTCGTCTGGTCGTAGGACGGGAATGTCTCATAGACAAGATTGCTGTAGTTGTAGCCCGGATCGGCGTTCAGCACCTTGCGGTACTGGAAGCTGACGATCAGCACCAGCGACACCAGCACGGCGTTGATGGCGAACTGGAAGGCAAGCAGTGAGATCTTCCAGCGGCGCTTGCTCTCCTTGTAGCCTCGGAAGGCGCTGGAAATAGGGATTTTGGTGAACATCCTCGCCGGAATGACGGCGGAGACAAGGAACACCAAGATCACAATCCCGACAATGATCCAGACGGAAAGCGGAGTGACAAGATCCTTCACAGGGACTCCCAACAGGGATTCAACCGCACCCCTGAACGCAAAGATCAGCAGGGCTGCCACGGCGAGGGAGACACCCAAATTCCAGGCGGTCTCCTTGAGCAGGATCTTGTTGATGTCCCAAGGCTGGGCTCCGTAGCATTTGCGGACTCCGACCTCGCGCGCCCTGCGGATGACATCCGAGATCGCCACAAGGACGTAGTTCATAATGGACACAAGCAGCAGCAGAGCGGCGATGATGGCAAGTATGAACACAAGGTTCCTGACCTCCGGCTTCGAGCTGTGCTCGGTGGCCAAAGGCGAAAGGAAGTACCAGAGAGTGAGTCCGCTCTTCTCCATTTCCTCCAAAGGCTGGTGAGCCTTCTGCATCTCGTGGATGGCATCCTTAAGCGACGCCGGATCAACCCCTTCGGCCAATTTGACGAAAGCGACGTACCTGTCGTTGCCGACCCAGTTGGAGAGGCTCCACTTGCTCATCGCCTCGATGGAAAGGATGACATCGGCGTGGATCGATCCGTTCTTAGGAAAGTCCTCATAGACTCCGCAGACAGTCAGCTTCAGATTCGGATTGTCCTCGTTGGCGATCTGCTTGCCGACAGCCGCTCCGACTCCACCAAGTTTCTCGGCGAAAGTCTTTGAGATGGCCACATCGCCGCTCCACGACCTCAACGCCTTTTCCGGCTCACCGGCGAGGAACTGGCGATTGAATATCCTGAAAAAGCAGGAATCCGCTAAAAGGTGCTCGGCCGCCACCTTGCTTCCATCGTCATCGATGATGAAATTCTCGCTGTTGAATATGCTGGTGAACCTTGTGGCCTCCAGCACTCCCGGCACCTCGGCCTTGAATCCCGGAGCGATGGCTCCGCTGACCTGACCGAAATCCTTATCCTCACCTTGCATAACGGCGCCGGTGCGGATCTTATAGATCCTGTCAATGTCCTTATAGACATTGTCGTACGAAAGTTCAAAGCAGACCTTGGCGATCAGGATGACGGCTATCGCCATCCCGACTCCCAAGGACAGAACCTTGATTATCAAATCACTTTTCCTTCTCATATTCATTCCTCCACATGGGGGCTAATCTTTTATCGTTCAATATTTTGCTTGCATATCCTCCTCCCGATTCCAGCGGTGAGGACACATCATTATATTCCTAATCTTCAATCGTTCAGGCTCCACTGAATATTACTACTCAATCCAGAAGGTTGCCGCAGCGAACCTTGGCCACCCGCGGCCATAAGCGGGAGGGGCCCAGGCGCAGCCTGGGAGGGACGGAGCGCGAAGCGCGGAGGGTTCATCGCGACAACCCTCTGGATTGGAGATATAGCACGCTATTCCTTCTTCAGCTCGATGGCCGGGTTGGTGCGGGCGGCGCTTATGGGTGGTATAATTACATTATCTACTGTCAAGTCCGTAGTGACGATTCATCAGCTATCGCCAAGTAATCAGCCGACCCTCACGAGAAAGATTCAACGCTAAAGCTCGTTCTTCACGTCGGAGACGATATGGCCGTCGAACAGGTCGATGGTGCGCTGTGCCACGGCGGCGTCTCTCTGGGAGTGGGTCACCATAACGATGCTCGTACCTTCCTTGTTGAGCTCGCTGAGGAGATCCATAACCTCCTTACCGTTCTTGGAGTCCAGGTTACCGGTAGGCTCATCGGCGAGGATCAGTTTCGGACCTGCGACCACGGCACGGGCGATGGCCACTCTCTGCTGCTGACCTCCGGAAAGCTGCTGAGGGAAGTGCTGGGCTCTGTGGCTGATGGCCATTCTCTTCATAATCTCGGTGACCTTCTGCTTACGCTCGGCCGCGGAGATGTTCAGGTACTTCAACGGAAGCTCGATGTTCTCATAGACATTCAGTTCATCGATCAGGTTGAAGCTCTGGAACACGAATCCGATGTTGCCCTTACGGAACTTGGTGCGCTCCTTTTCCTTGAGCTGGCTGACCTCCGTGCCGAGAAGTTCGTAGGAGCCTCCGGTAGGGTTGTCAAGAAGGCCGAGGATGTTCAGAAGGGTTGACTTACCGCAACCGGAAGGACCCATGATGGCGACGAATTCTCCGTCAGCGATTTCGAATGAAACTCCATTGAGGGCTGTTGTCTCGATCTCCTCTGTTCTGAAGACCTTGGACAGATTGTTGACTTTAATCATGGCTTTGAAAATTTTTATTTGTTATTGTTTATATTCATTAATCAATTAGAAGACAAGCACATCGCTGTCGCCGTAGTTGTCGTAGGAGGAGGTGATGACCTTCTCGCCAGGCTCCAGCCCTTCAAGCACCTCATAGAACTGAGGGTTCTGACGACCGATGCGGATCTCGCGCTTGACAGCCTTGCCTCCATCCTTGCTGACCACATAGATCCACTTGCCTCCCGTCTTCTGGTAGAATGTCCCGCGAGGGATGAGGACCGCCCGCTCCGGCTGACCGAGCTGAAGGTTCAGGTAATATGTCTGGCCGGTCCTGATGTTGTCGGGCTGCTGGCCCTCGAACTTGAAGTCCGCCTGGAACTTGCCGTCACGCACCTCCGGATAGACCTTGCGCACCTGCGCGTCGTACTTCTCGCTCTGACGCTCAAATGTGGCGTCGAGTCCCGGAACCACACGGTCAATATAGTGTTCATCTATCTTAGCCTCAATCTTGTAGCTACCCTCGGAGTTGATCTGGCCGATCTTGGTGCCGGCACCGATGTATTGGCCAAGGTTCGCATCCAACAGTCCGAGAACCCCGTCGATCGGAGCCTTGATCGTAAGGCTCTCCTTGCGGCGGCGTATGAGTTGCATGTTCATCTTCATGTTGTCAAGACTCTCGCGCAGACTCAGAAGTTGGGTCGAACGGTAGAGACTGTCCTGCTCCATACTCTTGAGAGTCAGGTCAAGGTTCTGCTGCGAAAGCTCATAATCCTCCTGGGCCTTGAGGTAATCCTCCTTTGAGATGAGCTTCTCCTTGTAAAGCTGCCGGTTCTGCTCGAATGCCCTCTTGTTACGCCTGGCCTCGGAGGCGTAGCGGAGACGGTTCTGCTCATGGGAGAGTTTCTGCTGCTCCATCGAGATCATCGTGTTACGAAGGATGTTCTCCTTTTCCGCAAGCTCAGCCTCGGCGTTAAGTATCTGAAGGTCAAGGTTATCATTGGACAGCACAAGAATCGGTTCCCCGGCCTTGACGGTGGAGCCTTCCTCGACGATGATCTTCTGGACGGTACCGCCTTCGAGCGGGCTGATCTGGATTGTGACCATTGGCTGTACCTGACCGCTCACACGGATATAGTCGTTGAACTGTCCGTCAGTCACCTGGCTGACCGTGATCGTGTCCTTGTCAACCCTGAGGGTCTTGGAATTGTCTCTGAACACGAGGTAGAGCACGAACACTACCACGATGGCTCCAAGCCAGTAAGGCATCGCCTTTTTTGTGAAGGCTGATCTCCAGCCTTTCTTTTTCTCGATTATCTTGTCCATAATGTTTGTTATTATTCGTTGATTATTTCTGAGGTGGTCGCTTCGACAGGCTCAGCGACCGGCACGGTCATATTCATTGATTGATGTAATCCACTCCGTTATAGTAGTTGACCACGCTGCGCTTGATGAAGTAGGTCAGCAGCGAGTTGAGCCGCTGGGCGTTCGCCTCAAGGTAGTTGTTCGATGCGGTCTGGAACTCGATCGGAGAGATTAACCCCTGCTCCAACTTTTTCATATTCAATGAATATGCTTCCTCCTGCACATCGGATTTTCTCTGCGCCTGAATATAGGCGGCCGACGCTCCGTCGCGATCCTGGACAGCCCTGCGCACCTCGGCGGAGATGTCCCTCATCTTCTGGTCGTACTCGGCTGAAGCCTTGGCGACCGCGTTCTTCTTTCTTGCGATGTTGCTGTGTCGCTGAAGTCCTGAGAAGATCGGAATATTCAGGGACAGCTGGACATATTCACCACCATTGTTCTTGAACTGCGTGCGGAAAGGGTCGGATGCCGAGCCGCTGCCAGGGTAGGTGAAGTAAGTCGTGGACCATCCTGCGTAGGCGTTCAGCGAAGGGAGAAGCTGCCATCTGGCTGTGCTGAGCTCACGCTTGGCGTTCAAGAGGTTATAGCGTGCCACACGTGCGGCAGGGTTGTTCGCCTGCGCTAAATCAACCATATCCTCCAGAGCCAAGGAATCGGTCAGCATCCTTTCGCTGTCAAGGGCCACCGGAAGCTCAGTGTCGATGACAAGTTCGTGATCCTCAGACCAGAACATCACGTCCTCAAGTGTGATCTTAGCGTCGTTGAGCTTGTTGTTGGCCTCAACGAGTTGGTACTGTTTGTCGGCGAGGTTGGAATCCATCTCCACAACATCCGCGTGACCCTTCTGTCCAAGTTCCTCCTGACGGCGGGCTTTTGTGAGAGATTCCTCGGCGACCTCGACCTGAGCCTTGTAGATGTCGGCCAGCTGGCTGTAATAGAGCACGTTGCAGTAGGCTTCCATCGTGGCGAGGCAGATGTCAGCCTCAATCTGGTCTTCCTGCGAGTTGCCAAGAGCGATGGAAGTCTTGGAGATCTTCATATTGTTCACGGCCTTGAATCCGTTGAAGAGAACGATGCCGGCGCTTACACCATAACTGTTGTGGAACGAGGTTGTGGTGACGTAGGTGTTGGTCTTAGGGTCAACCGCACGTCCGAAGTTATAGTAAGCCGAGCTGCTTCCGCTTATCTCAGGGGTGAACGCATCGAAGATCGCATCCCTTCTCGCAAGCCGTGCGTCACCATTGGACGCCTGCTGGATCCTCACCTTGGTGCTGTTGCTGATCGCATATTCCATACACTCCTTCAGCGTCATCGGAGTCGGAAGCGCCTCCTGCGCGAAAACCGGAGCGGCGACCATCATCGCGAATGTTATGAATATTGTCTTTTTCATATTTCTTTTTCCTTTTCGGTAAAAGTCATAAGCATTAGGCGTGCCAAAATATTCAATTAATTAGTTATGAATATTTTAGCGATTCTGGCGATTTGGGAAAGTGTAAAGAAATTTAACACTGGGTGTAAAGAAACTTTACACTTTCACCGATCACTTCGACAAGCTCAGCAACCTGATCTTCCCTGCATTGACGTCAGATCGTGCACCAGAATGTGACGATGAACGGGATGGAGAATTCGAGGACGAAGCCATGGAAGATGGAGATCACTGAATATTCCTTGCCGGAGGATGCCATGATGATCGGAAGTGTGGTGTCCATCGATGTAACGCCACCGGCGGCTATCGGAGCGAGCGGACCACCTATTCTGACAAGAAGCGGAGCCAGCAGAAGCGTGGCCATCTCCCTTATGATGTTGGACAACAATGCAACGGTACCGAGTTCGGCACCACGGTAACCGGTTATGAATATGCTGGAGAGGGAATAGTAGCCGAATCCGGAGCCAACGGCCAGACAGTCTGTGGCCGACCTTCCGGGCAGAATCAGTGCGGCCGCAAGCGCCCCGGCGAATGTGCCGAGCATAGTTCCGGTTGGAAGCAAAGCCATTCGCACATCAAGGGACTTGAATCTGGAGACAATGTTCCTGTCACTTCCCACACCTATCCCCACGAAGAAAAGCAGGGCACACAAGGCGTAGAATGTCAGGTTCCCTTCCACAATTTTCTCCGGCACAATTCCGGACAGGCCGGCAAGGATGCCAAGGACGAAGAAGCCTACTATCACAAGACTGCCTTTCATGTCCTTTTCTTTTCGGATTTAAGATGACGCCACAAAAGCCAGGCGAATAAACAGCTACCAGCCAGAGACAACACAGCAATGAGCAAAGCGTCCAGACCAAGCGACGGAAGTGATGAGATTATCGTCCTGTTCCCTCCGACCTCAACACCCAGAAGAAACAGCAGAGACCAGATCAGAATGGTTGTCAACTTTGAGACCCACCCGCAGTCTCTGTTCCTCAAAAGCCTTCCGGCCGCGATTCCCGCAAACAAGAATAATATAACGGTAAACATTCTATTTGAGCCTTGTACAATTTTCTATTTTCTATGCCAATTTCCAAATCGACATCACACCACATTTCATTTGAACATTTCTATCATGCAAAACTAACAACTATTCTCCAAACATTCGGAATCAGAGAATAATATTTGATTCTTGATGGTCACTGGAACGGCATTCTCCCGTACAAACCACGTCATATTACAATTTTGTCCACGCAAACTGCCATCCGCCGGATAAACGCGTTGATTTACACAGTTTGTCCGGCTGAAAGGCTTCTCGCCGGACAAAACTTCAAGGTAAGATATGAATTAAGGGACAGTTTTACAGCTGGTTTCCCAAGGAGAGATAGTCCTTGAGCGAATCGACATATTCATTGAACGCCTCGCGGCCAGCGTCGGTCGCGCGGCAGGTGGTGCAAGGTTTCTTGCCTTTGAAGCCCTTCTCTACCGTGATGTAGCCGGCCTCGCTGAGTTTGTCTATCTGCACGCTGAGATTGCCGGCCGTGGCGCCCGTCTGTTTTCTGATATAGACGAAGTCCGCCTCCTCGACCCCGATGAGGATTGACATCACGGCGAGGCGGAGTTCGGAATGCAGCAGAGGATTCAGTTTTCTGAACATATCCTACCTCCTTATTATTCTGGCGATGACGCCGCCGGCGGTCATAATGATGCCGCAGAAAAGCCATATCAGGCAGATCTGCGCGCCAGCATAGTCAGTGTAAAGTGCGCCGAGCAGAACCACAAGCGCTCCAGAAGCGATGATCGGCCAACTCTTGATGACTATGCCCGTGGACAGGATGGTGAAACCGAACAAAGACGTGATGAGGTAGGTGTCAAGCACGAACGGGTTGACCGTGCAAGAGAGGATTGTCAGGCAAACGGCCGTGATTCCGAAAGCGCACCAAATCCAGCCTACAGTCTTGTGGAGATAGGTTTTCGGAGCGTCACTCCCCTTCTTTGAAATGAATATGGCCGCCGGAACTCCGATCACCGGAATGAGAAACCAGAGGTAATTCCAGACCGGATTCCCCGTGCCGTTCCATAAAAGATAGATGAGAGCGGAGACCACCGCCAGTATCACACCCCAAAGGATGTAGTAAGTTCCTTGATTCTTCTCGATCGCACGGCAATTCCTTGCCATCGTCTCGCTGATGATTTTCAGACTTTGCTCAGCCGAAAGATTGTTGTTTGTTTCCATAACATTTTGATTTACATCGTTTCCGTCATTAGCGGTCATGCACATTAGCCCTAACGGCATCACAAACATAAATAAGTTTACAATATAAACCAAATAAAATCGTCAAGCTATCACGAAAATCATATCATCAGCATTATCCGCCCCTCCGCCTTGACGAAAGTGTCCGGATAACGCATCACCACGGCATACACCTGCGCCGAGGTCACCGGCTTTCCGTCCTTACGAATATGCAATCTGCGGCTGTTGATGATCTCCGCGATTTGCTCCGTCCGCAGTCCGCCACCCCTCTCGGCAAGCACATAGAGTATAGCTTCTTCGATTTTCATTTCAATAAATCATATTCACCAGAGTTCTTCCGCACCTCCGTAATAATCATAGACATCTTGATAGTCAAGGTCAAGCTGCTCCAGAATCTCTTCCGAGGAAAGGCCGGTGACGATCTTCTTCCCGTCCGAGTTCAGCACCACACCATTCCCTCGCCCGTCATCCTCAATCAACGACCTTCCCCTCAGCCCGACCGGATGGTTCAGCACCGTGTCCACCGGCCGGATGGCATATTCATAGTAACGGGCCGGCTTATTCTTCATCGCCTCCACCTCCCTCAAGCGCCTATTCTCTCCAATCATCGCCACCACCGCCAACGCCACCGGCAAAAGCAGCAGCGCCGCCACCACCAGCTTCTCTTTCAATGAATATGTCTCCTCAGGGTCGTTGAACATATTCTATTTCTCTAATCATTATCTTTTACCGAGCCACTTCTCACCTTATCTAAAATAGCAAGAGAAGATGATTGCTTCCATCTGAGAGATTTATATCCCTTTAACTTCACCGTAGTATCAGCTCCGTCCTTATATGCGTCATAAAGATCATCAACAGATATTTCAAATGATAGTCTGGGGTTATTATCGAGACCTTCACCCTCAATATAATCACCATTCAATTTCAGTTTATACCTACGTTTTTGTTGTCTGGTCTGAACATAGGTAATTCCTTCCAAGCATTTAACAAACTCATTTTTGGTCAGTATAATATACTTATTTTAAGACTACTAACAATTACTTATTCCGCCCCGGAGCCGCCGTCCAGATGTCGTACATCCGGTCTTTGAGGGATTGGGGAGCGAGGATCTCGATGGAGGAGCTTCGGGAGAGGAGGGCCACCACAAAATCGTTGGTGATTTTCAGACGGAGGGTCACTTCCACATATTCTTTTATGCCGATGAGCTTGTTCACTATCGCACTTAATCGCCTGATCTGATTCAACATATTCGGAAGCGTTTCCTGCAAATATAGCGAACCAAGGCGACAAAATCTGTCGTTCCTGAAAGAAATGTAAGGATATTACAAAGCCTCCATCCATTCCTCCGCCTCTATGGTCTGGAGGCAAAGGAGAGCACCATCTCGTAAAGCGGTGCAGCACAACCTTCTTATTCTCAATCAATTGTAAAACGCTGGCCTCTTATTTTGACCGCCAGCATTTTGTAACACACACTAAATAAGGTAATTATGTGTCAGCCAAACATTTGAAAGGGGGTGACTAAGATTTCGGTCACCCCCTACAATTGTTCTCGGACACAATATCCAAGAAAACCATTACTCACCTTCAGGCTCCATTGTGAATATAGCCCTGATTCTGGCCATGTCGAACTTCTCGGAGCGATCGTAGCAATAGACACCGTTCTGCTCCTGCTCGACATCGGTCAGCTGGGTATAGCAGAAACCGCAGATGCTCTTGGACATGGAGACGACAGCCTTGACCTGAGCCTCCAGCCTCTTGTAGAAGTCCTCCATCGAGACAACGCTCTTGCCGTAGCCCCAAGACTGGGTCGTTGAGTTAACGGTCGTGGCATCCTGCCCCTTGACCCATTTGATGCCGCCGAACTCATCAAGGATGTACGGAATCGAGCCGTCATATTCATAGAAAGTGTAAGGCTCGCCACCGTAGCGTGCAGGGTCGTTGAAACCGATGTTGTTGATCCGGCCCTTGTAGGTCTGAACAGGTCTGGTGAACAGTTTGCCGTCATTCCAGATTATCTCTTTCAGCTTCTCAGGATCCTGCTCATAGTGATGCTCAGTCCAGATGTCTGTCTTGACCTGGATGCCGCCGCTGCAAATGTTGATCGGACGGGTAGGATCCAACTGCTTTGTCAAGGCATAGATGTCCTCGCTGAAACGCGGGTACTGGACATTGTCTGGCCAGAACTCCTCATTCATCGGAGTCCAAGTGATTATGGAAGGATAGTTTCTGTCACGCACGACACATTCGGCCCACTCACTCAAGAAGTTACGGGCGGGCTCAACGCCATTGAGCTCGATGCCCCAGCTCGGGAACTCGGCCCATGTCAGATAGCCAAGCTTGTCGGCCCAATAGTGGAAACGCTCCTCGAACACCTTCTGGTGCAGTCTCGCACCGTTGAATCCGGCGCTCTTGGAAAGTTCGATGTCGTGCTTCAAAGCCTCGTCTGACGGAGCTGTCCACTGGCTCTGAGGATAATAGCCCTGATCAAGCACAAGTCTCTGATAGTAAGGAACATTATTCAGGAATATCTTGTTGCCCTCAATGTGAACCTTCCTCATCCCGACATAGGACTTCACCTCATCAATGACCTTCCCATTCTTATCAAGCACCTGATAGTCAACATCATAAAGGAACGGATTCTCAGGACTCCAGGTTTTGAGTGTCTTGAACGGAATCACGGCCACACTGCTGTTGGTGGCGGAAACCTCCTTCTGAGCCACCGGTTTCTTTGGCGAATCCGGATCAGTTACCGTGATCTTCAGGCTCGCCGCACCTTCTTTGTAGAACGCCGGACGAACAACGAGCTGCTTCTGGTCGATGTCAGTGTTGACCTGCACGTTCTTCAGACCGTTCTCCGCGATGGATTCCATCCACACGGTCTGCCAGATTCCGGTTGTACGGATATATTCACAATCGTGGGAACCCAACATCAGGGATTGTTTTCCGGCAGGCTGGTTCATGCTCCTAAGGTCGCTCTGGGCGTACACTACAAGGTCATGCGAAGTGCCAGGGGCAGCGAAATCAGTGATGTCAAACGAGAATGATGACGAGCCTCCGAAATGGCGGCCGACAAATTTACCGTCAATGAAAACCTCTGACTGATAATAGACCGCGCCGAAGTTCAGGAATATTCTCTGTCCTTCCCAGGCGGCAGGGACATCCAATGTCCTGTGATACCATATTCCCGTAATGAAATCTGTGTAGCCGACTCCCGAAAGCTCGCTTTCCGGAGAGAATGGCACGAGAATAGTCCCGTCGAAACCTTTGCTTTCCGAATATCCCTTCTCAAGCCCGACGTGATTCAAATCGAACCTGTAGGTCCATTCACCGTTCAGGTTGACCCAGTTCTGTCTCTCAAACTGCGGTCTCGGATATTCCGGTCTCGGAATATTCTCTCCCGCCGCAAGGTTGACGGCCGCTCCGAAAACAAGCAGGGCGGCAATGATGTTTTTTTTCATTGTTTCTTTCATTAATATAAATTAAACACTTTCCTACTATATAATATTTATCGTAATATTTTCAAAATCCACGGCAATATATTTTCGCTTATTTTTGCCACCTATAAACTGACTGGCGTGCGCCCGGCCGAAAGCAACAATTTTCTTGCCTTACTGACATCGAATGGCACCTGCTTCAGCGTAAAATCTGGAGTGTTGTATGAATACGGAAGCTCAAGATAGTATGTTCGCGGATTTCTCTGTGGAAGAAGGAAAGCTTTATCGAACAGTTTCGTTTCAGGATTGAAGTGAGAGATGTACAGCCTGGTGTACAGACCGTCGTCCCTGCGGCTGCTTACCACCGCCCAACGCGAATTTGCGCTCCAATTATGGAAACTTTCAGTGTTTCCGCTGTTTATCCCACCGGCGGGATAATATTCACCGGTCTTCAGGTCATAAATCCAAAGATCCGCCTCCGGATGATCTATCAGAAAAGTTCCATAGTCCGCCACAGTGACAAGCAGGTAATTTCCGTCATAGGATGGTTTTACCGACACATGTGAGCGGTTTGTGCGGGAAGCGGAGACCAATGTGTCAACATGGTCTCCGAACAGCCCTGTCTCTGGATCAAAAGCCAGAGAGCATAGACTGTATTTCATTCTCATGGCGTCTCTCGGCAATTCTCCGGCATCAGCCACACTGAAAAACAACGTCTTGCCGTCAGCCGAAAAAGCCGGCATCGTCTCAAATTTGTCCTTGATGTTGGTTAGCGCCGGTCTAAGGATCTTATGGGTCTCTGGACAATAGACGATTACATCTGAATTCTCGTCATAGACCTCCAGTGTCCTGTCCGCCGACGAGTAGAATGACTGCCTTGTCTTGTTGACAGAATAGGCTATGTACCTGCCGGAAGGATGCCAATACGGGTAAACGAAAAAGCCTCCGGTGCTGTCGGTTGCGGTGTTGAGGCATTCATCCTGATTCTTTATGTGCATCAAGGTGGCTGAATGCTTGCCTCTGACATGAATGCTGAACCAATCCGGATCCGCCCGGTTGGCCGTGTGGCAGTTCACGCATCCGGATTCGATCATCCTTGAGTCAATCAATGTCCGCTGACGGAAATCCGAAAGTCTTCTCTCGTACAGTCCCATATGGCCAAAGGATTGGTAGCCAGGAGGAATCATTCTGTAGGTAAGGCCATAGTCAATCGAATCACGGCTTACATTGATGTCAAATGGGGCATATCTGATCCATTTACCATCCACCTTGGCTGAAACTTCATAATGAAGGCTTTCGCCAGCGGAGGCGGCCAGAACCTTGCGCCACTTCCTTATCGGGAAACGGGCTGTCTTCCCTGCCGAAGACAAGACCGTTCTTCCATTCCGGTCGAACACGGAAACCTTCATCCCTGTGAATTCCACTCCATCAGCCATTCCAAAATCCAAAGGTGCGATGTTGATCGGAATCGTGACAGAAGTGTAGTCCGGCCAAATCGGAGGCAACTCGTCCGAGACATAGATGTTCGCGCTGTCACGGCACGACACAATGGCCAACATAGAGACCAATGCCAACAATACATTTCTCATACTTTACTTCCTGCTTGAAAAATAGTACCAATAAGTCTTGCCGAAATTGTCTTTCAGCCACTTCGGCGATCGACTGTCAATCAGTGCCCGTTGATAACAGTCAAAAGCCTCCTTGGTTTCCTGGCCAGCCAACTTCAAAACCGCCGGATCACAGTCCGACTCAAATTTGGACAAAAGGCAAACCGCCTCCTGGACATGAGCCGGAATCCCGTTCTTAAAACGAACACGGCCAAGATCCTCTGCAAGAGAGCGAAGGTCTTTGGCGAGCAGATCGTACGCTATCAAGTACTCGGAAGGGACATCGTAACTTCCTCTGTTCTTCTCAACCAACCGGCGGAGCATCAATCGTTTGTCATCGTCAGAGGAATCGTTGTAGAGGTACCGGGACGTGTCACGGCACTGCATGAGCGCGGAATATTCAACGTCAGAAGCGACAGCCTCCGGATCCTTCAAGAAAGTCTTTGCCCAGTGATGATAGAACAGCGTCTTGTCCAGATTTTTAAGATAGCGCCTGGCCACTTCATGATTGCCATTGATAAGATCGATCTCGGCAAGACGTTTCATGTGACGGGCACTCTGATTGTAATTTGGATACGACTCATATTCCTCAAACGCATAGTGCCTTGCGGTGTTGAGCAAGCCGGAATGGTAAACAGACTCTCCAGCCGTCAAGGCTACGACATAGCCGAGGGCATAGTCTGGGAAAAGAGCCTCGGGGCCTGGCTGAAGAAAACGAAACATCTCCGAAAGAAGCACACCCTTTTTCGCCATGGCAAGATTGACGGCCGAAATCTCAGCCAACGAGACAGGCGGCCGTGATTCGGCCTTATCAAGGATTCCGCACCAGTCTCGGGAGCAACACAACCTGTCATATTCATAGATTCTTTCAAGGTTCGGGTTGCAGTTCCGCACCACGAAGGTCCACCCGCCAGCAAAAACCAGAACCGAAAGGCATCCGAAAATCACCGAGGCCACGATATTTCCATGTATGCGGGGAAGCATCGACAGAAATGCGATGACCGCAGTCGAAGCCATTAAGACATAAAAAGTCAATGAATATTCTTCCGGAGTGCTCAGATAATCGATTCCCATGTAGAGTTCCTTTGGTGTGTATTGGACAAACATTGACCAGACCGCGGGAAGCGTTGCCCAAAGCAAGCCTCCGGCAAACGCCATAACCGCCAAATGCAAATCTTTGTTGGCCAGTGCCTTGAAAAGCATGAGCAAAGGAAACAGTAAAGAAACCGGGCCAGTCCCGTAATACAACAAGGCGACCATCGGCAAAATCAACCACTGTCTTCTTTTGACATGATTTGTGTAAACCAAGTAAGTTCCCAGAGTCACAATCAATGCTATGACGCACGTGAACATACTTCCAAGCTCACACATGAAAGCCCATGCTCCAAAAGCGACCACAAAGCTCAATGGGAACAGCGCGCCGTTCTTCCCATTAATGGACACCATAACTTTCCACATCAGAACCTGAAGCAGGCAGAAGGCCAGGCTGACGAGCAAAGCCGCACAGAGCCGGAGATGGAAGAATTGCACGAAGAATTCGGAGACATATTCAGAAATACCGCCAGGATAGCAGAGCGCCGCCGCAAGGTGCGAGCCTGTGTACGGAAAGAACTGTGTCGTTTCCAAAAACCACAAAGTTCCGAAAGCCAAGACACCCCAGAACCAAAAGGACACTGCGAAAAAAAGAGCAGTAAGAATATATTTCCCTTTACCTGTCAGCATACTCATCATTTATTTTTCAACGCCATCATTGCGCCTCGCCGAAAAACGGTACAGACAATGATGGTGATAGACCTGACCCGGGCGAAGATACGGATCCGGGAATGACGCTTTGTTCGGAGCGTCCGGATAATTCTGCGTCTCGAATGTGAGTGAGCCGTATCTCACCAATGGCCCGCCATATTTACCAATCTCGTTTCCCGAGAAATACTGGCCGCTATAGACTTGAAGACCAGGTTGGTCAGAAAAGACTTCCAGGAATATTCCGCTTTCCGTATCATAAGCGGTAGCGACAGACCTCATTCCAATGCCATTGATGCAATAATTATGGTCAAAGCCATAGTTCCCGCGACGGATCTGCTCATCTCCACTCGTGATAGCATCCCTGACAGGATGAGGCCTACGATAGTCGAATGCTGTACCATCAACCGGAATAGGAGTCTCTATGACATCCAGGCCATCTGTTCCAATAAAGGAATCGCCATTGACGCTTATTACATATTCCTCGCAAGTACCGTTGCCCTCCCCTGAAAGATTGAAGTACGGATGATTGGAGATGTTCACTGGACGAGTCGCATCCGTGGTGGCGGAATAGCTGATGTCCCAACCCTCATCAGAGGTCAAAGTGTAGGTCATCGTTATGTCAAGATTCCCAGAAAAGCCCTCCTGACCATCCGCATGGAGATAATGAAGTGTGGCAGAGCTGTCTGTGACCGAAATCACATCCCAGACGACAGAATCAAGCCCTTTGAATCCCCCATGCAGAGTCCCGATGCCCCCATGGTTGGCCGACAGATGGTAGGTCTGCCCGTCAACCGTGAACGCGGCGTTACAGATTCTGTTGGCGACAGGGCCGACCACAGCTCCCAGAAAGCGATCACCGGTGTAGTGCACATATTCATCCAGTGTCTTGTGTCCTAGCACGACATCCCTGTACTTTCCGTTTCTGTCCGGAACAAACAATGACACTACCCTGCCTCCGTAGTTGGTAAACTGCATCGCGAGCCTGCCATTGGCGATTGTGTACAAGCCGACTTCACGGCCATCCACCTCCCCGTCAAACCCGGCAGGATCGACAAGGGATGGCCTTTCGGCACAAGAGGCCAAAACCAGGGCCGCCGAAAGCAGCCCTGTCAAGGTTTTTCTCATCATCTTGATTTTCTTAATGATTACTTCATTTTGATCTCTTTGACCAGTTTCTCAAGCTCGTCCAGGCTCTTTGCCTTCGATGCCGAGTCTTCGTCTCCGAATTTAGCATAGTTGTCATTGAGTTCCTGTCTCATCTCCGAGATGACATCCTCGATCGTCACTGACTTGGCTGGAGCCGGAACCTCAAGGTTTTCAGGATAGAGTGTCGCCAACCTGAACTCTTCCATGGCTCTCTTGTAAGCTTTCTTGTCAAGAAGTGATTTGCCTTTCAAGATATGAGACATCACGTAAATGTCGTGAATCTCTCCACCGCCTTCCCACAAATGGAAATGTCTGGAATCCATGATTTTGATTGCCTTGTTCCAGTTTCCAGTCTCATTATAGACCTTAAGAAGACGAATCACCGCGTCATCGTATTTCATGACAGTCTTCAGACCCGCCTCAAGACGTTTCTGACGCTGGATGGCCGGGATTCCGGCTTTCTCGCAGATCTTGTCTGATTCCGCGAACAGCAAAGGATCGCCAGGATTGTTTTTGATAGCCTTGTCATAGTATTCCAAAGCCTTCGAGTAGTCACCCTTCTGGCCCTCCCCAAAACCTACATTCCTGCAGGCAAGCGCTGACGAAGGATCCAGATCGGCGGCCTTGCGCCACTGTTCGAGGCCATGATCTTTCTGGCCGATATAGTAGAGAAGATTACCATACAAGTAGCGGATGACCGCATTCTCCGGGCAGATCTCGGCAAGACGGCCGAACATCCCGACCTCTTCAATCCTGAGAGGATGATTCCCGACAGAAGACAGACCCGAAGCAATGCCAATCTCTGACTTGGCGGCATCTTCGTCCTTAAGCAGATAAGCACGGTAGAGACGCACAAGCTGACTGTCTGAAAATGGATTTCCAATCTTAACAGCCTCATCAATGACAGCCAGGGCATCCTCGTCAGCTCCGACCGCCATATAGTTGCAGACAACCTCCAGAAGTTCCTGTATCGCGATCATGCCTTCGCTTCTTCGCGGTCTTGTCGATGCAAGGAAAGACATGGATCCCTTGTCCAGCATACTCTTCTCGAACTCGCTCCAATAGTCAAGAGGATCAATTGACTTTATCTCATTGAAAACCTTTTGCGCATCATCTTTCCTGCCTAGTTTTCTAAGAATATACATCTTCACGGTCAAAGCCTGCAAGTCATGCGCCCCTGTAAGCAATGACTCGTCAACCAGATGAAGGGCTTCGGAATATTTTGCCTCGCGCGCGGCGGCCACCGACAGTTGGTAATATGCCGGATGCTTGAACGCCGGAGTGTAAGTGGCGGCCCAAAGATTCTCTTCCGCCTCTGCCTTACGGCCAGTCATCGCATAGACATAGCCCAGATAATAGTCCGCCTCTGTGTTGAAGGCTCGTGTGTAGTCATGCTCCAACCTGGATTTGGCTCTTAGCAAATGCTCCTCGGCTTTACTCCATTCGGCCTGCCTGATGTAATGCTTGCCAACCTCAATGTTAACTCTGGCGTCATCGGGATCCCGCTTGAGAGCCTCATTGTAGAAATCCATGTAATCGAGTCTGGCGTTGTTGAACTGATCCACACGCAAGCCGGCAAGGTAAAGTTCCTCGACCGTCTTGTACTCGGAAACAGGTTTTGTACCGTCAATCACTTTCGGCAGTTCTTCGCCAGACTTTCCAAGTCCTTTGTCCGCATAGTTTACCGGACGGTAATCTACCATAAGGTTGCCCTCCGCATCAGTGAGAGCGGTGTACAGATCTTCCCTTTTCACATCAGAAGGAACAATGACGGTCTCAAGAAAGTACTTGTCGGGATTGATGTCGATTCTCTTGTCCAACAAGATCTTGTCTCCGGCGGCGAGGATGACCCTCGCGTTCCTCATCTCAATGGAGGCATTATAGCCCAGAAGCCATTTGCCATCCTCAAGGTTCTTCAAGTTGACTGCCGCAAACTCCGTGGCATTCTTTATTCCCTGAATTCCTTTAACAGGGAACCATGTCTGTTTGAACTCACGTATCTCACCTGGAGCAAGCCAGCTATAGTCAGGCTGATTGTCCGAATAGCCCCCCACCATAAGCTCAAGATAGTGACCGTCCTTGTCAGACAGAATCTTGTTCCACAGCATTCCTGCCGGGTTGTTCCCCCAGAGGAAGAATTTCTTGCCGGGGACCTGGAAACGGTTGGCGACATGGACCGTTCCGGCATCCTTACCATAGTCGTAGCCCCCGACAAAACCCATTCGGCTGCCCCAGGCAAAGATTGACCTTGAGTTCTGATCAAAGTTCTTCCACCAGGAGAGATCCACGGTCTTGTCATTGTTCCTGACAACAGGACCGTTCGGCCAGTCAGTGAAATAAACCTTGCTGTGGTCTGTACCGAATTTCACATCCGGAGGGAAAACGACCTGATACTGTTCGTCACAATGTACCGACACATTAGCCCAGTAAAGCATAGACTGCACCATTGGTGTAGGATTGATGACTTTAACCGAAGCCTCCACCCTTGAGCTGTTCGGGTAAACAGTTATCCCGACAGACCATTTCAGTCTGTGGCGAAGTTCACTTTCTCCGACCCAGACAGTCCGGCTGCCGTCAGGATGCTCTTCAGTCGTCCAGTCCACGAGCATATAGCTACTGGCCCTGTGATGGTCCGGGATGTCCCACTCGACCCCTCCGGACAGCCATGCTCCCAGCATACCGATCAGAGCCGGCTTTATGCCTGTCTGCGTATAGAAGAAATGATAATTGTTGGTCAGATCCTCGGCCTGGAAAATTCTGCCACCAATCTGAGGCAATATTCCTATCTCAATGTACTTGTTGCCCAGTTTGACGATCTGATAGTCCTTGTCCTCAACGACATCCGTCATCACATCGTAAAGAGAGTACGGGTAGATGTAGCCTTCCGCTCCCTGATAAACCCTACCGGTGAAGAAGATAGGGTCAATCTCAGGAGCTCCGACCTGATAGGTCGGAATAGTCTCATTGACAACTTTCATGTCCACGTTCTGCGCCTGCACGGACAAGGCGAGAAACAACGAGGATGCGACAGCTGTTGCTTTTCTCATTTTATCCTGCTATTTGATATAAAAAGCGGAAGCATCATCTGCGGCATATTTGTTTTCCGGCAGAATGAAATTCGTGATTTGGCCTTTGCCTCCCTTTTCCGCTTTAAGGAGTGTCAGTACCTGACAGTCTTTGTGGAAGCCAACCTGCAGGCCAGTGATCATGGACTCCAGCGTACCTTCACACTCAATGGCGGTCTGAAAAGGAACTTTACCGCTGTACCACCAGCAGAAACAGTCTGTAAGATTCACGTGAAGCCCCTTGCCAATCTTGAACCCGGTGGCAAACTGGTCACTGTAACAATAATTCAGGAAATTGTTCTCCCATGCGATCACAAAACCACAGCTGCTGTCATAAACCTGATCCTTTCCGAATATGTAAAGAGGATGGATGTTACGAAGACTGTTGCCTCCTGTTTTCAAGTGAACGCCGATGTGGACATCAGCAATACGCATGTTCGTGAATGTGTTGTCATGACCTTCGACAAGCAATCCTATAGAATTGACCTTTCCATTGCCGGTGATGTTCACATCGCTGACATCAGCATCGGACGAACCACTGTTAGCTCCGTATTTGATGTGGACTCCCACTCTCACGTGTTTGATGGACACGTTCTCAATCTTCGTTTCCCTTCCTCCATCGATTGATATGCCGTCAGCGACACCGGAGCCATCAATTATGCCACCATATATGCCATAATTACTGCCATTGACGTTGATGTTGTTCGCTTTCTCAATAGCCCCCAGACGCACAATTGCCTCACCCTCGACCCAAGACTCTGCCGCCTTGAGCACAGCATAATTGCCCAAAACCAAAGAAACACTCTTTGTCGGCTCGGCAGGTGTGTCTATAGGACGGGAGACCATGTACACTCCGTCAGGGAAAAATATAGTCTTGTTCGGATTGTCAACAATAAGCCTCTGAATGGCTTCCGCAGCATCAGTCCTGCCATCGCAAGGAACTCCGTGCTCTGTGGCCACAACAAACTGACCTGAAACATACGAATCAGTCTCCGCGCTTCCTTTGCACGCCTGAACCGTACCACTTGTGAATATAGACAAAGCCGCGATGGCGGTGGTCAAAACAGATTTTTTCATAATGATGTTCGTTAATTTTATATACCTCATTCAGTCTCATGAACAAAAAAAACAGGATGAGCGAGAATGGTGTCTCCATCCCCGCTCCTCCATCATAAACCTGTCATTAGTCAGAATATCCTGGATTCTGTTTGATTATGTCATGCGATTCATTTATCACCCGCGCCGGGATCGGCATAAGTTTATTCATGTCGCTCGCGCTGGCGTTCCTCTTACGGGCTGTCTCTACAAAATCCCCCCAACGAAGAAGGTCATCACGACGCCATCCCTCAAGATAGAATTCACGGAAACGCTCCTGCTTGAAATACTTCATGAACGCGTCCACACTCTTGGTGGCCTCATCAGGGACCTCGGTTCCGGCACGCCCTGCGACCTGTTTTACAAGATCGAGGGCTTTCTTGGTCACAGCGTTGTTGATCTTGACATCGCACTCTGCCAACATCATCAGCACATCAGCATAACGGAACACAACAGAATGGATGTTCCCGGAATAAGCCCTATCCTGTGAGTAGAAATACTTGCATGACAGACATCCGAACTGAAGGACGGATGAGCCAGGATTCTCTCTTGTGTAGGTGATGTAGTTACCGTCTTTGTCCTTGTCAAGAGACAGGAATCTGTCAGAGAGACCGCCACGGCGGATGTCATTCTCCTCAAACGCATCGTACAGATCCCATGTCGGACGGGTGCCTCCCCAATAATGAGTGGTCACAAATTCACCGGTGCCGCCGGTATGCGTCTTGTTCACATTCAGCATAGCCTGACAGTTACCAGGTGTTGTGTAGAAATAGAACTCATTGTCAGCCTTGGTCCCGGAAGGTATACAATAGATGTTCTCGGCATCCTGCTCTCCTTCCTCAGAGAATGGGAGAAAATAATCATCGGCCAGATGATAACATCCCATCTTGACAATCTCTTCAAGATAACCTTTTGCGGCAGAATAATCCCCTTTGCGCATGGCAAGCTTGGCAAGGAACATATAAGCCGTGGCCTTGTTGAGACGTCCCCAGTCCGGGGTATTGTTGGTCATGTCGTAAAGGTAAGGAATAGCCTCCGTGAAATCCTTTACCATCCACCCATAGTACTCTTCCTCAGACGGTCTCTCCTGATAGGTGATGTTGTCAAGTTCCTTAGGGTCAAGTGTCACATGAAATGTTCCGAAAAGATCGTGAAACACGTACATTGTCATGCCACGAAGAGCCTTGGCCTCGGCGACCATCTGGTTCTTCTTTGCCTCGGTGATTCCCGGAGTGTTCTCGATCGCATATATGATCTGAGTCAGACGGGAAGCATTCTTGATTATCTGGAAAGTCTGCATCCAGTCTTGGGAATTAAGTCCCCATTTGAAGTCAGCGATGTCGTTACCCGGGGAAGAATAGCGGCACTCGTCAGTAGTATAGAGATTAAAACCAAAGTAACCGATCTGGCCGATTGACCAGTATGGCCATCCCCAACCTGTGTTGGCGGTGGAAGACATATTGACGGATCCCGAGTTTGTCTTGAGATATCCATACATTCCGTCGAGAAGACTCTGTGCGTCAGCCTCCGTCTTAGGATAGTTGACCTCTGTCATCTCGGAATACACCACAGCGTCCAAATCGCAGGATGATAATCCCACGGCCACAGCCGCGGCGGAAAGGAATCCTATGATAATCTTTTTCATTTTCTGGAATATTATTTTGTTTTAAAAAGAAACATTCACACCGAACACTCCGATGATTGGAATAGGAATAGGAGACGAGTTCTGTTCCATCTCAGGATCAAGTCCTTCATAATTTGTGAACAGGACAGAATTCTGCAGATCAAGATAGACCGAGGCCGAATTGATTTTGGCTCCGCTAAGGATCTTCTCCGGGAGATTATAAGTCACCCTGATGTTCTTCAGTCGAAGGAAGTGAGTGTTCTTGAGTGTGTAATCGTTGTCCCCGGAAGTGTTGGCATTCGCGGTGTCGTCAGAAGCCACACCGGTAAGGAATCCGTCAGGATTATAGGTTGACCATCTGTCATAGACGTTGGTTGTGGTGTTAAGACCCTTATCAGTAGGACAGTATGAGTATCCCCAAGAATATTTTCTCTTCTGGAACAGGCGGCCATAGCCATCGATGTCGAGAGTCCAGTTCTTATAACGGAAACTTGTTCCGATACCGAACACGGCAAAAGGCGCTGAAGTGCCAAGATAAACGATGTCATCGGCATCCATCTTTCCGTCTCCGTTCTGATCAACATACTTAAGGTTTCCCACCATAGCCTTAGGTTGGAGAACCTGCCCGTTTGACGTCCAGTTCTTGATTTCCTCCGGATCCTTGAATATTCCTGCTGTCTTCCAGCCGAAAAGCGCGTTAAGATCATCCGTCTCACTCTGCCAAGGGTACAAGGCGACATCAGGATTTCTCTCCACCCACCTTGACTTGTTATGGCTGATGTTGAAGTAGCCGGACCAGTCAATGTCACGGGTCTCGATCATCTTTCCGCGTATGGCAAGTTCAATACCGGAAGATCTTGTGGCGCCTATGTTCTTTGCCTGCTGGTTCATCACATCATTGATTGGAAGAAGCGAGAAATCAAGCAGATCCTTGGCCTGGCGGATGTACCAGTCAACGCTACCGGAAAGCCGGCCTCCAAGAAGGGTGTAATCCACACCGGCATTGAATGTCAAGTCGGTCTCCCATTTAAGGTCCTTGTTACCCTTTTGAAGTTGGTAGATACCATTGGTAAGTTTGCCGCCGAAATAATAGAAGCCACCACTATTTGCCGAACCATAGGTTGTAAGAGTATAGTAATTGGAAGTGAGGATAGACTCGTTACCTGAGGTACCGACTCCGGCACGAAGTTTAAGGAAGTCCACCCAATTCACATTCTTCAAGAAGTTCTCATTCGAGATGTTCCATGCCGCCGAGATTCCAGGGAAGGTACCCCATTTGTGGTTGGTGGCGAACACGGACGAACCGTCACGACGAAGAGTGAGTCCAAGGACATATTTGTCGTCGAATGAATAGTTCGCGCGGGCGAAGAAGGAAAGTTTCTTGAAACCGAACTTCCTTGATTTGTAAAGGACATCGTCAGTGTCAGAAGACAATTGCAAAGCATAGTTTCCCAGTGCGTCCGTAGGGATGTTGAACACAGTGAAGCCGTAACTCGTTCCCTCGACAGTATAGTAGCCTGTACCTGCGACAACATTGAGGGTGTGCTTGCCGAACTTCTTGTCAAATGTCAAATATTCCTCAGAGGAGATATTCTTGTTGTAGCCGTTGGAGAATCCACCATAGTTGTCTTGAATCTGCTGGGCAAGCTTGGCCTCGGTCGGAGCGAACAACTCCCTCCTGTCAGCGGTCTGGTCATATCCGAACTGTGCCGTCAGCTTAAGCCATGAAGTAACCTGAGCCTCAAGTTTCGGAGTAAACATAAGCCTGTTTGTGACAGACCAATCCTTGATAAGAAGATAGGCAAGTGGGTTGTTGGAGTTGCCATAGACAGGAGCGTTAAGGTTGCCGTTCTCATCCTTAAGGCTGAGGTAAGGAGCGAAATAGATCGCCGAGTTGGACAAATTCGCCTCATTGGCATTCTCACGCCAATGTCCACCAGAAGGGTTGTTGGCCTTGTTCTGGGTGTACATAGCGTTCACATTCAATTTCAACCACTTGGTGATATTTGCGTCAAAATTAACACGACCGCTGATTCTGTTCAAATCCGAACCTTTCAGGACAGAGGTGTTGTCGTAGTAGTTGAATGATGAATATACACGGAATTTCTCTGTACCTCCGGAAATTGACACATTGTGGTCGTGAATGATACCAGTCCTGAAGATGTCGTCAAGATGATGATAAGTCTTCGTGTTCTGCGCGATCTCCTCAGGGGTGTAGTTCACCGGCCAACCGGAAGATGGCGCGGCTGTCTCACCGTAAGGGAAATACTTGTTCTGATAAAGCCAGTTCTCCTTAAGTTTAAGGTTCTGCTGTTCCATCATGGCCTGGGAATCAAGAGGTTCGTAGTATTTACCCGACTTCTGCACAGAGACAGAACCTGAATACGTTACCCTTGGCTTTCCCGCCTGACCGTTCTTCGTAGTGATGAGTATGACTCCGTTCGCGGCAGCAGATCCATAAATAGCAGCGGCAGAAGCATCCTTAAGGACATCAATGGAAGCGATATCGTTAGGATTCAGAGTAGCGAGCGGGCTACGGTTGGCGTTGTTTCTTCCGGCATAGTCGGTCAGTCTGGAAGGTCCTCCTTTCTCCGCATTGTTGGAATTTGAGTTGATGACTATTCCGTCAATGACATAAAGAGGAGAGTTGGATCCGTTAGGTGAAAGCTCACCACGAATGTTGGCGGAGACCGCGGAACCTGGCTGAGCCGAGGACATATTCAGTGTAAGACCTGCGACCTTTCCCTGAAGGGACGCGTCGATGCTGACAGCATTAGGGGCTTTGATGTCCTTCTCCTTCACAGAGGAGATCGCACCCGTCACGGACTCTTTGAGCTAGCTACCGTAACCAACCACAACAGCGTCTGCCAGAAGTTCAGAATCCTCCTTCAGCGTCACATTGATCACCGTGTTCGACCCAACAGGCTGCTCAACCTTGACGTAGCCAATTGAAGAATAGACAAGCACAGCTTTTGGCCCTGACACTGTGATGCTGTACTTACCGTCAGCGTCAGTTGAAGCTCCGGTGTTAGTTCCTTGCTCCATGACAAAGGCACCTATTACCGGTCCATTGGCGTCCACGACCTTGCCTGTCACAGTTTTAGACTGTGCGAATGCTGTCGTACTTCCTAAAACCAACAGACCAACAGTCACCATGATCAGTGAGACTGTTCTCAATAGTTTTGATTTTAACATTTTGACATAAATTGTTGTTAAACTAATTATAGTCCTAGCTAATTATTTTTCCCCGCAGTGTAAGAG
>ERZ825159.711-NODE-711-length-39344-cov-5.891293_pt1 | contig 39344 bp, 27 predicted proteins | sample MGYA00519932_ERZ825159 | MGnify/ENA primary metagenome ERZ825159 (study PRJEB31778, sample SAMEA3449191) | human gut metagenome | biome: human gut; feature: human-associated habitat; material: faeces | place: United Kingdom | collected 2010/2012 ... | reverse complement strand
CACAGGATTGACTACGGAAACAAATATATTTTGTTCGTGGAGGTAGCGGGCAATGGATTCAAAATAGTTTCCTGTTGCCTCCATGACAACCTTTGTCTCACCGGTGAGCTTCTTGATTAAATCAGCTAATGCTCTTAAATCACTTCCGGTGTGAGCAACATCAAAAGGCGAAACCACAACCTCACCATAAGGGCGAAGTACAGCAACTGTACTTTTACCTTTGGAAACATCAATACCTATTGCGTTCATAATATTTTACCTCTCTTGATTTGATATTGTAATCGGGCAAACCATGCTTTACTCATTACCTATTCAATCTGTTTGGTGACACGAACGCACAATATTCTGTGGCTCAACCTGCATAAACCGAACGCTATAATGAAAGCATGGATGACTGTCTTTGCTACGGGCACTTTGTCCCAAGGAGTGATACGTCAGTCCAATCACTGCTTTCAGTATAGCTTAAGTAACAAATGCGTGTAAACCCTTACCGGCTTGTAAGGTGTTACCCGACTAATTATATTGTAACAGGAGTGATCTTATGAAAGATACCATTTGCCTGATTGCAGGCATTGTCGGCGGATTTATCGCAACGCTGCTCGGTGGCTGGGATTCTGCTCTTGCAACACTCGTTGTTTTTATGGGCATTGATTTTGTAACGGGAATCGTGACTGCTGCGATGGGCAAATCCAAACACAGCGAAAGCGGTACGCTCAACAGCACAGCAGGCTGGGTTGGTCTTGCAAAGAAATTCTGTATTCTGCTTATGGTTGTGGTCGGTGTGAGAATTGATATTCTCATTGGCACAAACTACATCAGAGATGCAGTTTGTATCAGTTTTTGCCTGAATGAACTGCTTTCCATCGTAGAAAATACATCTCTTATGGGAATCCCTTTCCCGCCTGCATTCAAAAAAGCAATTGATGTTCTGCAAACGAAAGTAGGCAGAACCGAAGATGAAAAGGAGGACGAATAAATGGCTATTTTAAGACCTGATACATTAACTGCTCTGAACGGAGTGAAAATCAACGAGTATTTACTCACAAAACATAATCCAAACAGAATCGATATGCCATCTGTTTCAATGGAGGGCAAAGTTATCGGTGTAACAGTCCACAATACCGATTGGATTTCCGTAGCAAGCGGAACGACACCTGCGGAGCAGTACACAAGAGCAACCGTCAATGGCAATATGAACGATGTCAGAGTGCATTATTATGTGGACAATACCTGTGCATGGCAGAATCTACCCCACAGTCTGAGCGGCTGGCACGCCGCTGATGGCAGTGGTAATGGCAATCGTAGAACAATTGCGATCGAGTGCATCATGTCATCTGCGTATAATGCGACAGATAAGAAGTCGGAAGATAACTGTGCGAGATTGGCGGCAGCTTTGCTGAAGAAATACAATCTCGGCATCGATCATCTTTACACACATACCCACTGGTTGAATGTCAAAGATGGTAAGTCGGGTACTGTGGATTATCTCAATACAGCGAGAAACTCCTATAAGATGTGTCCACTCTACATTCTGCCTCACTGGTCAAAATTCAAGAAAAAGGTACAGGGATATATGAGTTCCGCCGTTACTCCTGCACCTGCGGCAAAACAGCTTTACAGAGTAAGAAAGTCCTGGTCCGATGCCAAATCGCAGATCGGGGCTTTTTCTTCTCTTGAAAATGCCAAGAAAGCCTGCAAATTGGGATATGCTGTGTTTGACAGCTCCGGTAAGCAGGTGTATCCTGTAAAGAAGTCCGTTGACGAAGTTGCCCGTGAAGTCATTCAGGGTAAGTGGTCAAATGGTGCGGAACGAAAGAAACGTCTGACTGATGCAGGTTATGACTACAACGAAGTGCAGAAAAAAGTAAATCAGATGATCTGACCCCTTCCCCACGAAGTATGATTTTTTTCATATTTCGTGGGGATTTTTTTCGTCAAAACAGATTTTCATTTCCATAGACACTGTAGGAGGTGTTTTGATGGAACAACAGAAACTATTGGATGAGCTGAATTATCATCGGGCAGACAAAACAGCAAAAATGCTCTTAAATCTTGGTTTGATCACAACTGTCGAGTATGACAAATTACAGGAATTAAACAGGCAAAAATTCTCCCCGATACTTGCAGACTTATTTCCAAAATCGCTTGATATATCATCGAAAAAGAGCTAACATACTACACGGAAAGGAGGAAGCTTATGATTGTAAGAAAAATCGAAGCGAAAAAGCAAAAGCAAACATTATGTCGTATAGCTGCTTACTGTCGTGTTTCAACAGATAATCATGATCAGCTTGAAAGCCTTGAAACACAAAAGGAACACTATGAATCCTGCATCAGGGCTCATGCCGATTGGGAATGTGCCGGAATATACTATGATTCAGGCATTTCAGGTACAAGTTCCGACACACGTGATGGCTTACAGGCTCTGCTTCAGGATTGCAGAAATGGTAAAGTCAACTATATTCTTACCAAATCAATCAGCAGATTTTCCAGAAACACAGCAGATTGTCTGTCAATTGTCAGAGAACTGATCCGGCTACAAATACCGATATACTTTGAAAAGGAAAATCTCAATACCGGTACAATGGACAGTGAATTGATTCTTTCTATCTTAAGCAGCATGGCTGAAGAGGAATCAATGTCGATTTCAAAGAACCTGAAATGGTCGATCCAGAGAAAATTCAGAAACGGCACATTTAAGTTCAGTTGTGTACCATATGGTTACACACGCAATGCAGATGGAGAAATGATCATTGAACCACAAGAAGCAAAAATTGTAAAACGCATTTTCAAAATGGTTGTTTCCGGACTCGGTTCACACAGAATCGCCAAAAAGCTGAACGCTGATGGTATTATTCCAAGAAAAGGAGCTAACTGGACAAGCACAAGCATACTGAATATTATTGGTAATGAAAAGTATATGGGCGATGCTCTGTTCCAAAAAACATTTACAACAGACAGTTTCAAACGAAAGAAGAATCACGGCGAAATGGAGTCATTTCTGATTCACGATCATCACGAACCCATTATCAGCAGAGAATTGTTCGACCAGGCACAGGAAACGATCCGGTGGAGAGCAAGAAACCACCAGAAAGGCAGTGGCATATACGAAAACAGATATTGCTTTTCCGGTAAAATATTCTGTAACTGCGGCAGTGTCATGAAAAGGCAGTCAAATAATCGGATTTCCTGGTGTTGTATCACACATATCAACGATATTTCACATTGCGATATGAAAAGCATCCGTGACGACAGTTTAAAGACAGCTTTTGTTACAATGATCAATAAACTCATATACGCAAAAGGAATTCTGCTGAAACCCTATTATGATTCTGTTGCAGCATCCGCAGGTGATGAAAATGTCATCCATATCAGAGAATTGCAGGAAAAAATCAAATTACTGTCAGTCAGAACGGATAATCTCCGTAAGCTGAGGGCTCAGAATATGATAGACAATGTGGTTTTCAATCGTGAACTGAATGATATGAAAAAGCAGGAAGATCTGTATCGTATGGAAATGATGCAATGTTCAAATGCAGAATCTCAGGGTGCAATTCTATTGCGTGAAACAGAAAAGCTGATGAAATTGATTGATCACAGTGAAATGCTCACTGCCTTTGACGAGGAACAGTTTACAGAGTATGTTGATAAAATCGTCATTACCGACAGAAAAACAGCTGTTTTTTATTTGAAATGCGGATTAAAACTAAAGGAGGAACTGCAATGTATGGCTACAGAATAGAATCCGGAAAAGCGGTCATTGATGAAAATGAAGCCTGCATTCTGAATACCATGTTTCACAACTATCTTAATGGCATGAGTCTGACAGAAGCGGCAGAAACAGCAGGCTTGCATAATTGTCACAGCCAGATCAAGAAAATGCTGCAAAGAGAAATTTATCTGGGCGATCAATATTATCCGCCAATTATCGATAAAGCGTTATTTGCGTCGGTGCAGACAGAGATCGAAAAACGCTCTGCTGCACATTGTCAGCGAGGCAAAAAAAGATGTATCGAACCGAGTATCCTTCATGATTTCTGCATGGATATTCCTTCAAAACAATTTGAAAATCCAGCAGAACAGGCAGAATACCTATATAGTTTGATTGGAGTGAAAGAAAATGCGTGAGGTAACCGTAATACCAAGAAAACCGAGAGTTGGAAATACCGCCACCAAAATTGAAGTGAAAAAACTTCGTGTAGCTGCCTATTGTCGGGTATCCACAGATACGGAAGAACAGGCTTCCAGTTATGAAACACAGATTTCTCATTATGAGGAATCTATCCGCAGTAAGCCGGAATGGGAACTTGTAAATGTTTATGCAGATGATGGTATCAGTGCAACCTCCACCAAAAAGAGAGAAGAATTCAACAGAATGATTGAAGACTGCAAAAAGGGTCTGATCGATATGATTATTACCAAGTCGATCAGCCGTTTTGCCAGAAATACGGTTGACTGCCTGAACTACATCCGAATGCTGAAGGACATGAATATTCCTGTCTATTTTGAGAAAGAATCCATCAACACAATGGATGCTAAAGGTGAAGTCATGATTACTATTATGGCATCACTGGCACAACAGGAATCAGAATCACTAAGCCAAAACGTAAAACTTGGAATGCAGTATCGTTTTCAGCAGGGAATACCAATGATAAATACAACCTGTTTTCTGGGCTATGATAAAGATAAAAACGGAAATCTTGTCATAAATCCAAAGGAAGCCGAAATTGTAAGGCGTATTTTCAGAGAGTATCTCAACGGTTCAAGCTGTCAGGCAATCTGCAAAGGTCTTGAACGGAATGGCATTAAAACATCCAGAGGCAATAAACGCTGGCATGATACCACTGTCCGTAAAATACTGGAAAATGAAAAATATATGGGAGATTTGCTTTTGCAGAAAACCTACACAATTGATTTTCTCAGTAAAAAGCGTGTCAAGAATAACGGCGATATGCCACAGTACTATGTCGAGTCAAATCATGAACCCATAGTGTCAAGAGAAACCTTTATGCTGGTTCAGGAAGAAATTGCAAGACGTGGAATGCTCCGTGACTGCCAGGGAAGAAGACGTGGATACAGTTCAAAATATTGCATGACGGGAATTACCTACTGTGCCAACTGCAATGAACGATATAAGCGAATCATATGGAATATTCATGGCAGGAAAACACCTGTATGGCGATGCAGTTCAAGACTGCATGACCATAACAGTTGTTCTGCAAGAAGTATCCATGAAGATAAACTTCAGAAAGCCTTTGTTGCTGCATTAAATCAGATGATCGGCGACAGCGGTGAATACTTGCAGATATTGCAGGACAATCTGGAGGAAGCATTAACCGTTGGAAAATCTGCAAATATTCTGAAAATCGATGAGCAACTGCGTAAACTTCAACAGGAACTGACCATCAGAATAGAAAATCATCAGGGTTATGATGATATTGCTGAGGAAATTTTCCGGCTGAAGGAACAGCGTGAACAACTTATGATGGACGAAACCACCCGTTCTGATTATAAGGAACGCATCAACGATTTAAAGAAATTTATCGCTACCTCAGACCACAGCATCGCCGAATATGATGAAACGCTTGCAAGACATATGCTTTCAAAGATCACGATTTTCGATGACCATATTGTTTTTGCGTTCAAATCAGGCGTGATTGTGAGTGTAGAAATGTGAGCATAGCGAACGAACCCCTCTGTTGGAATGAAAACCAGCAGAGGGGTTTTGTTGCATTATGCTTTCTTTACAACTTTCAATTTTAAGCAGCATATCAGCTATCTTTCCACCAACGCACAAAAACGCACATTTTACCGATTGAAAGCGTTAATTGAGGTCGAGTGAGTAAGAACCGAAATTTTACAAAATACTTCTTATCTGTATATGGAAAACATGCAGACATACAAAATACTGTGCAATACTCTGCGAATTTTTCATTTGTACATTTTGCATTGTGCCAAAAACCACGCAAAATAGCCATTTTAGAGCCTTATTGCCTTGTCATTTTTACTACGCACTCAACGTGGCTCGAAATCCCCGAAATGATGTCATAACCGAAAAATCATCGGCTTATATGTTCTCGGAAAAAGGTCAAAGGCACTTTTGCGTTTTCGGAAACAAGTCCGAATCAATCGTATGGAACGCAAACACGCTGATTTACCTATATTTCCACAAGGATTTCCCATAGACCGTTCCGCTTGCCGTTTTTGCGACGCAGCAAGCCTTTCTCCTGCAAGTCTACTGTTCTCCGCTTTATCGTTCGTTCAGAAGTACCTGTTGTGGCTGCTAGTTCCCTTTGAGTGATAGCAGGATTCTGAGCAATTGCTTGTAGAATTGCTAATTCTTCCAAAGTGCAATTTTGGCACTTTGAAACATCCGCTTTGGCAACTTTGAGTGGCACTTTGGGCAGCATCCGAGTAGTCAACGTGCATATATCTGTTTTTCAGGTCATGCTGTGTGCCTGTCAGAAGATTCTCCATGAACTGCTCAAGAAACACAGTTGTAGAATGTATATTGTTTTGCAGATCATTGAAGTTTGCTCTGACGAGCGCATTTCGGAAGTACCACGAGTTCTCAGCAAAAACCTGATTGCTTACGTTGAAGCCGAAGATTTGCAGATACTTGATCATGAACACAGCAGTTGTTCGGGTATTCCCCTCACAGAAAGGATGAATCTGCCAGATGCCTGAAATAAACTTTGCTATGTGCTTGATTGCCTGAACTGCATCCAATTCGGAATAAGAGAACGCCTTCTCCTGTCCAAAATCATAATCAATCTGATAGATTCTTATTGAATAAAATAGGTAAAATATAAGTCAAGTATTTTTTTGTTAGCTTTTCCGTTCTTATATTCAGTTTCAATTAGTCTTCTGATTATCTCACGGATGCTATCATCGCCACAGATATCATTAATCAGTTTTTTAGAACACAGTAATAACCAATCAGTATTAAAACTCTCATAATTATACTTTTTCCAATCCATCATCCAGCTGGCTCCAGGAATATTTTTATCTTCAATTAACTTTCGGAACGATTCTTTGTCAATAATCAATCCTTTCAAGTATAGATCCAATAAGTTATATATGAAGTTATCTTCATTTTGCATCGGAAGAATTTTTACAAACTCTATCTCAGAAGATCCAATGTCAACCTTTTTGTGAGAATAATACTCAAGTATTTGTTTCTCGGCATTTGCGTCTGGAGAAATAACCTTCGCATCAAGAAGAGCATAGTAGAACTCAAATCCTAAATATGTTGACTCAAATTGCCAGTCGTGATAAGCATTGAATATCGGCTTCTGTGCTTTTTTACCTAACAACGGATACATTGATACACACAGCAGTCTAGATTCCTTTGAAATGAGAGACTGAATAGTTTTATTATCATTAAATGCGCAACCATTCTCTTTCAGAATCCAAAGTAAAGTTAGAACGGTATTGTGAAGATAATTAGCCTCAGTCATGTTATCAACAATATAGTTTAGTTCTCCAAACAGAATTATCTCGATTAGGCGAAGTGCATCTGATTTTAGACATCCTTGCTTGTGTGAACTGATAATAAGTTTAACAATGCATGCTGAATGCTTACGATAGTCAATGGGAAGAATTATTTTGCTTAGTATACTTAAAGATGTTTCAATGATTGATTCTGTTAAATTACTATGCCCTAATATAAGCAGGCATTTCCAAAACAGAGTAGAAGATAGATTTCCTTGAGTACAGTAACTGATTACAGTATTCAGATAATCTAAGGCTTCACCACTCAATGGTAAGTTAAACGGAATATCCTTTAGCAGTTTTTCAAGATCCTTTAGTTCAATAAACTTCAATGCTACCAAAATGTCAAATGGAACCAATTCTTTGGCATGAATGCTTCTAACATTTTGAACCAAACTAATCTCGTCTTCATCATCAGAAGTAATAACTGAATTAACGATACTTTGAAAATAGATTCGGAATACACTCATATGTTCTGAATAATTATTTACTGGCAGCAGATTATTAGAAATATATTTATAATAATCTAAAACACGCTCTCTCATACCCGAAAATGCAGCTGTACCAATAAATACTGAATAATGAGCCTTTGCCTGTTCACTCACCTTTTCAGACAGTTTATATGCATCCTGAAATAATGTATATGCTAGATTGAATGTGTATAAATCTTTCAGTGCCTTGTTTGTTTTTCCTAAATCGGGCAAGCTATCAAAAACTCGATCTAAATCAATAGTGTTTAATTCTTCTTTAACTAATGCAACATCTTCTCTATCAATACCCAAAAAAATACCATTTGCATGGGTTATCATCTTCGCCAAAATATATCTATTAAATTCTGCGATAAAGAAGTTAACAAATTCCCTTCTCCTATAATATATGCTTTTGGCATTCTTATAGCAATTATATGCAGTAAAATAATCGCCCAAAATAAAAAGAATATACCCTTGCTCCAAGTACAATTCTGGTTTTGTTTCGGTAAGGTGAGCATTATTCTTTTCGGCTAATTTATTCAATGCTGCATAGTTGAATGTGTCAACATCCTCCATCCAGTCAAGAGTAAAATAATGCTCAAGTGGAATTATTGCTATAAGCCAATTATAAGAATTTTCCCCGTTTGGAAGATGAAGCTGCATAAACTTAAGATTGCTGTGGCAGAGGATGTCGTAAATCTCTTTTACCAATTTTTGCTTAGTACTATCTGGATTAAAGTCTTTAAAATATAGCTCAAGCCGGTGATTATTTTCATTTATCCTATTCTGTCTTTCAGTTTCATCATCACAAGCATTATATATTTGATTAATCAACAAATCGGAAAGTACTATATTCTTTTCACTTCTTGTCCATATTTCATATGCTAACGCCTTAAAAATATATAACGTTTCTTCGTCTGAAAACCTTAAAGTATCTTGCACAGTCAAAACACCATTATCTGAACCAATACCAGCATTGAATAATGCATTTCTTATATAGTTTTGAGCTACATAATTCATCGATGTGAAATGCTTTAATTCCTCATATAACGCAGTTAACTTATCTTTCTTTTCCACTGACAGTAACCAATCTAGCATGAGCAGTAGATTATTCGTAAGATCATTTGATTTAAACCTATTCTGTAGCTGGATAGATGCGTAAAGCAGATTAATACCAAAATTTCTAAAATACTCAGCTTTATTAACATCATAAGCTTTACCTGCTTCTATAAGGTAAGCACGTTGAAAATCTCCCCCTAAAATATCCTTTACCCATGAAAAAATTAACTTTAAATCAGGGTCGTTAAACGAGTAGCCAATAAAGAGCACTACTTTTGTTCCTATTAATGACTTCACATAGTTTTCTATTAGCTTAAAATTCCTGCTGTATGCTAGAAAATCATCTTCTTTCAGAACAAAATTATCATTTTCAAAATCGCCATGCATTTTTATGAGTTCTTTGCCACCCCTACGATATGGTAAATCTGCATCTTTGCTTACAACCATACGTATCTCACTGTTATCCTCAGCTGCCTGTTCAATAAGATGATCATAATTGGTTGTAATAATTGTATCGGTGTTGAACTCTATTATTTTGTCGTGAATGGCATGTTTCACAAGATGATCGCTGTGCCTAAAAATACTACGCATCAATTGTGTATACTCTTTTTTTCCACGCGCATTATAATAATATTGAGGTGTACGTAAGAAGTCGAGCTGCTCTGTATTAATAGATAGTCTGTCTGCAATAATCTTTATTGCTTGCCCCCATGTTGGCATTCCTGATGCTATGGAAGCACCCGCTCCGACAAAAAGCACAAGTTGATGCTCCTCCATCGCCTTACGGATTATTCTTTTTGATTCGATATATTGGCTTAGCACATTATTATCTTCGATCATTTTCTTCACCTTTTCTTTGTGCTGTTTAAGCAAGTTCATATTATATAGAAAAACAACGTCTTTATTCTGTTATATTCGTTACCGGCTGACATGGACTGCTGCCGACAGGAGAAAAGCAGTATACATCGGTGATTGTTATAGGATCTTCGCCCTCAAAGTTTCCTTTGCATACAACGATGACAACATTACCTGGAACGAGGTGATCAGTATAGATGCCCGGATCATATGCATCCATGCTGAGTTTGTATCCGACATCTTTTTTGATCTGTGGGAATCGTTCGGGCGGAGTATCTGTTTTCACAATGACACAGTTGTCGTCTGTAACCTCGTCAACAGTCGCCGTAAACTGCATAACGCCTTCTGGAATATAGCCATCTTCAGCGAAAATGCAGAATTCGTTATCTATCAGGACATCTAAAGTTCCTTTTTCAAAGCCACCCTGCCATCCTTCAGCACTGAAGTTTGCTTCGCCGTTCTCATCCGGAATCTCTGTAGCTTCAATTACTCTTTCAATGGTTCCGTCAAGATTTCCGCAGCGCATTAGACTGGAAACATAGCCTGTATCAAGGTACAGTGTTCCATCTACCATAATAGCTCTTCGAGGAAGAGAATACTGTGGTGGCTTTTCTTCGGAAATAGTAACCGTTCCCAGACACTCAAATTCTACTCCTACAGTGTTTTTGATTTTGATTCCATCGGATGGTTCATGTGAGAAGATTATGGTGCAGTTTGGGTAAGTAAACGCTTCTGTGACGGTTTCATCCGGTGCCGGAGCTGTTTCTTCCACAGTTACAATAACCGTCCCGCAGTCCAAGACATTCAGATCGGTAATCTTGATTCCATAGCCGCCTGTGTGACACTCTCCACTGCAGATGGTGTACCGATATTTACCGCCAACAATATCAATGCAGTATCCGCGCTGCTTATACTGTGAATTATATGAATCGCCCTTTGCAATTTCATATTCGAGGTCGTTCATCAAGGTTCCCTTATCCGCAGGCGGAGATGTAATATTGGATGGCTCAGAAACAACTGTGACCTTCTGAACACCACTGAACGAGGCAGGATAAATTTCCAGAATAGAACCGTCATAGGTGATTTCGAGTGTCATGCCAACAGTCGGAGTTACTGCTTCGTCAAGTAGAGATGCTGACAATGAAAACTGATCGGCAGAGCTCAGTTCCCACGAGCCGTCTACCGGCTTTACAAGCATAGTATTACCGTTGATCTCTGTGATCGTTGCCTTGCAGACACTTTCGGCAGGAGCGGTCTGTTCTGTTACCTGATCGGTCGGTTGCTGTGCAGGCGTAGTACTTGAATCTATGCCGCAGGCAGTCAGGGTCAGGAATAGTGCGGCGGTTATTAGTAATCTAGTATTCATTGACTTGGTGCCTCCTTACAATTATTAATGAATGACGCTCTCCAACAGCTCACACAGATCACCGTCCATGTAAGAATAGTCACCGGGAATAGAATTACTCTCTATAATTGAACTATTCCTTTTCAGAATTGTGCGATTCTTTCCAACGTTTATATGCTTCCGGCATACAGACACCACACGGGCGATAACCGGCAGCAACGGCGGTGGCTTCGTCGGCAAAGAAAACACGGTATTTAACATACTGCCCCTTAGCGATGTACCGCAATGCAGAGGGACAATCCAACCTACCATAAATCTTGAGTTTACGATGGCCACCCCAAGTGCCCGGAGTATCAGATAAGAATTGTTTCCCATCTGCTCCAATAAGTTTATATTTCTTATCTTCCATTACATTATATCCGATGTTCATTATTTGAACGATAGTAAAGAATAAGTTTAAGCATCAATTAAATAGTAAAGACCGCTTATGCACCTATAGCATTCCTATCTATTTTATCATTTATGATTTGAATGCAGGCATCGATAAGGACAGCGTTTTCATATTTATCCCATGGAATTCTCATTGCCATATTTTGCATACTAACAATAAAGAATTACAAAAATATCGGAATTTTTTTCATACAAGATACAGTACTTCCGATATTTTATTTTAGTGTTATACGGTGTTTCTGATGCTCAGACTTACCTTATCAGAAATATTTTCCGACTGTATCCATTCCAATATGGAGGGAGTGATATCAGTTAAGGTTGCTCTTTTGTCACGCACTTTAATAAGGAAATCTCTTATCTCATCATCAAATCTCATTTCTCTCAGTAATTCGTTGGCTTTTAGTCGTGCTTCTTTATATGCATCAATGCTTTCCTGAGTCAAAGGCCATTTTTCGCATTTATTAAAAGCAGCAATACAGTTTTTTACGACAGTGGGAGTAGGGTGAACAAGAACTATGATATTAAGACCATTAATAAGTTCACTATTACTATTTTTGTAATATATTTCCCATTCTTTTGTTATTGAATCAATAAATATTTCTGTTTTGTGCTTGAAAGGGGTTGGATTAACGGCTTTGGAATTATCAAATGTGGTCTTAGAGTAATTCATGAGATCTTTTAAACTGGCGGAAGTATTTGCTTGTAAAACAAATCCAAAATTTCTCTTTGCAAGAATATATGATGTAATATATGGTGTGAGTTTAGCGTAGCTATCGAAGAAGGTAGAGTTTCTCTTAGCTATGTTAGCATTGTCGTTTTCCTTCTGCCTATTGTCAACGACATCTTCAATAAGACCAATGGTCGTTTGTATCTTTTCATGCAACATATACTCACACCTCCCTCAGTTCAGCAAAGAGTGTATCAAAAGCCACTTGCTGTTCCTTAAATCGTGGATCAACATTTTCGCTCCAATTGCCTTTGCGTGTTAAAGATTCTTTTTCATTATGCATCTGTTCATAGGCTGTATCAATATCTATATTGGCTTTCTGTAACATTTCAAGAAATGGCAAAACAGTTCCTATTGGATTTGATGAAAATGCATATAGAATAGAAATATCATCTTCATCTGAATAATCACTTTGAAGTATATTCATTGCCTTTTCTATCTCTGATGCGGTTTCTTTTATTTTCTTGATTTTAACATCATCTATAATGCTGATATTTATTCCGACAGCAAAGCATTTCTGGTAAAACCCCTGAATTTCATTAATTAAATCACGGATGTCACTTGCTTCAAGTTCATCTTCCATATCAATATTCTCAAAATAGTTGAGGATCTCCATTGCTGTTTTACGTGCAAGAGTGGATTCTTCTTCTACAACTCTGTGAATTTTAGCAAGAACTTTCTGAGTGAGTTCAAATAACTCTCGCTTGTCCTTGACTGCTTTCTCAGTATCATTGAGTTCATTATCATTAAGAACATAACCTGACTTACGAACTTCTTTCAGTGCCGTCTGATAAAGAGGATAATTAAGTACAAAACTATCAGTGTTAATCATCACACCCTGAATCAGATTGAAATATCTAACAGAAGCGGTATAGGAATCAGGAGTTTTAGGTTCATTATATATGAATTGATGCAACTCATACCATGCTCGAGAGTGACCTGATAAAAATCTTGGGTCGCTGTTTTTTGGGGTATCAGGGCTGAGAAAAACTTCATCACCAAGGTGATTTAACTTCGCATCACCTATTCTGCCATTAACGATAAGCTTATATACTTTCTCAATCATTGCTGCTTTGACATATGCAGGAATCGAGGTCCCTTTATCAACATTTCTTATAACATTTACAAATTTTTCCTTGTTTCTTTGCAGCCACGAAGTTGCAAAATATATAGCCGATGCCGAATCTGGAAAATTCCAGGATTTATTGCCAAGATAACGCCATTTCCCAAAACACAGCAAAAGCTGATATGTTTCATCAGTATCGTCAAATACAACAATACATACATCAAGTGCTTGATCTTGTCTTTCAAACCCGAGCAATCTTAATCTACTTCCAGAGGCATTTTTAAATCTATATATAGAATCAAGCGGAATATTCTCCTGTTGCCAGTTTATGGAGTCAAATACAAAATCAATAATTGCATCACGTATTGGGTGAAATTTTATAAGATTGCCTCCGTCGTGGTGCCATGTTATTACATTAGCCCTAAAAGAATCGTAGTCCTTTTGATTTTTGGGGTCAATATGAAACTGTGCTTTCTTAATGGGCTTTACAGGTTCTATTTGTGGCTCAGGTTCGACTACAACAGTTGCATCATTGTCAGTTGTTTGTGAAAAAGAAACTCTGGATGGAACAGACACCGGATCAGCCGTTTTTTTGACAGTAGCTGTGCTTGAAAGTTTATTTACAAAATCACCAAAATCAAGTTCAAAGAAGATCTTTGTATTGATCCCCGATATACAGCCGTTGCTTGTAACGTCAAGCGTTTTATTAGTCCAAAAACTTATGAAAGCAACTAAACGCTTTCTGTAATCGGCTTTTTGTTCCTGTGCTATTTGTGTAGACTGAACTATATTTCCGATTCTGTTTTCAACAGACTCAGGAAGTGAAGAACACCAGCCTAAACAGAATTTAGGGAACGATAAAATATCATACAAAGCTTCGTTTACGGCAGGCTCTACAATATCTCTTAGTATGTATCTTGGTGTTTTATGGTCTGACATAGCACCATAAAGATTGATTATAGCATTCTGTGTGAATGGGAAAAGTGATATTTGCTTTCCTGATGCAAGTTTAAATTTATCCCAGTGGTCATGTTCTCTGTCTTCATGTATAGGCATATCATCAGAGTAAGCACCTGTTTTAACCCATTCATCGAGAGTTTCGCTGTCAAGAGATATTGCATTAAGGTACTTTGCAACAAACTGAATAAGATCATTTTTGTTTTCGCCTATAACACCATCATGTATTGTTATTTGCTTGGTAATGCGATCACGATAGTTATCTCGAAACTGATTGTAATACTGCGTAGTAGTACCAACAACAGAAATGAGTTTACAAAGGTTATCTACTGCATTTGAACCTGTATGTCCTGTAACCAATGCATTGAGCAAAGCTTGATTGACACCTGTAAAAGATGTAATGTCTTCAACAAGAAGAATAAGGTTTTTCCCTTTCCTTTTCAATTCCTGTCTGATCTCTTTGAATATCTGTTGAAAATCACCGGGTTCAATTCCGGCACTTATTTGTATAACTGTTTCGACGAATGAGTTCATATAATCCGTGATTTTCTGAATAAACCCATCGTCATCCCCCTCCATAAGGCTGTCAGCGAAGTCTTGTGCTTTTTTATCTGCATCTTCAAGTTGATTTATAAAGTCGATATCAAGTGTGAGATCTTTTTTGCTGAACTGAGCGATAAGGTCAAGGTCAACACCCGATGATGAGCTGGTGATTTTACTGTAAATTCTGTCTATCGGACCTCCAGCAGCCATGAGGCGTTCCTGAAACGTTGAATTATTAAGTAAAGCAATAAGCTTCTTTCGCTTTATATTTCCGAGAACTTCACTTGTATCATTTTCAATTTCGACAATGAATTGGTGATATATTGTAGACTTGAACTTACTTTCAGTTATCGCCTGATTAGCTTTTACAAGTCGTTCGTAAGCATCTTTGTTAGATATTTCTTTTACTTCCTTTATTTCAAGGAGTTGTCTGATAGTTCCTTTGAGGGTGTTGTCACTTCTGCGTATAAGCAGAACTACATCATCTTTTTCTTCCTTAGTGGAAAGCATGGCATACAACCAGCGTATAAAATGAGATTTGCCTGCTCCGCTTGAACCCTCAACAATAATAAACTGATGCTCATTTTGAGTGAGTTCATTATTAAAAATATCTCTGTATATATCCTCTTCGGATTTATAAGTTTCTTCAAACTGATCTCCCGATTTTGTGCCGACTACTATCTTACGGAAAGGAACGTGAGTTGCAAGAAAATCACTATCAGTACTGTCAATGGAATCTATTCTCAGCACTTGATTAATTCTCTTTTGGGCAATAGCTGTATTCATCACTTCACCGCCTTTTTAATAATAATATGAGTAACATCTGATGTAAACTCATGTTCTTCATTAGGAAACAGATGCCATGTCCTCTCACTATCAAGATGCTTTTTCAGCTCGATTTCTTTATTATCGTGTAGAAGTCTCAAAGCATTTGACATTGCAAGATTCAGAGTATAAGTAGTTCTTGCATTCTTCAATGCAACAGCAGAATTACTGTGAAGATTGCCAATGAATCCTTCAATCGAATATTCTTTACCTTTTTCAAAATTTCCAAGAATCATAAAATCCTTCAACGCTGTATACATATTAGGAAGAAAAATCTTAGCCGTTTCCTGAAAGAAACCAAATCCAAGGAAATTGATCCAGAATCTTATGCCGAGAATTACATCTTTTTCAAGATTAAGAGAAGCAATTCCGGTCTCAGCATTTATCAGCCTAATGACTTCTGGAGAAGTAGTGACAGAACCATAACTCAGCCATTCGTCATTGGCTTCTAAAAAGCAGGAAATGATTTTATAAAAATATGATGATCTATCTCGAAATACTACGGAATTACAAAACAGCCGAAAATCGGCTAATGATTTAATATTTTCTTTTTTACCAGTAAATACAACCTTCTTCTCATCATTATAGCCTATCATTCCTAATTCCTTCGCTGTTTCAAATACAGGACTAAAATAGGAAGTCTTAGCAGTACTGAGTTTTGATGGGATAAGAATCCTATCCAACTCTTTTTCGTCTATCGGACCTTTATCCGCAACGATCTGACTGATTGAAAGAACTCGTTCCGGAATAGGTTCTGTTTTTATTGGACTAAAAAACATTATGTCATCTCCTTCTTAATAATGTAGTCGAACTTGCAAGCACCGTTTATCAGCTCAGATATGTTCTTGTTACGTGTCGAAACATAAAAATCGGAATTTACTACATATACACGGTTATATTCCTTGCCTGATGAGATATTCAGCACTTTATTTGCAAGTTCTTCATCATCACCTATACAGAAAACAACTGTTCCTGAAAGATAATAGTAACTTTTTATACGACTGAGTTCAAAAAACTCATCGTATCCTATACAAAACTGTGTAGGTCTGCTTGTATTACTGTTTAGTATTTCAGATGCATATTCAGCCTCATCAGGCATTACTATAATATCAGCACCGGCATTGAATAGTTCCTGTATAGTTTCATCGGTGGATTTTTCACAAATGACAAGCATTTCCTTAATTCCTGTCATAATATTGTATAGCTTTCCGGCTGGCGATGATAAAGGATAAAACATAGGTTTCTTTAACGGAAAACTCTTTTTCTTTTCCGCTCTGATAGAATTGTGATTGTTGCAGCCGGCACAGTATTCATCGGTGAGTAAGTAGATGTCATTGAACATAGATGACCAACAACTTCTCCCGATTCTTCGAAGTTTTGATGCCAATCCATTGATTTCCGAATAGATGCTTTTGCTTTCATCATCACGGACTTTGTTGAAAATGGCAACTGTACGGTCTGTATTATATCTTATCTGTTTATCAATGAGTTCTATACTGAAAATATATCTGTCGTCATCGTATTTAACATCTGTAATTTGAATCAGTCCTGCCCTTCTTAGCAGGAGAATAACGTAGACATTCCATGTAACATCTGCATTGTTTATATCAATGTAAAATTTATCAGTATCGTTATAATTCGGTTTAACTGACGTATCTATTACAATAGAATCGAGCTGAATGTTTGCCTTACGGCTGTTCAGCATACTGAACCAACGCCCACATAACTTTTCTACAGTAAGGACTTTCTGTGTCATTGACGTAGCAGTATTAACATCATCATCAGTATATAGCATAACACCAAGGCAAGGAAGTCCGTCACGTCCACCACGACCACATTCCTGATAGTATTGATCCGGTCCAGAGGGAACGTAGGAATGAATAACTGTTCTAACATCTTTTTTATCAACACCGATACCAAAAGCACAGGTAGCTATCATCAGTTCAAATTCATCGTTCACCCATTCATTTATAATGCATTCTCGATCGGTAGAACTGGTTCTGCCTGTAAACACTCTTGTATTGTTAAATCCGCTGTCAGCTAATTCACTACGTATTGTTTCAGCATCGTTAGGCGAATTAACATATATTATCATGGGGTGAGGAAGTTTACAAACAAGTTCCTTTAGTCTGTTATGCTTTTCAGTATACGATTGACACTTTATGATGTCAAAGCGAGGTTCTTTTCTTAGAGTGTCAAGCCTTATTTCTATCCATCGTTCATCATCTGAATAGAATAGTTTTAGATTATCAACCGTCTTTTTGCTGAAAGTTGCAGAAAGCAAATAAGTTCTGAGATACGGATTATCATTTATCAGAAGCCTTCTGAAAGAATCGAGACACTGAAAGTCTACTCTAAATGATGCACCCCACTCAATGATTATATGTGCTTCATCTATGACAAGGTTTTTCAGATAGCCTTGTGAATTAGCCTTAAAAATGCTGTTTTGTATCTTTATATTCTTAATTAGTGCCTCCGGAGATACAAAAAGCATCCGGACTAATTTTTTATCAAGTGCAGAAATCAGTTCATCAACATCACATCCACTGTGATAGTACATTATTTCGCTCTTATTTGCCGGTTCAATTATCTTTGTAGCATTTCTCTGCTGGTCAAGCATAAGTGAGATTGTAGGTACAATAATAATAGTCAAACTGTCATCAAACTGATATGAAACTGTCTGTGTCACAAGACTTTTTCCACCACCTGTGGACATTGCAACCATCGCAGTATAACCGGCAGGAACACGAAGTGCACCCATAACTGCAAGCTGCTGTTCTATAGATTTGAAGGTCTTGAACTTTCCTTTAGTAAGGTTGTATATATAGGGATTGACATACTTTATTGCTCCCTCATCCGCTTCCTTTTGTACCGAATTACAATCAAAAACAGTTCTTATAAAAGGACTATTTACATATTGGGGAAGGTCAAGATTGGCATAAATGCTACCTTTGGAATAGTTCATCATCAAGCCGAAACGGTTTGGTTGTGAGATCTCATAACCTTTTATTGTTATATCTGTTTTAAGAAAAAGAAGATAGTTCCTTAGAGAGCATTCAAACTCACACTGACACTCAGATGTATTCCAAGATAAAAATCGCTGATAAGCCCTTATCAATCTTAAAGCTACAGCAGAATTAGCATTGTTGCTATTTAACAATTCTGTATTATTTGTTGCAAAGTTGGGAGCATTAAAAAACATTTGAACCTTGCTGATTATTTCTTGATTGCTCATAGATGTATCATCCTTACATAGCATACTGAATCGAGAACGATGTTAGGCTTTGAAAATGCTTCAAGTATTAACTTATTGATCCTCATTTTCTCGATTGGATCAATATCTCTGCCAAAATATGTGGCAGCAGCACAAACAGAACAAAATTCTCTATTAAGAGTATCATTCAGTGCTTTTATCCGTATTAACTTTCGGAATTTTTCAATAGCTTGTTTTTTAGCTGTATTATGGCAAGTTGTTACTGTACTTATCCACTGTGATGCAGAATGTGTTTCCTTAAACCATGCTAAATTTGATATGGCATATCTTTCTCTTATCCCAAGAAAATCCTTTGATGGGGTACGTTTACCGAAATTTGCAAAATAATATTTTAACTGATTGATTGGTATACCATAATATTTTTTGAATTCCTGTATGACATTTTGGTCGGTTTCAGCACTCATTCCGTCTATCGGTACATATGTGCTGATTATTTCTGAAGAAAGAAAACCACGGTACTGATTAACCTGCTTCAACGAAATACCATTTTTAAGCAGAAGCAGTTCATCAGGTGTACTGTACCAGTTGAAAACAAATCCTTCCCAGTTCACTGAACATTCAAGAGAAAAAGCAGCACACCTTCCTTTGTATGCAGATACAGCATTGTTCACTATGCTATCAAACACACCATCACCAGGAGCAAAAAAGTGAAGATAGTCATTTCCAAGAGCCAAATTTCTGTCAAATGTTCCCTGTATCGAATGAATATCGCTCTGAATAGCTTTATCTCCATTAAGCACTCTGATATGGTTTTGCATTTGATTGAGCCTATCTTTTATCATAATATCCATATCTGGCGGCACAAACATTGTATTATATGCTGATTTAAGTGAAAATGAGGAGGCATTGAATCTGACTATATTCTCTGATACAGAATTTCCTCGAAATCCGGCAAGAGATGACCACGACATCATAGAATTACGGAATAATTCGCTTTCACTTTCGTTATAATGCTTTACGGTTTTCTCAATTTCCCTGTTTATATACTGATAGGTATAGGTTGCAATGTCAAAATGACGTTCCTCCTTTACCTGTTTTTCTATCTTCTTTATCTCGTCGATCATATCGTCTACAATAGACGACAGACCATATTTGAAATCATTCATCACAGCAGTTCTTATTTGTTCATCAATATCATTCATGATGATTTCAAGTCCGCTTTGTGACTTATTAAAGATGTTAAGTCCTTTATCCCATATATCAGCAAGGTCTTTTTCTACGGAATCTTGTGCATATACAATTACCGACACTACGTCCTTAGTCTTGTCTCTGCCTATTCTGTCAAGTCGTCCTATACGCTGTTCAAGCGTATTTGCACTCCACGGAAGGTCAATACATATAAGTTCGTCAGCTTTCTGAAAGTTTCTTCCTTCACCACCGCTTTCATCAGAAAGCATTATACGGTATCCGGATTCGTTTTGGAAACGGTATGTATTAAGTTCCAATTCATCGGGTGACATACCCTCGCAGAAGAAAGTGCAGTAATTTTCTCCAAATACTTTGGTCAGTAACTGTCGGAACAACCTGTGTGTACTTGCAAAATGAGTGAAAATCAGAACTTTTTTATCATAGGCTTCCTGCTCCAGATAATCACAGACGGTGACCATTCTTGACATAGAGTCCATAGGATCATCAAGAATGTGACGTATATTTTTTATTGTATTCAGATCTTCGGATATCCAACCGGCTGCCAGCTCTCTTATTTCGGAAGGAACAGAAGGATTCTTTTTCAATTCATCGGAAAATGCTGCTGATGAACTGAAAAATGCACTGATAAGAGGGAGTATCTTGCTGTCAAAATCATTTTTATCAAATGTATTTCCTGATATCCATTCGGAAAGCAGTGAATAGATTCTGAATTCGGTATTGTTGAAATCAGTATCCATTTCATAAGGTATTTCTTTGAGAACTCTGTTATTGGTGTCTTCGGGCTTTTTTCTGTTACGGATTATGCATTTTTCAAGCTGGTAGGCTTCACAGATATATGCAACAATCCTTTCAAGTCTCAAAAGGGAGAAGTTTTCCGCCTCATAGTTAAGTTTTTCAATATCTCCCTCTATCGTTTTATCATTTGTTCTGTCTGCAATATCCTCAAGTGTTTCAACAAGTTCGTCAAACGCTTCACGAGTATCCTCATTATGTTCATTTTCCGAATCTTTTATTGCTTCTTTATAATCTTCAAGATAACTTACAGCAGAATGTACCTTGCGGACTACCTTATTCTGTAATTCGAGTAATTCTATGAATTTTTCTTCACTCATGCCATAATATCTTTCAGGCTGAATGAGTGAGAGAAGTTTGTGATATTCCTCGTTACGGCTCTGAACAGGTGTTGCACTGAGCATTATTACATTATCAGCAGTTCGGCTCAGTCTTAATACAGTAACATAGCGAAGAAGATTATTCAAAATAGAGTGTACTTCATCAACGATAACAAAGTCATATTTGCCAGTTGCCACAGCAATTTTGCTCATCGGCAGTATTTTTATGTTGTTATCTTTCAGATTTTCGCCTTCAAATAGCCTGAATTTGAAAGCAAGTTCGGTTTTCCATTGCTCAACTAATGCATCGGGAACGCAGATAAGAATCTTTTGTTTTTTCTTGTCAGATAGATAGATTTTGAGAACGGAAGCGGCTTCTATGGTTTTTCCAAGACCCACTTCATCAGCAATCATATATCTGCAATTCTGTTCCGAAAGACAACGCATTACTGTTTTAAGCTGGTAAGGTTTCAGAAAAATTTTACAGCCGGCGAGTTCTTTAAACCCATAGAATGCATTGTCAATGGTATGAATAGTTCTGTTTACTGCACTCCTGCCGAAATACCACATAGGGTTTTGAAACTCAAATCGTTTGATTTGAGTCAATGGAGAAATCTCTCCATTGTTGAAGGTAACATCAATGTCTTTCTCACAAGCTTTTATAACAAAACCAGCATCTGTTGCAAGATAATAGTAGATGAAATCTTCATTTTTATCTTTTATGAATTGAATAACACGATAAAGTTCGTCATTATATTTGGCAAGAGATCCATTGTTGATTTTGCAATGGCAAAGCTTGGATAATGGAAATTCTAATGTTTGGGAAACTTGATAGTATTTTCTTAACCCAAGAATATCATAAAACATTACCTTTGCGGTTTCGGCAAATTCATTTATTTCAAGTATTTTGCCTGAAATAAAGTCTCTTGGTTCGTTCGGGTCTTCGGTATCTATTGAACACCTGACATACATTCCCGTTTTTAACATATCATCACCCCTATTGTTACTAATTCTGTGCTATACGTAAGCAAATATCCTTGCTTGAACAATACTTACAATGCTTACAACGGTTGTCTTTGTATCGCTCTTCGTCATTATTTATGACTTTATCAAGGTCAATGCTCGTTATATTTTTCATAAAATCGTCTAATTTTACAATCAAAAAATCCTCTTTGAGCATATCTGTTGAAAATGGTTTAATGAAGCTGCCATGCTTTTCAAGATTATCTGCAAGATACTTGTACATCTCTGAAATAATCTGAGATTTCTCATACTCATTCGATATTTTGAACTTATCATCAAGATTTTGATATTCCTTGATAATAATGTTTCTCAAATCATTTTCATTCAGTCGGTGTCCTGCATTATTATCAAGAATGATATTTTGTAGCAATACTCTCATGTAGAATATCACCAGAAATCTTTCTCTGAACATAGTTTTTTCCTGCACTACACTTTCAAGAGCAAATCTATATGGACACATACTATACTTGATCTTGTCAGTGTATTCATTCTCTTTACGATATGCTGCACCTGTCGGCTGACTGTATTTTAAATGTGGAACATAACTATCAACAGCGTTGCTATGATATTTTCTGACCTTTACTCCAAGCATTTTTATAAGATGATAGAGTTCATTTTCCTTACGGTCAACTGTCTTGACATAGCTAAGTTTGCAACCAATACGGTTAAATTCAAGTCCATACAAGAGAGCATAACGTTTGAAGTTTTTAAACTCCATTTTTGATTTCAGGAATATCTGATAATTCTGTTCCAGAGGTTCATAGGAGTACTCAAAGAAATTTATATCAAGCGGCCACGGAAGTCTTTCGTCCTTTGCCGCACATATATCCCTGTCGCTAAGGCAACAGAAATGATAACAAGTCCTGTCAGCTTTCTGTTTGCTGCTTCGAAGAATATCACCGTCTATCTGCTCAAAATCTCTTACAATCCAGTTCGCACCATGCATCAGTCTGTCATCTTGGCTTAGATAAAACGACATAGTTTGTTTCAGGCAAGTAAAAGTACCTGTATCGGGGAGATCTATCTTATTCATACGGGCAAGCAGTTTAGTAACAACTTCTTTCATCTCTTTATCAAGAGACTCCATATCCTGTGTTCTCCTTACGATAAAATCATGGATTCGTCTGTAAAAACGATTAAAGTTATCCCCACCACTACTAAAATCTGAAAAAAAGCCAATAACTATTTTATTGAGTTCTTCAAGTGCATTTCTCAATCCATCAAGTCTCTCTTTACTGACATTAAGATATCCTATACGTTGAAGTTTTTTGTCAGACGGATTTACATATTTGCGTAGCTTTTTTAGAGAGGAAATAATTCCAACAAGTGTAGTTTCTTTCTCAATATACGGCTCAATCGTGTTAAACGTATTAAGAAGTTCGCCGGGAACTCTTTCCTTGATAATTCCTGACTCAAAACAGTCCTTAATAAGAGACATATCCTCAATTTTGACATATTCGTTTTCGCTATCCCACATTTCTACCACAGCAACAAAAAAGTGACCAATAGGATAATCGAGGAAATGCCGTTCTCCAAATTGTTCTGGGAAATAAGCTCTAAGAATATCATTTACCTTGCCTGATGCAGAGTAAAGCTGTTCTGTCATATCATAAAGAACAGGATTATGAGAGCCATTGCGTTTATTAGCTTTACGTGCATTCTCGAAAAGCTGCGCACAGTAACCGGCAAACTCTGTGATATTTTCAAATTCTATAACCTCGAGCTTATTGAGTATTCCTGTCTTAACTTCAAGTTCACCATTTGAAAGTGTACCAATGTTATCAGCAAGAGTATTACAGGGATAACTGTCAATCAGCAGCGATACTGGTTTGAACTCAGGTTCATCACTATATTTTATACCTGATTCAAACAGCGAGTATATATTAATCCATGTCTGGTAAATTGTTTCATACTGTTTCTGATAATTGAAAAGCAGTATTACGTTTTTATAGCGTGAAATATCTTCGATAGCACACAGAATGGCAGGAGTAAACTGATGTATTCCATGAATAACAACAGTGCTTCTGTCAAGTTTATCATAAGAGTGGTTTTTGTGCTTATTTTTAAGTGCTTCGAGTATCTTTTCGTCCATAATATCAGCTCGAAAAGCTCTTTTGAATTCAAATGAAGTTTTTTCTCTGCTACAAGTGTATTTATAAATATCAATAAGATATTTCTGATCCGTATTGAGTCGGGATACATCAAAACTGTTAGCACTAAGCTTCAATTCTTTGAAAAGGCGAATACATTTAACAAGTGATTTAGTGTTGTATTCAAGAGAACGTCTTGCATTACCGTTAAGGTCTTCATCAAAGTTGAGAGCGTTAATAGCATTATCAACCTCCATTATCTGCTTTACACGCCTGTTTTCATCTTCCCAGTCAGAATACAGTGTGTTGATCAGTATGCGGATAGTTGTAAGATAGCCACCTTCCTTTAATGAAGGGTATATTTCTTCAAGACCGTTTACCATTGTCTGTGATACACAGAAATGGGCACAGTCCTTGATCTCATTCCAGTATGATTCTCGTCTGATCTCATATGGATCGGAGTATGTATATATCTTTAAGCCCATATCAGCTACATCTCCTCATGCATTTCTTTAAGCATTTTGCCCCAATTTTTACCTTTGGCATCAAGATTGAAGAACCAGATGAAATTGTCAATCGCTCTTGTCATTGCTACATAAAGTATTCTTGATTCTTCCATCATCATTTCTTTTATTTCTGTTTTTGATTCATAGGAGCTGTTATAATACTGTTCACCGCTTGCGAAGAGGCAGTATCCAATTTTTCCGTCGATATAAGAAACTTCAAGCCCATTTTTATGAGGCTTGTCTATTTCTTCGTCAGTTGACGGCATTATAACTGTACCATATTCAAGCCCCTTGGATTTATGAACTGTAAGACAGATAACCCTTACATTATCCGTATCAATATCAAGTTCTCTTGATTTCGCTTCTGTTCCGGTCATTATATTAATATGAAGCGATTCATTGATTGAATCAAGAGTAAGATAGCTTTTCTTGTTCATCTTGGATAGTTCTTCAAAAACAAGCTCATAATTTGTACGATAGTACTCCTGCATATACTCGTCAGACGGTGAAAATGCTTTCCAAGGTTTTGTGGATTCATATATCAGTCTGAGTGTTTTCAGTACCGGTTCATTCTGAATATCACGAATAAGTTGTTTCCATGTTTTTCCCATAACAGCATTGTAGAACTTATCAAGGCAGTCAATAAATATCGCTGTTTTTTCCTCGGCTGTTTTGCCAAGTATAGAACGAATATCAAAAATAACATTAACATTTCTCGAATGAATAAGATCATACAAGTATGTTGGATTATATGGATTGCAGAGAGCGGACGTAAGGCGACACAGATCAGTGCTTGGTGCAAGTCTGTAAAGGTCGCTGTTGTTGTCGCTTTCAATAACAACTTCTCGTTTCTTGGCTTCTTTCAGTATCTCGTTAATCTGATAGTTGCTTCTTGTGAGAATAGCGATAGTACGCTCATTCTTTGAGAGTGCCTTAGTTTGCATATCAGATGCAATACGCTGTCGCTGTTCTTCGATTGCCTTAAAGAATAAATCGTAGTATTCAGTTGAGTTGACCTTATCGGAATTATGATAAGGGATTGGAACAATCAAAAGGTCATCATGTATACTATTTACCTTAACACCTCTGAGTGAATCAACATCGCTTTCATACTTTAACAAGTTGATACTATTCATATATAAGAAAGCTTTGCCAAATCTACACAACAGTCTTTTATCGCTTCGGTAATTGATATTCAGGGTAAACGACAGCCAATCACCATTATCACAGCCCATTTTCTCAAAAGCTGTCATGGTAGCACCACGGAATCGGTAAATACTCTGTTTAAGGTCGCCTACAATGAAAAAATTAAATCCAAGTTTCTTTTGCATGTCGATAAAAGACGCTATCTGTGCATCATCTGTGTCCTGAAATTCATCTATGAATACATATTTGAATTCATAGAGGTTAGTATTAAACGCATCATTGTCTATGCACTTACTGAGATGGATCATGTACTCAGACAAAGCAACAGAGTTATTATCTATGAGAAGTTTTGAGTATTTCTTTTCGGTTTCTACAACCACCTGTTTAATTATTTTATTGAGAAATGGCATCTCAATAGGAGCATCTCCCCATGCACTTATATCAAGAGTTTTGATATCACAGCCTTTTTCATATAGTTTATTGGCTACATCAAGCATGAACTTACGAAATTCCTCTATGCCCATTGGTAAACCGTTAAAGAATATCGGATTACGCTTGTTTTCTTCTTCAAGGTATGCAGTAAAAAGACGGTCGAATATCTTTTGCTTATCATACTTTCCGACAATAGTTGTAAAATCTGTACCGATACCGAGGGTAATAGCTGTATTTGAAATGATTTCCTTTGCAAAGCTATGGATAGTAGAAATACGCATCTTCTCTATATTTGTAACCATTTCAAGATATTGTGTATTATTAGTAAGTATGAAATAGTTCACAAAAAGCTGTTTCAGCCTTGATTTCATATTAAGTGCTGCATCATCAGTGAATGTGAGCATTGCTATCTCAGTGGCGGGATTGAACACACCCGAGTTTGAAGCATGACTGCAAAGAAACGCAATTCTGGAAACCATAGAATATGTTTTTCCTGTTCCTGCTCCAGCCTTTACCTGAATATCACATCCAATTTCTGCGTGTTCTATATGAAACTGGTCAATATTAAAGTTGGTTACAGTCGCAATATTTGCGAGTTCGGATTCTTGTTCATTTGAAAGCTTGCCGTTATAGGTCTGAAAAGAACTAATAGTTATATCGTCCTCAATAAAAATTGCTTCAAAATTGAAAACAGATATTCTGTTGTTTTTGACAGTAATAATAGTTTCTTTGCTGTCAGATGAGTTTATGGCAAGATTACCTTCTTTTATCATGATATGGTTTCTTGTAAAGGCTTCGGACAACTGCTTTGCTATAACTTCGAGATCAGAAATGCCTTTAGTAAATACAATTTGCTTCATTCCTTTAAAATATGAAGATATAATGTCATTTATATTGGTGAGAGTTATTCCCTCAGAGAATACAGAAAGGCATGAATAGGGAATGACATTTTGAGCAGGCGGAGTTACAACATATGAAGGCTCAAAATGATGCCTTGCTATGTCATATTTGTCGCCAATCATTTTGTCAAAATTAATCTGCTGAGAATCCTGATACACCCCAAGTATTTTGCGTGAAAAACTGTATGCTGACTCAATGTCCTCGCTGAAAAGAGTATATTTCGGCTCTGAAACAACACGCAAACCAAGTTTGCTATATTCGGCTTCAGAAATGAAAGGATAGCAAACCATATTCATAACAAGCGGATTGATACCATATTTCTCGTTCATGAGATTCTTCAGTTTGAAAGAGTACGACCTTGCCTGTTTTCTCGGGGAATCCTCCGTTTTTCCGTCAGCCATAATTATCTCGTCAGGCGAAACCACTTTATTTATGTGGCTTTTGTTCCAACCTTTGACTTCAATTATCATGAATCCTACATCTTTTATTAGAAGGCAAAAATCAAATTCTCTTCCTTTAACTTCTCTGTTATAATAACATACAATGTCTTCCGGTAAATTATCATTTATGCACTGCCAGACTTTTTTCTCTCCCTCATAGGTATCCGGCTGTTTGTCTTTCATTGTAGCCATAATAAAACTCCATTACATCTCTATCATTATATTTATGCTGTTTCGCCTTATTCAAAGTAATCTTCATTCAGCTTGTAAACAATATATGTTTTGACTTTTTCAAGACCTATGCCATATTTGATCATGAGATCAGCTAACAGATCACCGTTAATCAGTTTCAGACTTTTTTGCTGTTGGTTTTCTGCATATTCTCTCGCTTCCTTGGTAAATGTTGAAGTTGTAATGAATACCCCTTTTTGAACATCCTGCATAGCACCAACAAATGATTGCAATACCTGTCTGCCTATTGTATTTCCGGATTCGTATCTCTTAGCCTGTATATATATTTTGCTCAAGCCCAATCTGTCTTCATATATAACACCATCGATACCGCCGTCATGTGACTTTCCAAGAACTTTTCCAGATTGGTCATCAACGCCATATCCCATTTCAAGTAATAGCTTTACAACAAGGCTTTCAAAAAAACTGGGATGGCATTCAAGAATACGGTCTATTATCTGGCTTTTCAGACCATTTTTGTAAAATAGATACGTTTGATCAATTTTCTCTTCAGGCAATGAATTATCCTCAGAATAAACTATCTTCTTCGTATTGTTTTCAACATTCGGCTTATCTGGATCTATTGCTGCATACAAATCGTGTTTTCCTTTTTTACCTGTGATTTTAAAATACTTGACAGGAGAAGCACTTGGAAAATTTAGACCTTCACAATGGCAACGTATCTTTGAATTCACAACATTTAGAGGATTCTTCGCACCAAAAGTATACAATCCTTTTTCGATTATCTTTTCATAAACTTCTTTTGAAGTAAGACTGCCGTTTTCTTTTAATACAATAACAACTGCATCAATAATCCTCATACAAATCACATCCTATATGTTACGAGATAAAACTGAAATGAATAAATCAATATCTTCCTTTGTTGTAAACTTGTTGAGAGATATTCTGAGTATCTTGCTTGTTTGGTCAGTAAGTCCTAAAGCCTTAATGACGTGTGAAGGTTCGCCCAAACTGCAAGCAGAACCAGTCGATATAGCAACGTTGTCACTGATCCGCTTGATAAATCGTTCGTTATTGAAGTCTGTTCTGTCAACTAAAATACTTATTATCCCTTTACACCTGAATTCGTCAGGTATAAAAGTTCTAATATTGTCACAGTTTCTAAGCTTTGTAATAAGATAATCGTCCAATTTGCAAATAAGACTGTGATTTTTTTTCATATCACGCATCGCTATTTCAGCAGCTTTGCCAAATCCAACGATGTTGTGAACTGCAAGTGTGCCGGCACGGATTCCGCCTTCCTGTTCTCCTCCGTGAAGAAGTGCTGTTATTGGCGGTAAACCGTATTTGTCAGCTTTGATGTATGCACAGCCGATACCTTTTGGGCCGTAGAATTTGTGAGCAGATGCAGAAAGAAAATCTACATCAAGGTCATGAACGTTTACAGGCATTTTTCCTGCTGCCTGTGTAACATCGGCGTGAATCAGTACTTTATGAGCATGAGCAGTTTTTGCTAAAGCAGCTATATCATTGATACTGCCAGTTTCATTGTTAACATATATGAATGAAGCAAGAGCGGTTTTATCTGTAATAGCTTCTTCAAGCTTTTTAGAAGAAACTATTCCGTGTTCATCGACTTCTATAAATGTAGCCTGATACCCTCTGTCAACTCTGCTGTTGGTAGAAAATAAAGACATAGTGGCATCGTTATTGGAATAGATTTCTCCATTCAAATATTTGCACACATTCAAAGTTGATTTATGCTCGGCATTTGATGTAATTACATGATTTTTGCCTTTACAATAGAATCTACTGTAATCAAGCACACCCTTAATAATCAAATTTGTGCTTTCAGTAGAACCGGCAGTAAAGATTATTTCTTCACTTGTTGCTCCAAAGAGGGCGGCAACTTTCGCCCTTGCATCTTCAACAGCCTGTTTAGCATTATCTGCCTTACAATAATATTTACTTGACGGATTACCATATTCTTCTCTGAGATATGGTAGCATTGCATCCAGTACTTCTTGGTCAACCGGAGAAGTAGCTGCATTATCAAGATATATCATACGGTATCACCAACTCCGAGAACATGAAGAATATACTTGTCAACGCTGCCTGCATGATTATACATATCAAGAAGTAGTTTGCTTCCACGATCAATATGTGCTTTGACATACTTAGGGAAGAATTCATCTTCTTCAAGGAATCTTCCCTCTATAAGTTCAAACATCGTCTTAAAGTACTCTTCATTATCACCTGTAATAGTTTGTCTGTTAAGATCAAGTCCGTTTGAATCGGACTTAAAATTTTCAACAGAAGTTTTTTCAGCTACTGACCATGCAATAGCGTGTTTTACCAATGTGTATGGTTTAAAATTTGTCCTACGTTCAAGTTCCTCAAATATTTCCTGAGTCTGCTTTGACGTTTTTAATCTGAATATCATTATTTATTCACCTTTAAAAGAAGTAACCGTTCGTTACTGTAGTTTTGTTTTCACTTTGATCGTTTCTGAGCAGATATTCCTTTGAAATATAGGGCTTGATTATTTCATAATAATCCTTAGTGATTTCTTCATCAGTAGAAAGAATAACAACCTGACTGCTAATATTCGGGAAGAACTTTGAGGAAATTTCTTCACGGTGATTAGCATCAATACGTGCATATGGTGTATCAATAACGAATGGTATATGCTTTCCGGAAATTTGGATTATTGCCCAGTATAATGCAAGAATAAAAATCTGCCTTTCACCTTTAGACAACGTGTTTAGATCGATTCTCTTGTATAATTCCAATTCAGCATCATTGGAATTGCAGCAGATAATGGCATTTTCTATTTCATCTGATGTGCTTAGAGAGAAGTATCCACAAAGTCTTCTGATGCTTTCATCGCCAATAACTTTAATGAATTCCTTTACGCCAATATTAGCTATGAGTGATTTAAGTTCATCTATAGTAAATGACTGTGCTTGGAATAATTCAAATTTAAAGTTATCTGAAATCTCAATTATTGAGATCAAGTTATCCTTACGGTAAATCTGCTGAAGATTGTCTATTATCTTCTGAGACAACTGTTTTCTGATGCTGACCATGCTGTTATTTATCAGGCGTTCCATCATCTGTGCAATACTTGTACTAAGGTCTAATACGTGCTTATCCTGTGTGCTGGCACGTATCTTTTCTTTCAGGGAATTGAGTTCAGAATTCATTACCTGTATTTTTGAATCAAGTTCTACTTTTTCGCTTTGTTTTTGAACAGTTTCAATTTCCAGAATCTCAATCCGATGTTTTGCATTAACAATTGCGTCTGTATATCTTTTAGCATCTTCTTCGGACAGAGCGTTTTTCAGTCGTTGTCTGATAGACGTTATTCTCTTGACTAATTTTTCCTTTTCCTTTATCTTTTTTGTAAGTTTCACGGAATCAAATGATTTGATCGTATCTGCAAGATGTAATATCTGTCCCATTTCTGTTTTTGAAAGGTCAAATATCATATCATTAAATGCACCATTTGAAACTTCAAATTTTTTTATTATTGCCTCATATAAGGCATCAGAAATATCGTTATCTTCTTTCATCTTTCTCTCAACTATATTGCTGATAAATTCTCTGGATATCATGTTGATGATATACTCATGTATAGAAGCTTTTTCTTCATACTTTATCTGTTGACCGAGCTGCGGTATCATATCTTTCATGATAAAGAAAGGCATGAGTTCTTCAAAAAATATTTTTATCTCACGAGCAATATTCTCACGTTTCTTATCGAATTTCATTACTTGTTCTTCAAGTGCCTTAGTTTCTTTCGGTGGCAATCCACCTGAACGAACGAACTCCGCCTCACACTGTTCAATAACAGTATTCAGTGCTGCGATTTCCTGTTCATTATTAGAAATGACTGTTTCACACACTGTCAAAGCATTTTTGGTTTCAGCTATCTTATTAAGTAAATCCTGATATTTTTCATTAAGTTCTATTTCTTCTTCACTTTCGATTCTTCCCGTATAATTTTTACAAAAATGGTGCAATATTTCAAAATCATCAATTCCGCACATTGTGAGCAAAGCGTTCTTTACATACTTATTGTATCCATCAGAAGAAAATATTGTTCCGACTTCTTCACCATCAAAAAGAAAAAATTCAAATAAATCAATTGGAATGATATTCAGTATATAGCTTTCAAAAAGTATTCTTTCCGAGTTATCAAGTAGCTTATCTTTTTCGTATACGCTGTATTCTTCTTCAATTTTTGAATCTATAATACTCCAGTTACGTTTGATAGTGTAGTATTTTGTTTCTCGCTCCTGCTTCAGCTTCAATTCAATAGATACACCTGATGTAAAAGGTTGTATTTGAAAAGCTTTATCATTAATAAACCCTCTGATTTTTTTGCTGTAAAAAGCATTATTACCAGTATATCCAAATGCCAAGGAACCATAAAGTGCAATTTTAATTGCTGTAAATATTGATGTTTTGCCAGCACCATTAAGACCACCTATCAATATGATTGGCTGTTTCTTTTTTACGGTGAAATCAAATACAGTCTTTCCCTCATAGGAACTAAAATTATCAAGCACCAGTTTAGTTATCTGCATTGTCTATCTCCTTCAATAAATCAAAATGAAGCCACTGCTGATTCAAAAGCTTTTCAAGATCTTTACGCATTATTTTTGGATTTGAGTAGTTTTTGTTTTGGTGGACTGATAAAATAAGATTCCGTACAAGTTCTCTCGGAACGCCATATTCTTCACACATACTCTCAATACTGGCTACAGTATCTGCCTTGATAAGTGCTTCCTTGTAATTGTCCCATGGAAGTTTTTCGCCGGTAAGTTTATAATAAAGATTGACAAGCACTCTGCGTGAAAGATCAAGTTCACGATCCCATATTTCATCTATCGCTCTAAGTTCATCAAGTGTGATAAGCTCATAATTGATAGTTTGCTGCGTTTCTATAAGCTTAGTTAGAATAAGTTGTCTTGCTTCCCAAGTAAATGGACCGTATCCTTTGTTACCATGCTTGTCTGCATATACAGTACCATCTCTGTGCTTTTTTTCACGATATTCATCAATATCTCTTATACTCATAAGCCATGTTCTAAATTCTGCCAAAGGAATCAGTTCACGGTGACCAGCTTTGATAAAGCCGTTAAGAGATTTATCGTCTTTAACAACAGTACAGCACCAACACCCAAATCTTGATTGACCGCAGCTCTGTGTCTGACCTGAGTTTGACATTCCGGCAAAAGGACATTCTCCACTGTCAGCATCAGAGTATAAGGCTACAAGTTCACTGTTGTCTGATCCCCATGGGGTTTTGCCATTGTTATGCTCAAGAAGAACTTTCCAAACATCATCAGTAGTCAGTTCAACTATTGGATTGTAAACATATGCATCCTGTATTGTTTCATGTCTGTTGAGCATACGAGTTGATAGTTCACGTCCTTCAATACGGCGTTTTCTTGCAATGCTCTCAGCTTTGCGTACACCAAGTAGAACGATAACTTCTTTTTTCTCATCAGCCATTATTGCTTTTATTTTGTCGGCACTTGGCTTTATTTTTAGCCTGTCAGTACACCATCTGAACGTTCCGTTCATTCTTGGAGTAGGAAGTCCTTTTCCGATTATATTCGTCCAGAAGGTATTATTAAATTCCGGAGTTACCATACAAGACCTTATTGGAAGTTTATCTCTTGCAGCAGCTTCCCCGAGCATTATATTCATTTTGCTTAAATATATTTTTATCAAAGGATTTTCGATAAGCGTATCAGAAGACACTATATATACATTTTTGTGCCTATCCTGCGGAGCAAGAGACTGAAGCATCTCATATACCAGCTCTACAACTGTAGTAGAGTCTTTTCCGCCACTATATCCAATGATCCATGGTCGTTCATCAGACTGATAAACGTATTTTATTTCATTTAAAAGTTCTTCGTAAGAGACTGTATCAAAATAGCTATTCATTATTATCAACCATTTCTAATTAAATTGAATATATAAATATACCAATTATATTTGTAAAATCATTGTGAAACCTAACACAATAATACAATCAATTTAACATTTAATATCATCAATACGCACAATATTTGAATTATGTCAGCAGTGCATACAAACATTTTAATTATATCATTTTTTTCAAAAAAAGTCAAGAGTTAAAAAATAGGTTCTCACGGCAACAGCATTTACTTTTATATTCAAATTTGCACAATAAAGAGATATTTTAACCAACCAAACAAAACATCATACTTTTGAACAACACAAGAATCGGGCTATAAAATCATCAGTTTGTCATCTGTCTTCTCAGCTTCAAGATAATACTCAAGTAACTTTATATCTCTTTCTATATCTCGTGGTTTGATACGAGATATAATTTTATGTTCAACCTCTGGCGTCCAGTATATTTTCAGTTGCTTTCTTGCTCGTGTAATTGCTGTATAAAAGATATTATGTGTCACCATTTCATCGACTTCATCAGTGATTACCAGTTTGACAGTGTTATATTCTAAACCTTGTGATTTATGTATAGAAATGGCATATGCAACTTGAAAAGGTACTATTGTTCTTAATGGATCATCATCCTCATCATAACTTTTAGTTTTATAAACCGAAAAACGCACAACTGAGTTGCCACTATCAGATTTATCAAGTACTTGAAGTTCACTATACCAACGTGCTTCTTCCTCATCAATTTCTTCTGAAAGTTCGATGTCAAACTGTATGTTTTCACTCATTTTACCTTCATCATTAATCTTAATACCGACTATAGTACCTTTCATATTGTTGTAAATCACCGTCTGAAAACGGTTTGATTCCAAGAATAATACAGGATCACCAACCTTATAGTACTGGATACCCCATTGAATAGCAGGATTGGTATTGCTCTCTTGCAAAAAACGATTAATGTTATTAATCCCATATAAACCATCATAGTTTAAACAAAGAATAACTTCATTCTTTCCTATTCCGGATAGCAGAGTTTCATCAACTTTCAATGAACAGCTTTGCATATCGATCAATTCTTGTGTATCATCATCCATTCTTCGAACCTTAGCCCACAAATTGAGAAGTTCTTGATTTTCCGTTCTATACGGCGTTGTTAGCTCATGTACAGATTTTTCAGGAATAAAGCTGCGGATAGCAGTAAACCAATTACCAAATCTAATAGAGCTAATTTGATAAGTATCACCGACAAGCAGTATAAGATTGAATTCTGATCTTTTGAGGATTTCAACCATATCACTATTGCTGACAGCACTACACTCATCAATAATAAGCAATTCGCAGTTCGGATTTACAGAACTATTCTTACTGATAAAACTTGCAATCGTAGAAAAAGTACTGTTTTCGGCTTTTACTCTTGTTTCTAAGTTGTTTTTTGCAGAGTTTGTTTGCGTTAAAAACAACTTATCTACGTCAGAAAAATAGTCTGCAATGTGTTTTATCAAAGTTGTTTTGCCTACGCCTGCTGAGCCGTAAACCAATGCTACTTTTGAATCCGCAAAAAGCTGCTTAAGAATCTTCTTTTTTTCATCACAATCAACTTCAAGTAATCCAAGGTCAAGAAAAGATTCAATATTTGATGCATAATTTTCCAAACCAAATTCGGAAATAACCTTTAATTTTTTTATGACGGTGCAGGTATCTTCCTTATATTCATTAATATAAATCTGACCTTTTTCAATGATAAGCCTGCTTCTGTCGTAGTGTTTGTAATAAAGAGAACTGTTATAGCTATTCACTAAATTTGGAATATCTTTGTATCCGATAATTTCATCAACAGCAGTAAAAATATGCCCCTGTATTTCAGCATTATTTGTAATAAATCTTGCAAGTAACTCAGGCTCTCGACCTGTTTTAGGGATGCAGGAAAACAAGGCACCAAGCCGCGGATTGTGATCTTTTGGCGATCGTACAAAAGGTAAATCATCAAAAGGAATACTCTCATATCGTAAATAAAGATTTGACAGTCTTGAATTTTGATTCCACTTTCGGTCACGTTGAGATTTAATAATTTCATTATTCAAATTGAACAACAAATATCTTAATAAGTTTTGTCCCGGAAGTTTTTTCAAAATTATTTTTCTGCATTGATCAAGCCGATTGATAAAAACAGATGATTTAAGGTTTGACCTCCAATAGAAAGTAATCTGCTGATAAGCGTATTCTGGAAAATCCATTAACTCTGACAAAGTATATTGGCTTCCTGTAAGAAATGAGCAAATCATTTTCCGCTCCGAATATGGAATTTTTATATCCGGTCCTTTCAACAACGAAGCGAAATTATTAAATTCACATTCACGAATCGCTACCTCCCAGCCTACAATCAAAGCAATAGGCATAGTTTTTCCGAGAACCTCAATAGAAGTTTCCTGAATACGAAATTTTGAAGCATAATTGCTGATTATCGGAATTTTAGTAAAAGCAATAACTCTGTGTGATTTACTTGTCCTGCCCATTGCCGGTGTAAATGTAACTTCATAGTAGTGATTCTTATTTACAAAAAAAGACTTAAGTTTCTGAATGTAATATGTATCTCCATTCGCAGAGAATTCTGTATTATACAGTTCTAATTTTTCAGAAATCTTTTTATAGTATTCTTCTAAAGAAGTATCTGTATTCAATTGGAATTTATCAAGGTTATGCAATATTTCCAATCCCCAGCTTTTTCTCACAATTGTTTGTATGGTAAGCATATATTTATAGTATTTTAGCATTAAACATTCAGAACTGTCTTCGTCTAAAGAATAGTGAATTGCGACAATATTCAGATACTTATGAAATCTATACAGTTCTTTTAATTCGCTGGTGGTCTGTGCATATTCGATACCTTTTTGAATATTATCTTCTGTATTAGGTATATCCCTGTTATGATAGTAAAAATTCAGCATTATATGTTTCACAAATGTAATAAGATGTGCAATAATATCTTGTGATATTATGTCTCGTGTTTTGCCATCAACATTGTCAAGATGTCTGCATATAGTCTTATCAATTGTTTTTATTCTGTCAATAATGGTAGGCATATGTTCTCCTTTTTCAATATTCTTCTCCTTCATTCCAGTCATCTATGAACACATCATATGGAAAAGTTCCTACATAATTGTCAGGATGCAACTTCACATAAAGGTTTCGCAAGCTGGTTCTGATCAATCGAACAGGTTTACAAGGTGTATAGTTTTCTGAATCAAGAGCATTACACATTTCATTAAGTTTTCCTAATGTTGCATATACATTTGATTTCAACATAGCATCATGAAAATGATTTGCTTTTTCACACCATTTTGTCTCATACAGTTCTTTTATCATGTGAGGAATTTTCATATCAAGCCATACATCAGCAAAGCTCTCAGAGATACACTTCTGTATAATCTCATCATAATCAAAGGTAAACTCCTGCAGTAACAGTTCATCAGAATCTATGTAAGGCGACTTATATACACTGTCTTGAATTTCTGCCGGCAGTTCTATTGTCTTTGCTTTTGACATCATTGTGGAAACAGACTGAAAATGTTCTTTATCGCGTTTAACATTAACAACAAGTATACTGTCTTCTCCAATAGTCTTACAATACTCTCTTTTACCCTGATTCTGTGACGGACACCATCTTTCAAATGTGTCCATTCCAACTCTATTATCATCTATCTCAGTGATTATGTAATACCAAATTCCAAGTAAAAAAGCTGATAGATATGTTTCCCTGATATTTGACAATGTTGATTTTGTAACCGAATTTCCAATATAAAATTCTTGTTCTGGTGATATTTTATCATCTTGCTTTATTACTTCGATGAGTGCTTTTACAAGGCACTCATCTTTTTTTGGTCAAAAAAACGCTCTACAATATTGTTCATCTCAGAAACAAGCCCATCATAGTCTTCAGAAAATCTCTTCTTCAAATTTGAGATACTTCCCGGTTTTTTTAAATCAAATGATGAGCCACCCCAGCTCTTGCACGATTTAAAAGAAGTTGTATTATTTTGCAGTGTACGAGTTTTTAAATCATATAAATTCGGTGTCGATAGCTTTGCAAGGGCAATGAGTAAATCTGTTTCTGCTATTCCACTGCTATCACCTTTGTAATTATCAGCTTTTGAAAGCAAATTTCTTCTTGCATTAGAAAGCAATACAAAGAATGTACCACCACAAAGCCTATCCATATGTGCCACCTCCAAAATAATGAGTATCGTGAGTCCAATGAGTACTGGAAATCTACTGAAAATGAGTTCAATATTATTACTAAGAAATCCACATCTATTATATCACATTTTTACAAGACTTTCAATAGAGAAACCTTTTGTTTATATTTATTTAGAAAAATATTCTAACAAAACATTATATAAGCATCCTATTATGCAGTAATAAAGATTTTTAACATTTGCAATCGTTATTATAAATTGAAAATTATTCGTCAAATCACAGCATTAAGTTGCTTATCAATATCCACTTCATCAACTGATCAATGGTGGCTTGAGGGTGTATGTTGATTACAAGTAAATATTAATGGCTGCCATTCAAGCTGGTGGCTGCATATCAGAACGGAGAGATTTTTTCTGTTTGAAATGCGGTCAGCTTTGCTATGCCCTTTTGCAGTCTGTAATTCCTCCGTTCAAACGAAAACGGAGGAATTTTTTTATGTATTATGTGCCAATCGAAATGACAAAAGAGTATGTCAGAAAAAATGAAATATACACAACTGTAAATGGTGAAATTATCAGAATCACACCGGATATGATTAAAAAGATTATACGCAACGGTGTTGTAACTGAGGTTTATTTCTCTGAAGTTGAAAGTAAAGAAGTATACGATGAATATATGCGTTCTGTCTGGCGAGAAGAAAAGGCTCTTGAAAGAGAAGACAGATGTATGGTTTCCAACGGCAAAGGAAAAATTGTACGTTGCACAGGAAACTGTGCTTCTTGTGAGCATCGCAATGAGAATTCAATACTTTCAATTGAAACAGCGGAAGAAAATGGCGGTTTGAATATTGAAGATAAAAATGCAAGACCTGATGCAATCGCTGAAGATGCAGAACTCCTCAAAGCTTTATGGGAAAGAGTCGGAGAACTTTGTGCTGAAGACCAGACGATTATCAAAATGTTTGGTGAAGGCTTCACAGAAAGCAAAATTGCTGATGCTGTAGGTATGTCTCAACCTGCTGTAAACTACCGAAAAAAGAAAATTTTGAAAGAACTCAAAAAAAATTTGAAATTCTTTTTATAATCTCCTTGTTTAGAGTGTAGCAGCATGAGAAATGATAATCATTGTTTCAGCAGAGCAACAAGAAGT